>Ga0308165_1005117_pt1 | contig 12410 bp, 12 predicted proteins | sample PhyWR2_FD_201032 | JGI IMG/M metagenome (GOLD analysis project Ga0308165, IMG submission 201032) | Phyllosphere microbial communities from UC Gill Tract Community Farm, Albany, California, United States - DLSLW.R2 | ecosystem: Host-associated > Plants > Phyllosphere > Unclassified | place: USA...
TCCTTTCAAAAGAGAATTGTTTAAGCCACTATAAATGGGGTGATAACTGTGATGGATGGAATTTTGTAAGCAAGCCAGACGCAGCAATTAAACAAGAGTTAATGCCAGCTCAAACTGCTGAAAAATTACATTTTCATACTTATGCAGAGCAATTTTTCTTCATACTGAAGGGAGAAGCAACATTTTTAATCGAGAGCGAGATTTTTACAGTCGAGGCCAATTCAGGCTTGCAGATAAAAGCGGGTGACGAACACAAGATCATGAACAATGGCATTAATGATCTGGAATTTATACTTTTTTCCTATCCATCAACCCAAAATGACAGGACCGATTGTGAATAATATAACGATTAAACAAATTGGATCAGCAGAAGCCCACTTAGTGGTTAGCCTGTTTAACCAATATCGTATATTTTACAATCAGTTCTCGGATATTGGAATGGCTAAAGCTTTCCTAGATGAAAGGTTGCAAAATAAGGAGTCAATCATTTTTGCAGCCATTGATAGCGATATACAACAAACGGTAGGTTTTACGCAATTGTATCCTAAATATTCGTCGGTAAGGTTAAGTAAAAACTGGATTTTGAACGATTTATATGTTGACGCAAATTACCGTAAACAGGGCATAGCTGAAAAATTAATTAAAACAGTTATGGATTTTGCTAAAAGTCATGGTACATCGTATGTACAACTCGAAACAGCAAAAGATAACTATACTGCCCAGCATTTATACGAAGATATAGGATTTGTTAAGCAGGAAAATGATACAGAATTTTTTCTTTATAAAATAGCACTAAACGCATAGAGATGAACAAAATTAAAGCAGGAATAATTGGCGGCGCAGGTTACACGGGAGGCGAAATGTTACGCATTTTGGTTAATCACCCAAATGTTGAAATTGCTTTTGTAAACAGTACCAGTAATGCCGGGAACTTAATTTCTGATGTACACACTGATTTGATCGGCGATACGGATTTGAAATTTGTAAGTGATATTCCACAAGATATCGATGTACTTTTTCTTTGTGTTGGCCATGGCGATGCAAAAAAGTTTTTAACCGCTAATCCAATCAATGAGAACATTAAGATCATCGATTTATCACAAGACTTCAGGTTGCACGAAAAATCTACTTTCGAAAACCGTGCGTTCGTTTATGGATTACCTGAACTGAACCGTGATCAAATTAAATCGGCTAAAAATATTGCCAATCCGGGTTGTTTTGCAACTTGCATCCAATTGGGTTTATTGCCACTGGCATCAAAAGGTTTGATCAAAAACGAAGTTCATATCAATGCAACCACAGGTTCTACAGGCGCAGGGCAGAGCCTATCTACCACCTCGCATTTTAGCTGGAGAAACAATAACCTTTCGATTTATAAAGCATTTGAGCACCAGCACTTGAATGAGATTAGTGAGAGTTTGTTGCAATTGCAGCCTTCGCTCTCTGAAGCTATAAATTTTATACCGCAACGTGGTGCATTTACCAGAGGTATTTTGGCTGCCATGTACCTGGAAAGTGATTTAAGTTTAGAAGAAGCACAAAACATTTACGAAGAATATTATAGCAATCATCCTTTCACGCACGTAACTCGGAAAAACATCGATTTAAAACAGGTCGTAAATACAAATAAGGCACTAATCCATATAGAAAAACATGGAGGTAAATTATTTATTATCAGTATTATCGATAACCTGTTAAAAGGTGCCAGCGGACAGGCAGTTCAAAATATGAACTTAATGTTTGGCCTTGAGGAAACAGCCGGACTTAAATTAAAGGCAGCAAATTTTTAATAGAGACTAAAGCTGAAAGAGCAAAGACTAAAGCAAGATGTCATGGTGCTAACTAAAGAGGAATAAATATTGTAATGAACTTTAGTCTTTTACCTTTAAACCTATGAAATGAGAGATTATCAGAAATTAGATGTTTGGAAAAAATCACATTTGATGGTTTTATATGTTTACAGATTTATTTTGCCTGATTTCCCTCCTCATGAAAAATATGATTTGCAAAGTCAAGTAAAAAGAGCTGCATATTCTGTTCCACTAAATATTGTTGAAGGAGCGGGACGGCGTACCGAAAAAGATTTTGCGCATTTTCTTGATAATGCTTAAGGCTCTATTCAAGAAATGGAATATGCTTGTTTTCTAGCGAAAGATTTAGAATATCTTGAAGAAAGCAAATATTTAGAGATTTATAAAATGGCTGGTGAAGTTAAAGCTATGTTAATTGGCTTAATAAAACACCTCAGACAATAACCAAGATTAAACACTAGGATTAGGCTTGTTGCTATATGAGATATACAGGAAGCTTTGGTCTTTAGTCTTTAGTCTATAACCTTTTTAAAAATGAACTTATTCGACGTTTACCCACTTAACGATATAGAAATAACCAAAGCAGCAGGCAGCAATGTTTGGGATGCTAGCGAACAACAATATTTAGATTTATATGGCGGTCATGCCGTAATTTCGATTGGTCATACCAACCCACATTATGTGAGCCGTTTAACCGATCAGTTAAATAAAGTGGGTTTTTATTCAAATTCAGTAAAAATTCCTTTGCAGGTTCAGCTTGCAGAATTGTTGGGAACGGTTTCTGGTAAAAAAGATTTTCAGCTCTTTTTATGTAATTCTGGTGCTGAGGCCAACGAAAATGCTTTAAAACTTGCTTCTTTTTACAATGGAAGAAAAAAGGTAATTGCTTTTACAGGTGCTTTCCACGGACGTACCTCTTTAGCTGTTGCTGTAACTGATAACCCTAAAATTGTAGCACCAGTTAACCAAACTGATAATGTAATCTTTTTGCCTTTTAATAACGAGATTGCTTTAGAAGATACTTTCAAAGCTCAGGGTAACGAAATTTCAGCGGTAATTATCGAAGGTATTCAAGGTGTTGGTGGAATTAAGGAGGCTTCGAAAAGTTTCTTGCAAAAAATCCGTTCGCTTTGCGATGAATATAATGCGGTTTACATTGCCGATTCTGTTCAATGCGGTTATGGCAGAACAGGTACTTTTTACTCGCACGATTACGCTGGTGTTGAAGCAGATGTGTATACTATGGCAAAGGGCATGGGAAATGGATTTCCGGTAGCAGGAATTTCTATAGCACCTAAATTTAAGCCTTGGCATGGTGAGTTAGGTACAACCTTTGGCGGTAACCACCTGGCATGTGCTGCGGCCCTAGCAGTGCTAGAAGTAATGGAAAAAGATAACCTGATGAAAAATGCCGAAGAAATTGGCGATTATTTGATTACTGAATTGAAAAAATTTGAGCAGGTTGTAGAAGTTCGTGGCCGTGGATTAATGATCGGTATCGAATTACCAGCCGAACTCGCCCATGTTAAAAAAGAATTATTGTTTACACATCATATTTTTACAGGCGAGGCTAAACCTAACGTAATCCGTTTATTGCCTGCTTTGAATTTAACCAAAGCACATGCTGATGAATTTTTGGCTGCTTTTGGTAAGTTGGTGAAATAATAATACACCCGTCATTACAAGGCACGAAGCAATCTTAAGGCGATAGAAAACCTAGCCTTAATTGTAAGATTGCTTCGTGCCTCGCAATGACGACCAAGTACGAAGTTAGTGCAAGCTAATTTCTTTTTTGAAATTTTTAAGAGCTGGTGGAGGGGTAAACCTTTAACCCTAAACCTCAAACCTTATACCTTAATATGAAACTTTTCACTTCCGTACACGATGTTCCAAGCATCAAACAGTTTGTAAATGATGCGCTTGCATTAAAAGCGAATCCTTATGCGCACCAAGATTTAGGTAAGAACAAAACCTTGGGCTTAGTTTTTATGAATCCAAGTTTGCGTACCCGGTTAAGTACGCAAAAAGCGGCCTTAAACCTCGGTATGAATGTAATGGTAATGAATATGGATAAAGAAGGCTGGGCTTTAGAAACGCAGGATGGAGTGGTGATGAATGGCTCAACCGTTGAACATATCCGTGAAGCTGCTGCCGTAATGGGCCAATATTGCGATATTTTAGGCTTACGCTCTTTCCCGAAACTGAATAACCGTGAAGAAGATTATAGTGAAGATTTCTTTAATAAATTTGTGAAATACTGCGCGGTGCCAGTAGTGAGTTTAGAAAGTGCAACACGCCACCCATTGCAAAGTTTTGCCGATATTATAACCATCCACGAAACTTGGACAAAGCAACCCGATGGACGTAAACCCAAAGTCGTTTTAGCCTGGGCACCCCATGTTAAAGCGTTGCCGCAGGCGGTACCAAATTCTTTTGCAGAGTGGATGTGCAAAGCTCAAGCCGAAGGAATGATTGATTTTACAATCGCCCAGCCCGAGGGTTATGAACTTTCAGCAGATTTTACCCCAAATGCTGATATTCAATATAATTTAGAAGAGGCATTGGCCGGCGCTGATTATGTGTACGTGAAAAATTGGAGCAGTTACAAGGAATATGGAAAGGTATTAACTTATCCTGATGGCTGGATGATGAACAACGAAAAGTTGAAATTTACCAACGATGCTAAAGTGATGCACTGTTTACCAGTTCGTCGCGATTTAGAATTATCATCGGAAATTTTGGACGGACCAAACTCATTGGTTATTCATGAAGCAGGTAACCGTTTATGGGCTGCGCAGGCGGTGATTAAAGCTATATTGGAGGAATTGAAATAAAAAAAATATAAATGTGTTACCATTGGTGACACAAATGCAGGCTCTTTTTACCAGTTTAATCGTTTATTAAAAAATAATACTCGTCATTGCGAGGCACGAAGCAATCTTAATGCTCAAGCTAGTAGCGATTGTTGTAAGATTGCTTCGTCGGCAGAAAAAGCCTTCTCGCAATGACGAACACCCTAGTAATATGAAACAACTCACCATCATAAAAATCGGCGGAAACGTAATTGATAACTCAGAAAATCTGCATCAGTTTTTGCTGGATTTTACAGCATTACCTGGAGATAAAATCTTGGTTCACGGTGGAGGTAAAATTGCAACCGAGCTAAGCGAATCGTTAGGCATCGAAGCAAAAATGGTTGAGGGGAGAAGAGTTACCGATATCGAAACACTGCGTATTGTTACGATGGTTTATGCCGGTTTGATCAATAAAAATATGGTTGCCCAGTTACAGGCTAAAGGTAGTAATGCCATTGGCTTAAGCGGAGCTGACGGTAATGTGATCAAAGCAAAAAAACGACCAGTTAGTACCAAAACTTACGGTGCAGAGGCCGGACCAATGGCAGGAGCCGTAATTGATTATGGGTTTGTGGGCGATTTGGATGAAAATTCTGTTTCTTCAACAACTTTAGATAGCCTGCTGAAAGCAGGTTTAGTGCCTGTGTTGTGCGCCATTACGCACGATGGTGCTACGCAGCTTTTAAATACCAATGCCGATACCATTGCATCTTCAGTTGCAGTGGCCATGTCGGCTTTATATGAAACGCGCTTGGTATATTGCTTTGAGAAAAAAGGTGTTCTTAAAGATGTGAATGATGACGGTTCTGTTGTGAGAGAAATCAAAGCTGATGAATTTGAAGGTTTAAAAACAGACGGAACGGTGCAGGGTGGAATGATCCCCAAATTACACAACGCTTTTGAAGCCATTAAAAAAGGTGTTTCGGCAGTATACATCGGTAAAGCCGATGAACTTGCTGAACTTGCAGAAGGAACTTTTGGAACCAAGATGCTGAAGTAAAGGTAGAGGGTAGAAAGGTTGAGGGCGGAAGGTATTAGCGAGGTGCCTAGAAATATTTTTTATGCCTATTAACCACTAAGCACACAAAGAATTATTAACCTAATGCCCTTGTGTAATAGTAGTGAGGAATTTTGCACTGGCATGGAAAATAGACCGATTAACTACTGCTTTTGCAAACTAAACCTGATAGTAGTGAAAAGCACCCGATTTTTCATCGGGACTTGTAACGGATAGCAGGACTGAACATCGATAGCATTACTGAAATTGCTTTTCAATAAAAATATAAATCTGTGTAATCAAACCATCTGTGTAATCAACCCGCAGGAAAAATAGTAATCATGAAAAAAATAGCCATAATTGGTAGCGGAAACATCGGCTTAGCTTTAGCAAAGGGTTTGGTGAAGGCCAACTTCGCTCAAGCAGCCGACATCACGCTTACCCGTAGAAATATAGACCATTTAAAATCTTTTGCAGAAGCTGGTTTTAATATTAGTAATAACAATAAACAAGCCGTTGTAAATGCGGATGTTGTGATTTTAGCTGTTTTGCCACAACAATTGAATACGGTTCTTGATGAAATTCAAACTTCAATTATTCCAGCTAAACATTTGGTTATTTCAGTAATCTCCGGGGTAAGCTGCGCTGCGGTTAGAGAAAAATTGGGTGAAAATGTTGAAGTGATCCGTGTGATGCCGAATACGGCTATTGCCATCGGGCAATCCATGACTTGTATGGCCAGCGATAATGCCTCAGCAGAGAACATTGCCGATGTGACGAAAATGTTTGAAACGGTTGGTTCTGTAGTTAAAATTAATGAAGATTTAATGACTTCTGCAACAGCGCTTTGTGCGTGTGGAATTGCGTTTTTCTTAAGGGCAATCAGGGCAGCATCGCAAGGTGGGGTAGAAATTGGTTTCCATGCTGATGAGGCTTTGAAAATGGCCGTTCAAACCGCAAAAGGAGCAGCCGATTTGCTTTTATTGCACGGAACACACCCAGAATCAGAAATAGATAAAGTAACTTCGCCGAAAGGTTGTACCATTGCAGGTTTAAACGAAATGGAACATAACGGTTTTAGCTCATCGCTGATAAAAGGTATTAAACTTTCGGCCTTAAAAGCTGGAAATTTGTATACTAAAGAGGCGTAGGGCCTTAATTACGAAACACCAGAAAAATAAAGCTGAAAGCAAAATAAAAAGGTAGAAAGTTTAAAGACTGGTTTAAGTCTTGATACTTAATGCTAATTACTTGATACTATGTTACTAGAAAATATACAAAAAGAAAGTCTGGATTTATTGCGGCAGTTAATTCGCATCCAGTCTTTTAGCAAAGAGGAAGATCGGACAGCGAATTTAATCGCTCAGTTTTTGGAAGAGAGAGGGATTAAAACTCAACGTAAAATGAATAACATTTGGGCGTATAACAAAAATTTTGATGCAAGTAAGCCAACGCTGTTGTTAAACTCGCATCATGATACGGTTAAACCAAATTCTGGTTATACACGCGATCCGTACGACGCTGCAATTGAAGGTGATAAACTTTTTGGTTTAGGCAGTAATGATGCAGGAGGATGTTTGGTTTCGCTAATTGGAACGTTTTTATATTATTACGAACAAGAAGATTTAAAATATAACATCTGTTTGGCCGCAACAGCTGAAGAGGAAATTTCTGGTAACAATGGTTTAGAGCTGGTTCTCCCAGATTTAGGTGAACTGGAATTTGGGATTGTGGGCGAACCTACAGAAATGAATTTGGCCATAGCTGAACGTGGTTTGTTGGTGTTAGATTGCGTATCTCACGGTAAAGCTGGTCATGCCGCCCGCGAAGAAGGAGAGAATGCCATTTACAAAGCTTTAAAGGATATAGAGTGGTTTAGGAACTATCAGTTTCCTAAAGTATCGGATGTTTTCGGGCCGTTGAAAATGACGGTTACCATTATTAATGCAGGCTCGCAACATAATGTTGTCCCTGCAAATTGCACTTTCACTGTTGATGTTCGCGTAACTGACGCTTACACCAATGAAGAGGTTTTAGAAATTATCAGGGCAAATGTTGATTGTGATGTTACGCCACGTTCTATCCGTTTAAAACCATCATCAATTGATAAAAACCATCCGGTTGTTCAGGCTGGTGTTGCCCTTGGAAGAACAACTTATGGTTCGCCTACAACTTCTGATCAAGCACTTCTAGATATTCCATCTGTTAAATGTGGCCCTGGTTTTTCCGGTCGCTCGCATATGGCTGATGAATTTTTATACGTGCATGAGGTTGCAGAAGGTGTAGCAGGATACGTAAACATGCTTAAACCGGTTATACAATAAATCCGTCATTGCAAGGTGCCAAGCAATCTTGAAGCATAGAAAATTTGCAAGTGACACATTTAGGTTGATAAATAAAAAGGATTGCTTCGTGCCTCACAATGACGAAGATAAAATATGAAAATCTGGCAAAAAAATATAGATGTAAATCAGTTTGTAGAAAGTTTTACAGTTGGGAAAGACCGTGAACTGGATCTGCAAATGGCGAAGTTTGATGTTTTGGGTTCTTTGGCGCATACCCAAATGCTCGAAACCATTAATCTGCTAACAGCTGAAGAATTAAAAACCGTTCAGCAGGAACTGAAAAACATTTACGCTGAAATTGAAGCTGGTAATTTTACCATCGAAAACAGTGTGGAAGATGTGCACTCGCAGGTAGAGTGGCTGCTTACCCAGCGTATTGGAGAAGCAGGTAAAAAGATCCACAGTGGGAGATCACGTAATGATCAGGTTTTGGTTGATTTGAAATTGTTTTTCAGGGCTTGCATCGAAGATATGGTGAATCAAACTTCAACCTTATTTAACCAATTAATCGAACTAAGCAATACACACAAAGATAAATTGATGCCAGGTTATACGCATTTGCAGATTGCCATGCCATCCTCTTTTGGTTTATGGTTTGGTGCTTATGCAGAGAGCCTTGCAGATGATATGGAACTGATGTTGGCTGCCTGGAAAATCTGCAATAAAAACCCATTGGGTTCTGCAGCAGGTTATGGTTCTTCATTTCCGTTAAACAGAACTTTAACGACTGAATTGTTGGGTTTTGAAAGCTTAAATTATAATGTGGTTTATGCGCAGATGGGTAGAGGTAAAACGGAAAGAATTTTAGCACAGGCAATGTCGGCAGTGGCCGCTACCTTAGCTAAAATGGCCATGGATGTATGTTTGTTCATCAATCAGAATTTTGGTTTCATCAGTTTTCCGGCAGAACTGACTACAGGTTCGAGCATTATGCCGCACAAGAAAAATCCTGATGTTTTTGAATTGATCCGCTCACGTTGCAATAAAATCCAGGCTTTGCCAAACGAAATTGCCATGATGATTACCAATTTGCCATCGGGTTATCACCGTGATTTACAATTGCTAAAAGAAAATCTTTTCCCAGCGATTACCTCCCTGAACGAATGTTTAGAGATCGCCACTTTTATGTTTCAGAACATCACGATAAAGGATGGTATTTTGAAAGATAAAAAATATGACTACCTGTTTAGCGTTGAAGTAGTGAACGATCTGGCTTTACAGGGTGTTCCGTTTAGAGAGGCTTATAAAATTGTTGGTGAGCAGATAGAAAATGGTACTTTTGCACCTTCTGGCCAAATACATCATACACACGAGGGAAGCATAGGCAACCTTTGTAACGCACAAATTTCTGCAGCAATGCAGGATGTTCTGTCGCAATTTGGCTTCGGAAAAGTGAATAAAGCGATTGAAGATTTGGTAGGATAAAAGAATATAGGAAGTATTGATTGAATGAAAGTTACAGATGAAAAATATCTTGTTCAGTATAATTCATTGGTGGGTAAGGAAATAGAAAATCTTATTACCGAGTTTGATTTTACTGAACAAAATGGAGACTTGGGTTATCAAACTCAGGCATCTGCAGTATATTCTTCAAATATCGAAGGAAATACGATTGATTTAAATTCTTTCATGAACCTTAGTTTTTCAAAAGAAAAATTCAAACCTACTAAAGAAGTTCAAGAAATTGAGGATTTAATTTTAGCATATGAGACCGCCCAGGAAATAAGGCTGACTGAAAAGAATTTTTTGAAATGCCATAAGTTGTTGGCAAAACAATTGATTATAGCAAGTTTGCGTGGGAAATACAGAAATGATAAGGTTGGTGTATTTGGTCAGTCAGGATTAGTTTATTTGGCTGTTGAGGCAGAATTTGTGGGCGAGACGATGAAAGTGTTTTTTGAAGAAATAAATGAATTACTTTCTTCAAAGCTAAGTATTGAGAAAACATTTTACTTTGCCTCCTTAATCCACCTGCGTTTTGTACATATTCATCCTTTTATGGATGGAAATGGTAGAGCGGCGAGGTTGCTTGAAAAGTGGTTTCTAGCTGAAAAGTTGGGCGCCGATCTTTGGAAAATTCCATCAGAGAAATATTATAAAGAACATCAACCTGAGTATTATAAAAATATTAACTTGGGTGTTAATTTTTACGAACTTAACTACAATAACTGTTTGCCATTTTTAATCATGCTGCCAAACAGTTTAAAGTAGAAATTAAATATAAAAAGATGAAAGTTTCAGTATTAGCCAGTTCCTTAATTGGCTCAGAAATTATAAAAATTGGTAACGAGGTTAACGAAATGAAGCACAAAGGTGCTTCAATCGCCAACTTAACCATAGGTGATTTTGATGCAAATATTTACCCAATCCCAACTGAATTAAAAGCTGGAATTGTTGATGCTTATAATGCCAATCAAACCAATTATCCACCTGCTGATGGTGTTTTGCCTTTACGCGAAACGGTTTCAGAATTATTGAAAGAAAGGTTCGGCTTAGACTATAGTACGAACAGCATTTTAGTTTCGGGTGGTTCACGTCCTTTGATCTACGCTACTTATCTGGCTTTGATCGATCCGGGTGATACTGTGGTTTTTCCTGCGCCATCCTGGAACAACAACCACTATTCGCATTTAACTTCGGCAAAAACAATTGCTGTTGAAACAGATGCTGCACATAATTTTATGCCGACAGCTACACAGTTAAAACCGCATTTAAAAGGTGCAACGTTATTGGCTTTGTGTTCACCTCTAAATCCGACGGGAACGATGTTTGATGCAGATTCATTAGCGGAAATCTGTGATGCCGTTTTAGAAGAAAACGCCTCACGTGGAGCTGACGAAAAGCCACTTTACATGATGTACGATCAGATTTATTCGCTTTTAACTTTTGGAAAAGAGCATGTAAATCCGGTTTCTTTACGTCCGGAAATGAGACCCTTTACCATTTTTGTGGATGGCAGTTCGAAGTGTTTGGCGGCAACTGGCGTACGAGTAGGGTGGGGTTTTGGCCCAGAAGACATTATCAACAGAATGAAAGCCTTGGTTGGCCATATGGGTGCTTGGGCACCAAAAGCCGAGCAGGTAGCCATGTCTAATTATTTTAATGATAAGGCACAGGTTGATACGTTTTTAACCAGCTTTAAAGGCAAAATCCAGGATAGCTTAAACGCACTTTACAATGGCTTTAACGAATTAAAAAGTGAAGGTTTTAATGTTGATGCGGTTGAGCCAATGGGTGCTATTTATTTAACCATTAAAATCGATTACATCGGAAAAACAACTGAAGATGGTCAGCTTTTAAAAGACAGTGCCGATGTAAATTTCTATCTGATCAAAGAAGCTGGAGCCGCATTGGTTCCGTTCTCTGCTTTCGGAAATGAAGATAGCATGCCATGGTTCAGGGCATCAGTTGGTGCTTGTACCTTGCAGGATATTAAAGATATGTTGCCAAGAATTAAAACGGCTTTGAGTAAGTTGAAATAATTATTTATAGCTTATAGAGCAATAAGAGTTTTTTTGGAAAGCAATTGTTGTGCTAATCGGTTATTACGGTCCTGCTTTTTGGTACAAGTCCCGATGAAAAATCGGGAGCTTTTGCCGTCAATCAGGTTTATTTGACTTAATGTTGTGTTTGTCGGTTTCAGTAAAATGTATAAAAACCCTCTTCAAAATTAATTGCAGAAGGTTTTTCTTGATTTGATCGTCATTACGAGCGGCCACGATAGCTATCGGGTGCAACGCAGTCGAGAAATCTATTATAGATCTCTCCATTTCACTGCGTTTCAGTCGAGAGGACGACTGTACGGTAGACTCCAGACTAAGGGCTCAAGACTCCCAACTAATCCTCCCTGCTTCCATCATCAGCCATTCGCACCATTTTTGGTTCAAATTTGGCCACAATATCTACAAGGTCGGTTTGTGCAGCCATCACTTTGTTAATGTCTTTATAAGCCATTGGTGCTTCATCTAAACCTGCACCGATTAAGGTAACATTGTGGTCTTTCAAAATGGCTTTCATATCCGATTTGGTAATCGATTGAATAGCTTTTGTTCGGCTCATTTGACGTCCAGCACCATGAGAGGCAGAATTAATCGCATTTGTTTCGCCTTTTCCCCTAACCAAAAAATCCGGGTTAAATAATTAAATTTTGAATGATTGAACAAGAGAATCGGCAACTGTGCTAATAAATTCACTCATTCAAACACTTTCTCATTCAAAACTAGCTCTTAAACTCGCTTGTTTTATGGAATTCGATATCAGGGTAATCCTGTTTGGTTAAATTAATCATATACTCGCTATCGGCCAGATAAACAGGGTTAGCCTCTTTATCAAAACCGATATGTTGTTGTTTACGTTTTACAAACTCTTCCAATTTCTTTCTATCGGTAGAAGTTACCCAGCT
>Ga0308165_1005119_pt1 | contig 12408 bp, 10 predicted proteins | sample PhyWR2_FD_201032 | JGI IMG/M metagenome (GOLD analysis project Ga0308165, IMG submission 201032) | Phyllosphere microbial communities from UC Gill Tract Community Farm, Albany, California, United States - DLSLW.R2 | ecosystem: Host-associated > Plants > Phyllosphere > Unclassified | place: USA...
ATCTGCAAGCCGCAAAGCACTGGCAATCAGTATGCGTTAAATTCAGCGACGCTTTAAAATCAGGTTCTAACATGGCAATTTTCAAAGCTGCACTGAAAATGCGTGGCCTGAGTGAAAGCCATATGCGCTTACCGCAGCTGGACCTGTTACCAGAAGAGTACGCAGAACTGGAAGCATCACTGAAGCAGCTTTGTGCGAGCACGGATATTCCTTTTAGCGCCTAATCCACAACTGGCTGTAATAGCTCCATCAAATGCCCGGTAAGTTCAACTTACCGGGCATTTCAGCGTGATGATAAACCGCACTTTTTTGTGCCCGGTGGAATGAGCATACAGAATCTGAGGGCGATATAGTTCAGCCACATCAGCATTCACGGAGTACCAGAAAAGGATTATTTATGGTGGATTCAAGTTCACCTTTTTAAATACTTTCCTGTTTACTTTCTCGTTATTCTATTCTCTTGAATTATCAGAACGCTTATAATTAATCGCATCAATAACTACTTATTATGCTGCATTCATTTAAATCAGACTCTATTAACTAATGTAATAATAGATGTGAATGATTTTATTATTTATAAAATCAATTTACTGAGGACCAGAAAAGATGACTCACTGATGGCTGATTTGCGCCATATCATCTTCAGTCAAACCGGTCATTTTCATAACGGCGTTACGGTCAATGCCATTCTGCAGCATGGCACTGGCAATTTTAAGAGTAGCTTCACGCTCGCCCTTCTCTATACCCTTCTGTTCAAGCTGTTCTGCGATGGTCATAAGTTGATCCTCATGTTGTGGTACCCGTTGGGCCAGTTTACGTACAAAGACCTCTCCATCTGAGGTTTCTCCTACCTGTATAAGATTGTTTATCAGTGAAGCCAGTTGCTGTCCTGTCATGTTTTCTGTCAGCAATAGGGTGATCAGATTGTCCTGCAGGTCTGACAGATCCCTGCGATAAATATGTTTCTGTAACAGCGTCAGAGTCGCCATACGCCGGTGCCCCATAATATCTTCGTCAGGTATAACCGTAACATCGACCAAGGGGAAATTACCGTTGTATAGCTTTTCGGCTAACCCGGGATCATTAAACTCGTCCAGCCAGCGAGTTGAATACGGGTAGGGGCTGCGCCTTCCTGTATAGAACAAGACGGGTATCACCAGCGGTAATTTTTTATGTCCTGCATCCAAGTGGCGTTGCATGGCTGCAACAGAGTAACGAAGAAGTCTGAACGCCATATGTTTGTCCGGAGTCGACTGGTGTTCGATGAGTACGTGAATATAACCCTCATCACCGGTTATGGTACTCAGACTATAGAGCACGTCGCTAAAGTAAGGGCGCAGACTCTCTTCGACAAAGCTTCCTGATTCCAGCCTGAGGGTGCTGAAGTCACAGACAACCTGCAATTCTGCTGGCAGATGTAATTGCATGAAATCCCGTGCGGTTTCGGGATGAGTCAGAAATTGTTTAAATATCAGGTCATGTGGGGTTCGAGTACCCTGTGATCTTCCCCTTGCTTTCCTTGCAGACATCTTTTTCTCCATTATTTCAGTAATTACCCGGATTAAATCGAAATGCCAATCTATTATCCTGGCGATTCTGATATCTCGTTTCCTTTACAAGATCCGGACGAATCCATTAAAGAGTTACTATTTAAAATAAAAGACTCCATTAATTAGCGATAAAAAACCATATGTTTTAATTCTACGTATACTATTCATATAGCCATATACGCAACGATTGTACCAAATAAAAAACACAATCAATATATAAACCAAAATAAAACATCAAAACATTATTGAGATATTATTTTTATATTTAATTGCATAGAAATTAATATCATTGATATTAATTTTACTTGCTAGAAATAAATACTGGCTAGCAGTCCAGAGATTTGTCATCAGCCTGAAATGCCCGGTAAATTAACTTACCGGGCATTTTCTTTACTGGATATTAGAAAAAAAAATCTCCTGCTAGCCGAAGCCGCAGGAGATGAGACGATAATGCGTAGAAGGATTACTTATTCTTACGCTTTTTCCAGAACGCTTTCACTGCCGGACCAATAACAGGTAACAGTAGAGTCAGTAACGCGATGGCTAAAAAGGTCGCAGTCACGGGACGGGTATAGAGAATCGATAAATCCCCCTGAGACATGGTTAATGCCCGGCGTAAATTAGATTCAGCCATAGGCCCAAGAATAATACCAATCACTATCGGAGACATGGAGAAATCAAGCTTTATCAATATATAGGCCAGTATCCCGGCACCAATCATCACGAACACGTCAATGATATTATGGTTAACAGAATAAGCGCCTACGCAGCAGAGCAGCAGGATCACTGGTACCAGTATATAGCGCGGAATATCCATTACTTTGACAAAGACTCTCATGCAGAGGAAACCTAAAATCCCCAGGAAAATATTCGCCATCATCAAGCCAATAAAGATACTGTTTACTTCAACCGGGTTATCGGTGAAGAGCTGCGGGCCGAGTGCCAGACCCTGCACCATAAAGGCACCCATAATTATTGCCGTAGCACCGTCACCCGGGATACCCAGCGTCATCAGTGGAACCATACATCCACCGGTCACGGAGTTTGCACCCGCTTCCGGGGCAGAAACTCCTTCGGGTGAGCCATGGCCGAACTCTTCAGGATGTTTAGACCAGCGCTTCGCTTCGTTATAAGCAATAAAAGAAGAGATATCACCGCCAACACCCGGAATTGTACCAATCCCGGTACCAATCACTGATGAACGGATATAAGTCGGCATAACCCGTTTAACATCAGCCCTGGTTGGCAAAATACGATCGATTTTCGCCTTCACTTTATGCAGGATTTTTTGATTACGTTCCCGGTATTCTTCTTCAAAGCTAATCAGGCCTTGCGAGAAAGCAAAGAGCCCTACCAGCACTGGAATAAAGGATATCCCGCCCATCAAATAGACCGAGTCAAAGGTAAAACGCATCCCCGAGGTCATAGGATCAAGTCCTACGGTGGCAATGGCTAAACCAATAGCTCCCCCCATTAGTCCTTTGATAATTGACTGGGAAGAAACGCTGGTAATGATACTGATACCAAACACCGCTAAAGCAAAATACTCTGCTGAAGAAAAGCCCATCGCCACTTTAGCTAACTGGGGCGCTATCAGAATCAAGGCAACGGTACTGAAAATACCACCAAACATAGAACCTAAGGTGGATAACCCAAGAGCACGACCCGCCTGGCCTTTTTTAGCCATCGGATAGCCATCAAGCACTGTCGCTGCTGAGGCAGGCGTTCCGGGGGTACTAATTAATATCGCGGTGATAGACCCGCCGTATACTGCTCCGCAATAAACGCCGAGTAACAGTAGAATTCCAGTCATTCCCTGGAAGGTATAAGTTAGAGGCAGTAATAAGGCAATTCCCATATTGACCGTCAGGCCGGGTAATGCCCCTATAATGATACCGCCAAATACACCCAGTAAAATCATGGTTATTGTTTCTGGACTAAAAACAATAAGAAAAGCGTCTAATACTTCCATCTTGCAGCTCCTTTTTTGTTTTAATCAAGAAACACTGAAGTCGGTAAGGGGGAATTGAAAACAATATCAAAAGAGACATAAATACAGCCGATAATCAGTACCGTGGCAAGAGCCAGCGTTTTCGCCTTTTTTTGATTCATCACCCACATGATAATTGGAATTGTAATAAGCGATGAGATGACGAAACCCAAATAATGGAGACCAATTGCATAGAAAATTATCAGGATACTAAGAAGATAAGCCCGTTTCACTGCTGTAGAGCTTAAATCAACAGTTAGGATAACATGCTTACATTTATCGATAGCGACACTGATAAATTGTAAAAGGCCTAAAAAAATAAATAATATCGCCAATCCAAATGGCCAGAAACGCTCACCAGGAACACCGTATTCGTCAAACATACTCATATTACGAGAGAAATAAATGATCAGAAAACCGAATACGATAGAAATTATGCCAATGACTGTATTGATTTTGTTCATATCTTATATCCCACGCCCGTCCCTGGGCGAGTAATTTTTTATTTTTTCAATGTTTCAGCAATCAAAGTTGCATACATATCATGATCTTCTTTCATCATATTATATGCATCTTCACCCACAATAATCGTAGGCATAATACCTTGTTTCTTTAATGCTTCCTGATATTCAGGTTTTTCTACGACCACGGTAAAGGCATCAACCAGTTCTTTTTTCACGTTCTCTGGTACGCCAGCAGTGGTTGCAAGTACGGCCCAGGCGCGCATTTTCACGTTAGAATCTAAGTTCAAAGCCTCTTTAAAAGTCGGTACTGATGGGAACAGAGGGAAAGGCTGATCGTCCATTACCCCTAAAATACGCAGCATGCCACCATCAACATGTGATTTTACTGAGCCAGGAGTCGTCAGAGTAGCATCAATATGGTTGCCCATTAATGAAGCAATAGAAGGTCCGGTGCCTTCATTAAAAGGAATATGGTTAAATTTAGTCCCTGTCAGACGCTCAATATTGACGCCTGCCAGATGGAAAATAGCTCCCATACCGGAGTTACCCACTTTCAGTTTACCCGGGTTAGCTTTTGCCGCATCGATAAACTCTTGCAGCGTGTTATAGGGTGAATCCGCATTGACTACTAATACCACCGGATCAGCAATGGTTGTGGCAATCGGGGTAAAATCTTTATAAGTCACCGGTGACTTACCCTGGTGAGGGAACATCGCCAGCTCAACGGTCGTCATCACTAATTTAGTTCCGTCTGGCTTAGCTTTGGCCACTTCAATTAAGCCTGTCAGACCATTACCGGCTGGCTTATTAACTGGAACAAAAATACGCCCTGCTGGCATCATATCTTTGCCGTACTCGATCACTGTTCTGGTTGATGTATCAGTCCCACCGCCAGGATTTTTGGGAATAACAACTTCAATATTCTTTTTTGGGTAGGTTAATTGCTCAGCTATTGCTGAATAACTCATGCCCAAAGTCGCAGTGATGGCTAAGGCTACCAGTAGATTTTTTTTCATCAGACCTTTCTCCACAAATTATTTATTTACCGATAATTGCTGATAGACAATATTTTTTCTATTCCATGTGTAAGTAATATGTAGGGTTCCCTGTTCAGCAATTATGGCCGGATATGAAAATTCGCCTTCACCATCTAATAAATTCAATGGTTCAGACCAGGTATTACCATTGTCAGATGAAGTACTGACGGATATTGGATAGCGCCGACTCCAGTTTCCTGATACCGGATTATAAACAAGAACCAATAAGCCATCTGCTAAGGTAATAATATCAATGCCACTGTTATTATTAGGTAATACTGTTTGATACGCCGGACACCAGCTACGGCCATAATCCTCAGAGTCGCTACGATAAATATAATTACGACTGCTGCGCATCATCGCATGCACATGTCCGGGTTTTGATTCCCACAACGTTGGCTGTATTACCCCGTCCCACTGAAATACTGTAGTAAGATCGGTTTCCCACAGCGCATCATTTTTTAAACCCTGCCAGACATCCTGATTACTGTTCGCCTCATGACGATGTACCAGTGGGATATCAACCCGCTGCCAGTGCTCACCACAATCGTTTGAAATATCGACGAAAGCATCCCAGTATTGATTATCTTCAACCGAACCCGGCGCCAGCCATTCACCGTTACTCATTACCAGCACTTTATTTTTTACCGGGCCACGAGGCGTATCGTCGCCAGCCACCAGAGGATAAGATTCGCTCCAATTTTTTCCTCCGTCGGTTGAGATAACATATCTGGTCGTCCACTGATGTACATCGGGTCCTGCTTTATAAAATAACCAAATATTTCCGGTTACATTATCCACATGTAGGACAGGATTCCAGTGCGCAACATCTTGTTTTTCAACAATTGGTCGGATATTTTCCCAGTTATTTCTCTCTTTCTCTGCCAGCCAGATAGCTGTATTCCCGCTACCTTCTTTATCGCCTGCAAAAAACGCTACCAGCAGTCGCTCTGTTCCTGGGACTTTAACAATTGTTGAAGCATGACAGTTATGGAAAAGAGTATGATCTTCAGCCAGAATAAATTGCATTTTTTGGGCGATAAAAGACATTGCACGATCCTTAACTATTATCGGGATAAAGAGAGCGTTTTTTTCATTTCTTCACCTAATTCGATCATGCTATCGATCGCTCCAGGGAAAAATGATGAGTCAAAGTTCTGACTATTACGTGTGCGACTATAGATCGAAGTAAAATTATTGATTTTACGCTGATGATATTTGGCACAGACCGGATAATCTAATGTTTCTGCCAGCGCTGAAGTTGACAGATAGTTCGCGAGTTTCTCTGCCTTTTCACTATCAGTTTGCCAGTTTTCATATAACCAGACATATAACTCAGGATGGAAATTAGCCATCACACCACTATATGCCGTACATCCTGCACGTAGTGAAGATAATAGCGTCTGACTATTGGCATTAGCGATATTTAGACGACTTCCCTCGGTAAGAGCAAGACGACGTTTAATAACCGGCAATGAACAGCAGGTATCTTTAATAAAGGTAAAACGCTGGCTGTCCGCACACCATTTGACTATCTCATCTGATAACAGACGTTTGTACGGATACGGACATTCATAGATACCCAAATCAACGCTGGCAGGCAGTGCTGCAGTAAGCTCCTGTAATGTTGCCAGCGCTTGGGCATCAGAGTCACCGGCCAGCGCAAGGCGATTACTGATCATTATCACGCCGTCAACACCGGTATCAGCAATCGCCTGCAACTGTATTTTTTGCTGACTTAAGCCTGTTGCCGTATGGCCTGAAGCGACGACCGGAACCCGACCGTTGACATGACGCACGACAAACTTCACCAGCGTTTGCGTCTCTTCATCGCTCAAATAGAACATTTCGCTGGACTGACAGGCAGCAAATAAACCGTGCACACCCGAATCAATATACCAGTCAATCAGGCGGGTCAGTGCAGGCCAGTCAATTTCCCCGCGAGAATCAAACGGGGTCAGCATTACCGGCCAGACGCCACCGTATTTTTGTTGGCTCATGATGATTGCCCTTGTAAGTGTTGAGCAGCATCGCCAGCAACTTTAACGCGAATGCCTTGAGTCAGTGCTTGTGCAACGAACGCTTGTAGCACAAATTCCAGTTTATCTTCATCAACATAGGCGAGAGTAACATGGTTGCTCTGATGCCCGGCCATTAAATCATCCCGCGTGACACCGTCCAGGATACAGTTGAGAAGCGGCCACTCATAGTTAGTTCCCCGACGGCGGCGTTCGAACTCTGCTTCTGGTAACTCCACCGCAGTACCGGTCCCGATGTGCATGATAACCTCGGTTCCTTCATAGTGCGCGCGAGCCCATACCAGACGCCCTGCTTTGCTCTGCCCGGCAATTGTTGAGCCGCCAAACGGGAAGAACATCGCGGGCTGACGATATCCAGTCGCGCCTTTAATCCCACCTTTAAGATGCTCAAAAGGGACCGCGCCAGAAATTTCCATATCCCAGTAGAAAGTACCCTCATATTCACTGCCCCAGCGAACATCATGCAGCGTAGTTTCCGCAGGAAGTCCCAGGGTGGTCAGCAGTCGCCACAACATCGTTTGTGGTATCGCGGTGCCCATATCCACTTCGTTGATACAAGGAATAGGTGCATCAGGCCAGATAATTTCGCCGTTTTCATCAGGAATGGGAAAACGTGCCGTCGATCCGATCGCGCCTTCGGCAAAATCTGATGCCGGACAGCAATCTTTTAACCCTTGCTGATACTGGACACCCACAGCAGATAAACCAAAACGTTTCACAAAACGCGCCATCGCAATCATCATTGCGCACTGGCCCAGTACCTGCTCACGGGTTAATTCCGTTTTACCGTCTTCACCGAACATAAATGTCATGCCCTGGTTTTCATACCAGTTCAGGCACGCTTCGCGTAATTCCTGAGGGACTTTATTCATTTCAACTAATAGCGCTGACTGTGACAGTGATTCAATCGGCATACCGATATTCACCATCGCTTGTTGAGGGAAGACGCCGTTAATCATTCCCATGCAGAAGGTATCAAATAAACCAATTATCTCTTTTTTTCTTAAGATAAATTCGCCCACCTGACGACCTAAAGCACCCGCTGCCGTTGCCATGACCGGGTGAGTCGCGGGAACATCTTTCAGATAGCTTAAGTCATGCTGAAGTGAACCATAACGCAGCCATGTTGCCAGGCCATTTTCGAAAAACTCATCATCAAAGTTAGCAGACCACAGGCGTGAATAGTTTTTCCCCAGACTGGTCATGGTGCCCGCCATACAGAGCATGCCTACCAGACCCGGCCAGGTGCCATCAAAGTTAGCGAGTAATAAAATAGGGCCACGGTGATGAGAGAGTGAAGGCGCAATATGGTGAGAATATTGCCAAGCGGTAAGCAGGACAATAACCGGCGCATCAGGATCTATTTGTGAAAAAATATCGCTTCCTTCACGCTGGCTGCTAATAAAGCCATGTCCACGCGATTCATTAATATCATGCGCACGCTTCAGGTTATAACCGAGTTTTTCGAGCGCGACGGCAAGTTTATCTTCAAATTGTTTTTGTACCGGCCAGCAGGTCACGTTTGCAGGTTCACGCAAATCAGCATTAGCAACCAGTAATATTTCATTTTCAGCAGCGTGATATTTGACAGGTAACTCAGGTAAATTCGCTTGCAACATAAATATCTCCAGTCAAAAAAGGGGTTGGTAATAGGGCAATTATTAAAAATTGGACATGGCGTCGTTATAATTCTGCTGATCCTGATACATTTGCAGATACACCTGATACTTCGCCTGATGAAATGCCGAACTCGAGGTATCAGGGCGAATAATATCGCCGTCGCGCACCATCGCACTGGCTGCCTGAGAAAAGTGGCTAAAAGCACCGCAGGCTACCGCGCCTAATAATGCCGCCCCCAGATTCACCGCATCTTCTTCCTGTACCAGATGAATTTCCCGGCCTGTCACACTCGCATATTCATGCAGCCAGAGAGGATTTTTGGTCGCCCCACCGCACATCACAATGCGGTTAATTTTGTGGCCTGCTTCTTCAAGGGAATCAATAATATGACGTGTACCGTAGGCAATAGATTGCAATGTCGCCAGATAGTAGCGAGCAAGAGAAGTACGCCCATTTTCCAGCGTTAACCCACTGACCATACCTCTGGCATCAGGATTAGCGCGAGGTGAACGATTGCCATGATGATCGGCAAGTACATGGAAACGCGCAGTAGGATACTGCTCTGTTAGACGCAGCTCGGTGACAGCTTCATTCAGTAATTGATAGTAGTTGATACCTTTTGCAGTGGATTCAGCCAGTAAATCAGGCCAGGCTTCATGCTGACGAAGGGTCCATTCAACCAGAGCACCAGCGGCACTTTGCCCCCCCTCGTTAAGCCAAAAGCCAGGTAACATCGCTCCGAAATAGGGTCCCCACACTCCAGGAACCATCACCGGATCCCGGCTGACTATCATATGGCAGTTAGAAGTTCCGCTGATTATCGCCAGGCTACCTTCTGGTTGTTCAGCGGTTAATGCCAGCCCACCGGCATGAGCATCGATAATGCCTGAAGCCACAACCACCTGAGTATGAAGACCAAATGCATCGGCAATCTCAGCAGTCAGATATCCCGCAGGCTTACCCAAATCTAAAATAGTTTGTGGGATCTTGGCTAACAGATCATCCAGACCGATATCCGCCAGTAAGTTCTGGCTGAATTCTGTTTCATGAGCCAGATAGTTCCACTTACAGGTCAAAGTACAGACACTGGCGACATCAGCCTGAGTCGATTTCCAGACTAAGAAATCGGCTAAATCAAAGAACCGCCAGACGGCGTGATAACGCGCAGGGAAATGGTTCTTCAGCCACAGGATCTTGGGTAACTCCATTTCAATACTCACTTCACCACCGACATAACGCAGTGCGGGATCATTGGTGAGATTGATAGTGGTAGTCTCATCGGCGGCCCGATGATCCATCCACATAATAATATCTTGTTCTGGTTGCCCATCAGGCGAAACAGAGATCGGCTCATTATGATCGCCAACGGCAACCAGTGAACAGGTTGCGTCAAAGCCAATCGATTTCACATGGAGAGGGTTGATAGCAGATTGCTGAACAGCAGTACGAACAGACTGACACACTTGCGTCCAAATCTCGGTTGCCGATTGTTCAACGTAATCTGTTTTAGGTTTGAATTGCGAAATAGGCAGTACAGAAAAGCCTAAACGCTGACCCGTTTTGTTAAACACAGCAGTACGGACGCTGGCTGAGCCCACATCAACACCAATAAAATATTGCTCTTCCATGGAAAACCTCATTATTGCCTAACATGCTAACTCGAGTTAGCAAAATAAATAGTCCATGAAGTAAAAACAATCGTCTCTATGAGGTATTGTGATGCAGATCGAATTCGATAATGTTAATTAGTTGATATTAAATGGCATTTTTTTTGTGAAATTCAGACTATCTCTGGTTGCAAAATCAGCATAATGACGAAAAAACCCGCTATTCCAAGCCAGATCTCTCACAAAAAATAGGATGTTTTGCTAATCGGTTTTAGCGTGGAATGGTTAGCACAGGCAGGGATGAAGATCAGAATGAATAAGGGCCAGATATAAAGGCAATTTCGGGTATTAGTTTTAAATTCAGTAAATTACTGTAGAAAGCGGAATACTGTAGTATCCCGCTGTCTGTTTTTTTACCTTTTTCTTTTCTCTACCGACAAGGGACGATGAATCAAGGTCATTGGCACGGTAATTTTCACATCCGCATTTTCGCCCTGGAGTTTCTTGCTCATCAGATGGAATGCATGCTGTGCCCAGGAATCTTCATCCTGGCGCATAGACCAGACCGCATTGGGTAAAAAACCGAGCATTTGGTGTTCATCGAAGGTGCCTATCGGGATATCTGAGGGAATAAAACCATAGGTTTCCCTGAGTGCGCTGAGGGTTCCTTCAAGAATAGGCAATGAAGAGGCAATAAAAGCCTTTGGCGGCTGTTGATGCTTTTTCAGGAAGTTAAGCATCAATTGCTTGCCCTCTTCCTGACGGTTATGACTGGCAGATAGTATCCATTCCTGAGCGTCAGGAAATTCACTCAGATAGCCCTGTAAGCGACGTTGAATCGAGGGCTGTTTGGTATCACCGGCGATAAAGAAAAATGGTGATGTATCAATCGCTTGAGTCATAGCCTGCACCAGCTTTTTACTGCCGTTATAGTTATCACTCACCACCAGTGAAACATCATTTTCACCAAAATCACGGTCCAGAATAATCAGAGGCCGTTTGCGTGCAACTTGCTGATGATGCAGTTGTGTCTGTAAGCTCGAAGGCACCACAAACAGCCCGTCGACATTACGCGCCAGCAATCCTTCCACCAGGCTATTTTCATGTTCGCTGTCGCTATAGGTACAGGCGATCATCAGCTGATAGCCTGCCTGTCGGCAACAGGCCTCAAGTTTTTCAGCCAGTGTGGAAAAGAAAAGGTTGGATAAACGGGGAATAACCAGACCTAAGGTTTCCGTTTTATTTAGCTTCAGACTACGGGCTATATGATTAACAACCAGACCATTTTCAGCAACATAGTCATTGATACGCTGCTGAGTTTTAGTACTGATACGGTACTGGTCCGCTTTGCCTCCCAGCACCAGACGGACAGTAGTAATCGATATATTCAGAGCCTTAGCGACTTGCTCAACGGTTTTGGCCATACACCCTCATGTTTATCACAATCCATAGCCAATAATCATAAACTAATTCGAGTTAGCAATACATTTTTTATCTATGATGGGCCAGAGTATAGTCTGAAAAGAACAGAAAAAACGCTGTGATTCGGCTAGTCGTCCGCGGACAACACTCAGGATATTTGAGGATTGGGAGAATGAAGCAGCGGAAATAGCAAAATTCAATATAAGCCATTAATAAATAAAAATTTAATAGGTTTTTATTTGTAGTCTTTGATATATCAGTAAGTCCAGTTCGGGGGCTTTCCCTGAAATGCGAGACAACATCGCATGAACCTGTCCTCTATGATGGGTCTGATGATTGAACCAATGAGCTAAAGCCGACCAGACTACCTGCTGCTTAAGCTCTGGCGTCGAAGCTCGTCGATAGGAGATAGTGTTATCTAAGTCGGCTTCTGACAATCCCTGAATAAAATCAACGATCTTTTCATCTTCCTCTTTTCGTGCAAGTGCTAAACCTGGAAAATCATTATCGAACAAGATCTGGTCCAAGCGATATCCTGGTTCGGGTAATGCGCTTAACCGATGTCGCCATATCTTGTCAGTCACAAGAAGATGATTCAGCGTTGCTTCGATAGACCCAAAAAAAGCGCCACAATCTTTGCGACGGGCATCTGAATCAAGCTGTTCGACGCAGGAATACA
>Ga0308165_1005120_pt1 | contig 12403 bp, 8 predicted proteins | sample PhyWR2_FD_201032 | JGI IMG/M metagenome (GOLD analysis project Ga0308165, IMG submission 201032) | Phyllosphere microbial communities from UC Gill Tract Community Farm, Albany, California, United States - DLSLW.R2 | ecosystem: Host-associated > Plants > Phyllosphere > Unclassified | place: USA...
GGACTAATCGCTTTATCTACCTGACGCATGTTGTCTGTCCACACCATGAGTCATTGCACATAACAGGCTGAGTTTATCCGGCCATAAATAGAAAATCCGGGATGAAATCCTGGAAGAGCGGGCCGAATTCCCTCTGCTTCTCATAATGTTTTCGCAAAAGCTCAGCCGATTGTCAAAGCAAAACAAATAAAATCAGTACAACATGCCATAGCAGTGGCTGTCTCTCTGTTTTTCAATGACTATTTTTGACTTAAAATGGCATAGTCCGGGCCATATAGTCTGTTTTGCAGACAGCGCAGTCGTTTGCCTGGCCCACGATTGGTTAAACCTTTTTCATTAATTGTTAACAAAATTGCAGAACGCTTTTTTTGCCCCGGCAAATTCCCTACAATCGCTGCATCTGTTTGCCAGTTAAATAATGAGGGTCTCATGAGTACGGCGAAACACAGTAAATTACTGATTCTGGGTTCCGGCCCGGCGGGCTACACCGCAGCGGTGTATGCTGCACGCGCCAACCTCAACCCGGTGCTGATCACCGGGCTGGAAAAAGGCGGCCAGCTGACCACCACCACCGACGTGGAAAACTGGCCGGGTGATGCTAACGAACTGACCGGCCCCCTGCTGATGGAGCGTATGCATGAGCACGCGGTGAAATTCAATACCGAGATCATCTTCGACCATATCCACAGCGTCGACCTGCAGAACCGCCCTTTCCGCCTGACCGGCGACGAAGGTGAGTACACGGCGGATGCCCTGATCATCGCTACCGGTGCCTCGGCTCGCTACCTCGGCCTGCCGTCAGAAGAGGCATTTAAAGGCCGCGGCGTCTCCGCCTGCGCAACCTGTGACGGTTTCTTCTATCGCAATCAGAAAGTCGCGGTGATTGGCGGCGGTAATACCGCAGTGGAAGAAGCGCTCTATCTGGCGAATATCGCGGCTGAGGTGCACCTGATTCACCGTCGCGACAGCTTCCGTGCAGAAAAAATCCTCATCGACCGCCTGAATGAGAAGGTGAGAAACGGCAATATCGTGCTGCATACCGATCATACTCTGGACGAAGTGCTGGGCGACCAGATGGGCGTCAGCTCCCTGCGCTTGCGTTCGACCAAAGATGACCAGACTAAGACACTGGACGTTGCCGGACTGTTTGTCGCGATCGGCCACAGCCCGAACACTGCAATCTTTAACGGTCAGCTGGAGTTGGAAAACGGCTACATCAAGGTGCAGTCCGGCATCCATGGCAACGCAACTCAGACCAGCATCCCGGGCGTGTTTGCCGCCGGAGATGTCATGGACCATATCTATCGTCAGGCGATTACTTCCGCCGGTACCGGCTGTATGGCCGCGCTGGATGCCGAGCGTTATCTTGACGGTTTGGTTAAAAATAATCAGTAAGTTGTTAAAACTCTGAGCTAATCTTGCCCAAGGCGACGAGCAATTGTCGCCTTTTCACCCTCCCCATTGTAACATTGCCGCGCTTGACACCGATCTTCCTGGGGCTTTGCCTCACTACTGTTTACGTCAGGGCAACACGGCAACAGATGAATAAAACACGGCAACAACAACTCACCCGCTGGTTGAAAAGTCAGAGTGTGCACGGCCATCGCTGGCTGCGTCTCTCCTACATGCTGGGCACGTTAAGTGCGCTCCTGATCCTCGCGCAGGCCTGGTTCCTCGCCTCGCTGCTGCAGGCGCTGCTGGTTGATCATCAACCGCGCGATACGCAACTGCTGCATTTTATTCTGCTGCTGGCCTGCTTTGCGGCGCGCGCCTGGCTGGCGTGGCTGCGGGAAAAGGTGGGGTTCAAAACGGGTCAGGCGATCCGCCAGGCGCTGCGCCAGCAGGTGCTTAACCGCCTCTCCGATCTCGGCCCCGCCTGGGTTCAGGGCAAACCTGCCGGCAGCTGGGCTACCCTGCTGCTGGAGCAGATCGAAGAGATGCAGGATTACTACGCGCGCTATCTGCCGCAGATGATGCTGGCGGGGATTATCCCGCTGCTGGTGCTTATCCTACTATTCCCGGTTAACTGGGCGGCTTCGCTGATCCTGCTCGCCACCGCGCCGCTGATCCCGCTGTTTATGGCGATGGTCGGTATGGGCGCCGCAGATGCCAACCGCCGCAACTTCCAGGCACTGGCGCGCCTGAGCGGGCAGTTTCTTGACCGCCTGCGCGGGCTGGAAACGCTGCGCCTGTTTCACCGTGCCGAGGCTGAAACGGCAAACATTGCCGAGGCTTCCGAGCAATTCCGCCAGCGCACCATGGAAGTGCTGCGCATGGCCTTCCTCTCCTCGGCGGTGCTGGAGTTCTTTGCCTCTATCTCAATTGCTCTGATCGCTGTCTATTTCGGTTTCTCCTATCTTGGCGTGTTCGACTTCGGCCACTACAGCGGTGCGGTGACGATGTTTGCCGGTTTCCTGGTGCTGATCCTGGCGCCTGAGTTTTACCAGCCGCTGCGCGATCTGGGGGCGTTCTATCATGCCAAGGCCCAGGCTGTGGGTGCTGCCGATGCACTACAAACCTTTATTGAAGAGAGTGAAGGCGCGGCGCTCCAGCGTGGTGAACTCACGCCTGAATTACACCATGGCTTAAGCCTGGTCGCGACCGATCTGACGATCGTCACCGCTGACGGCAGTCAGCTCGCCGGGCCAATTAGCTTCACCCTGCAGCCAGGGCAGCGCGTGGCGCTGGTCGGGCAAAGCGGCGCCGGGAAAACCTCGCTGATGAACGTGCTGCTCGGCTATCTGCCCTATCAGGGATCGTTACAGGTTAACGGCGTCGAATTACGCGATATTGCCCTGCCCCACTGGCAGCAGCAGCTGGCGTGGGTGGGGCAAAACCCGCATCTTCCCGCCAGCACGCTGCGGCAGAATATTCTGCTAAGCGGCAACCACGATGAAGCCCGTTTGCAGCAGGTGCTGGAACTTGCCGGGGTCAATGAGTTTCTGTCGCGCCTGCCTGCCGGGCTGGACAGTGAAACCGGCGATCAGGCTGCCAGCCTGTCGGTTGGCCAGGCGCAGCGCGTTGCCGTTGCCCGCGCGTTGATGAAGCCCTGCCAGCTGCTGCTGCTGGATGAACCTGATGCCAGCCTTGATGCGCACAGCGAGCAGCACGTCAATCACGCGCTGCTGGCGGCTTCGCATGCGCAAAGCACGCTGTTAATCACCCATCAGCTCGACCGCCTGTCACAGTGGGATGAAATCTGGCTGATGCGCGACGGTAAAATTGTCCAACAGGGCCGTTGGCAGACGCTGGCGAATCAGCCCGGCGCATTTGCTGACCTGCTGGCTCAGCGCGGAGGATCGCTTGAATGAAAACCCTGCTGCCGTTTTTAAAACTGTATCGTCGCCACATTCTGCGCCTGCTGTTCGGCATGCTGCTGGCGGTGGTGACGCTGCTGGCCAGCATCGGCCTGATTACGCTGTCCGGCTGGTTCCTCGCCGCTACCTCACTGGCCGGTGTCGCAGGGATTTACAGCTTTAACTATATGCTGCCCGCCGCCGGAGTACGCGGTGCCGCCATCAGCCGCACCGTCGCGCGTTATCTTGAGCGCCTGGTGAGCCATGACGGCACCTTCCGCGTGCTGCAGCATCTGCGGGTGTTTACCTTCAGTAAGCTGTTGCCGCTCTCCCCTGCCGGCATTGCCCGCTTCCGCCAGGGAGAGCTGCTTAACCGACTGGTGGCGGATGTCGACACGCTCGATCACCTCTACCTGCGGGTGATTTCACCGCTGGTCGGGGCGCTGGTGGTGATTGTCGTGGTCACTTTTGGCCTGAGCTTCCTTGATACTTATCTGGCCCTGACGCTCGGCGGCCTGATGCTGCTGACGCTGGTCGCACTGCCACCGCTGTTTTACCGTGCCGGGCTGCCCGTCGGCGCCGATCTTACCCGCCTGCGCGGCGAGTATCGTAGCGGCCTGACGCGCTGGCTCCAGGGCCAGGCAGAGCTGAGCCTGTACGGTGCGGCACAGCGCTTTCGTGACGCGATGGATGCCACGGAACAGGCCTGGCTCAGCGCACAGCAGCGCCAGGCCAGCCTGACAGGGCTGTCACAGGGGCTGGTGATGCTGATGGGCGGAATTGCCGTCACGCTGATGCTGTGGCTGAGTGCCGCAGGCATTGGTGGCGACCCGTATCCGGGTGCGTATATTGCGCTGTTTGTCTTCTGTGCACTCTCCGCGTTCGAAGCACTCGGTCCGGTGGGCACCGCTTTCCAGCATCTTGGCCATGTGATTGCCTCCGCGCAGCGCGTAACGCAGATTATCGAACAGCGCCCGGCGGTCACCTTCCGCCAGGCTACGACGCAGGCCTCGGGACAGGCTGCGCTCACGTTGAGCAACATCAGCTTCGGCTACGCTGACAACGCGCCGCTGGCGATCAGAGATCTCTCTCTGGATATCACACCAGGCGAACACATAGCGCTGCTGGGTCGCACTGGATGCGGCAAGTCGACGCTGCTGCAGCTGCTGACGCGCGCCTGGGATCCTCAACACGGCACTATTCAGCTCAATGGCCAGCCGCTTGACCAGTACAGCGAAGCCGACCTGCGCGCGCGCACCAGCGTCGTCACCCAGCGCGTGCATCTGTTCAGCAGCACGCTGCGCGATAACCTGCTGCTGGCCGCGCCCGACGCGAGCGATGAACAGCTGAGCGCCGCGCTGCAGCAGGTCGGGCTGGAGAAACTGCTGGAAAACAATCAGGGTCTCAACGCTTGGCTTGGTGAAGGCGGCCGTCAGCTGTCGGGTGGCGAACTGCGCCGCCTGGGACTGGCGCGTGCGCTGCTGCACGGCGGCGATCTGATGCTGCTGGATGAGCCGACCGAAGGGCTGGATGCGGAGACCGAACAGCAGATCCTCGCGCTGCTGCGCCAGGTGGCACAAAACAAAACCCTCATCATGGTCACCCACCGCCTGCGCGGCCTGGCACATTTTGACCGGATTTGCGTTATGGACAGCGGCGAAATCATCGAACAGGGAAATCATGCCGAATTAGTCGCAAAACAGGGTCGCTACTGGACTTTTCTGCAGCGCTTTGCGCTATAGTCATTAGCTCTGCCCTGTTGAGAATCTGCGGATGCGCCTGATACAGCTTTCACGCGAATCGTTAAACTTCCCGCCGCCAGAAATGGCGCTGCGGGAACCTAATGGCCTGCTGGCGATGGGCGGCGACCTTAGCCCGGCTCGTCTGCTAAATGCCTACCATAAGGGGATCTTCCCGTGGTTTTCCCCTGGCGATCCTATCCTGTGGTGGTCACCCGATCCGCGCGCCGTGCTGTTACCCGAAGCCTTTCACCTCAGCCGCAGCATGAAACGCTTTCACAGCAGGTCACCCTACCGGGTGACAATCAATCAGGACTTTCAGCAAGTGATCGAGGGCTGCGCCAGCGATCGCCAGGAAGGTACCTGGATCACCTTTGAGGTGAAGCGCGCCTGGCTCAAGCTTTTCGAACTCGGGCATGCGCAGTCGGTTGAAGTGTGGTTCGGCGATGAACTGGTGGGCGGCATGTATGGGCTGGCGCTCGGGCAAATTTTTTGCGGTGAGTCGATGTTCAGCCGGCGGGAGAATGCCTCCAAAACGGCACTGCTGGTATTTAGCGAGTGGTTCCATCGCCAGGGCGGAAAGCTGATAGACTGCCAGGTGCTTAACCCTCACACCGCCTCACTCGGCGCAGAAGAGATCGCGCGCGCCCGCTATCTGCAATACGTCTATTCCCTCGCACATCAGCCACTTATCACCGGCTGCTGGCAACCGCAGCGGCTTTTTTAATGCAATTCCCCGATGTTTTTCAGGCATGCCGATGAGAACAGTGATATAATATGCGCGTTTGGTATGTCGTCCGCCTTTCACCGGTACAAGATGGTGATGCGGAATACCAGGCTGGGAATCTCAACGCACCTTGTCAGAACTGTTTTAATCGTGCGACAAAAGCATATTTAAACAGATTCTTAGCCCGCTGTTCCCCCACGCTGACGCCATTTACTCCAGATTTAAACGTAACCCGTCTGCGCAGGTGTGCGCTTTAGAGGGGTTGATGTGGGTGAATTCATCCACAATTCTTTACTTAATACGTGAAATTCGGCATTATCTTGCCGGTTCAAAACTAAGGTAGTCCACCTAGAGGATTCGATGGCCAAAGAAGACAATATTGAAATGCAGGGTACCGTACTCGATACGTTACCTAACACCATGTTCCGCGTTGAATTGGAAAACGGTCACGTGGTTACCGCTCATATCTCCGGTAAAATGCGCAAAAACTATATCCGCATCCTGACGGGCGACAAAGTCACTGTAGAGCTGACCCCGTACGACCTGAGCAAAGGCCGCATTGTCTTCCGTAGTCGCTAATTTGCCCCATTCTGCCGTGCTGCCGCGTTAACGCTTGCCGCACTGATAATCCAAACCGGACTGCTCTCAGTCCGGTTTTTTTATGCGCCAAATATATTTTCCAGCCCCGCTAAAGTGCCTTCAGGCCGTGCCGATAAATCAGAATATTCTTAAAAATAGCTGAATGAATCAGCTCTGATAACTCTGATGGTGGCAATAATAATGAAAAAAACGCTTCACGCTTTCCCGCTTAAACCGCTGGTCATTGCCCTGACAGCAGCGCAAAGTTTAACCCTGGCCCACGCGACGCCCGTACCCAGCAATGAGATTAACGACTCCTCGTATGCTGCCCCTTACGTGGTTTCCACAGACACCTTAACAATCACCCCTAACGGCATGGTGAATGCTGATACTCAGCAGTTCGCCGTGCGCAACTCCAGTACCACTACGCTGATTGATAATCAGGGATCCATTTACAATCAAACAGCGATTGGCTTGTACAACGGCGGCGATCTCGCAACATTGAAAAACTCCGGTTTCATCACCTCCGATACCGGCATAGCGCTTGAAAACGACAATAATATTGGCTCACTGATCAACAGCGGTTATATCAACACCAACAGCTCTTCAGGTTCGCGATATAGCGGTATTGGCATCGCCAATTTCGGCACCCTGAGCGCGTTAAACAACACCGCAAGCGGGATTATCTCCGGTACCCAAACGGCGATTTTCAATCAGGGGCAGATTACCACGCTGAACAACGACGGTTTTATCGGTCCCTTTAACCCAGGTTTGAACGTATCCACTAACAATGCAATAACCAACAGTTTTAATGGTGCCATCGGCACCATTAATAACAGCGGTACCATTGCTGGCAATATTATCCACACTTCCAGCAATGAATTGGTGATTAACGGCGGCAGTGACCGACGGGGCCAGCTGACAGGCGCAAACAATTTTATCATCGGTCCAGTAATGGCTAACCCGACAGGCCAGATTGTCGCCACCGGCGCCGATGTCAGCTTTGGCGGGGGAATGCTGCTGCTGAATGATAATGTGGACCTGGGTGGCAGCCATACTCTCACCAACCGTGCTGATGTGCTGGTCACTCAGCCACTCACCATTCGCGGCAATTACCATCAGACCCAAGATGCTATCCTCAATCTCGGGGTTTCTGACACCACGTTTGCCCAGGGCAGCGCGCTTGATATCGGCTATGGCCGCCTGACCGTCAGCGGCAACGCGCTGATTGATTCCGGCTCGACCATCCGTTTAAGCAGCACCGGCAGCAGCTATGGCTTTGCCAGCGGCCAACGCTATCTGGCAATCAGTGCAGGCAGCGCGACCTACAATACCAGCGCCCTGCACTACGTGGTGGATAACTATAACGGTGTGGTCACGGCGAAAGTGATCGATAACGGTAGCACCAGCGATCTGGCCCTCTATCTCGATGAACCCGCACCACCTGTAACACCACCTGTAACACCACCAGTGACACCACCAACACCAGTGACGCCGGTCACCCCGACCACGCCAACGGTGCCGGTTTCACCCCCGACCACGCCGACAGAGCCAGTCACCCCGGTCATTCCGGTAACGCCAGTCATTCCGGTCATCCCGGTGACGCCGACCACGCCAACCGCTCCGGTAGCGGCCAAACCGCTGCCCACCACCGGTAATGCGATAGCATCGTTCAGCGGTCTCTCCAGCTACAGCGGCTTTTCTGCTGGCCTGCTCGACCTGTTTAACGCCTCTAAAACCCTTACCACGCAGGCTGAGGCTAACCGTATTGGCGAACAGCTGGCTCCGGCACAGAACAGCATGGCTTCCGCCGCAACCTCCTCCGCATCAATGGATGCACTGGGCGTTGTAGGCAGCCATCTGGACGGTCTGCGCACTGCGCAAAGCGGCAGCGCTCGCGGTATCGCCACCGGTGATGACAGCCTCGACTGGGCGGCGTGGGGCAAACCGTTCTACGGCAGTGCTCGCCAGGGAATGACTGATAACGTCAGCGGCTACCGCGCCCACTACGGCGGCCTGGTACTGGGTCTTGACCGCCAGCTGCCCGGCAACTGGCGCGCGGGCGTGGCGCTGAGCTACAGCCGTACCTCGGTAAAAGGTGCTGATAACCTGAAGGGCAACAGCAGCGATGTCGACGCCTGGGGCGGTATCGCTTACGCCAGCTACACCGGCGAACCGTGGTTTGTCAACCTCAGCACCAGCCTGACCCGCCAGTCTTACGAAAGCCAGCGCGCCGTTGACTTCAGCGGCTTTAGCGACAGCGCCAGCAGCCATTTCCACGGTCAGCAGGCCGCAGTGAAAGGTGAATTTGGCTACCCGCTGGCGCTGGGCGATGCCACCGTGCTCACCCCTCTGGCCAGCCTGAGCTACAGCTATCTGCATCAGGGCAGCTACCAGGAGAGCAGCGATGGCGGCAGTGCATTATCCGTTGACAGCGCGCACAGCCAGTCGTTCGAAAGCAGCCTCGGCAGCAAGCTGGCGCACAGCTGGTCGACCGGTGCCGGAGAGCTGTCGCCGTTTGTACAGCTGATGTGGACGCATCAGTATGACCGCAGCCCGATGAAAACCTCCTCCGGCTTCAGTGCAGACAGTATTGGCGAGACGCGCTTCACCACTTCGGGTGCCAGCCCGGCTAAAGACAGTGCCGAAGCCAGTATTGGTGCCACGCTGGCCCATGCTGATGATCTGAGCCTGGAAGCGCGCTATGACCTGCAGGCCGCTCCGCACTTTAAGGGGCAAACCGTCAGCCTGCAAGTGCGCAAGCTGTTCTAATCTGCCGATGCGACTGTCGTTTTTAAGCGCAGGATTACTGGGGTGCAGCCTGCTTTGCGGCGGCTGTACCTCAGCCAATCGTCCTGAAACTGCCGAGGCCATTGCGCAGTCGGCGGGATTCCAGCGCGGCGAAATTCACGCCGCGCCCTTTATTCTCAGCTGGTGGGGACGAATAAGCGATCCGCGCCAGCCGCTGCATCTCTACATTGAGGGCGATGGCTTTGCCTGGGTCACGCCCAGCCAGCCTTCCCATGACCCGACACCTTTTAACCCTGTGGCGCTCAGGCTTGCTGCCGCAGACCGCGCTGCCAATGTGATCTACCTGGCCCGCCCCTGCCAGTTCATTGCGATGACGCGTAACCCAAGCTGTTCCCCCCGCTGGTGGACCGATCTGCGCTACGCGCCCACAGTGATTGACGCCATGAATGATGCCGTCAGCCAGCTGGTGCGCCAGACGCCCGGTCAGCCGGTGGTGCTGACCGGGTATTCCGGCGGCGGTGCGGTGGCCGCGCTGGTAGCGGCAAGACGCCACGATATCCAGTCACTGCGCACCGTGGCGGGCAACCTGGACAGTGAGGAAGTGAACCGGCTGCATCAGGCCAGCGCAATGCCCGGCTCGCTGAATGCTAAAGACGTCGCGCCTGCCCTGGCGCGGCTACCGCAGATCCACTTCTCCGGCAGCGACGATCGGGTAGTACCTGAAAGCGTGACGCAGAGTTACGCGCAAGCCAGCCACAGCGCCTGCGTGCGTATTGTCAGCGTGGCGGGAATGACGCACGGCGGCGGCTGGGCCGCACTCTGGCCGTCGTTACTCCGGCTACAACCCACCTGTCGATAGGTAAAAAAAAAGCCTGATGATATTCATCAGGCTTTGTTATTCACATCACGGTTAGCGGTTAGTGAACGGTACCTTCCGCTTTACGCTTCTCGGCACTGAGGAAGTGATAGGTCAGCTGGTTGTTGTCTTTATCCAGCGCCACCGACACCGAGCCGCCGTCAACCAGCGAACCAAACAGCAGTTCATTAGCCAGCGGTTTCTTCAGGCTCTCCTGCACGGTACGCGCCATCGGACGCGCACCCATCGCTTTGTCGTAACCTTTCTCTGCCAGCCAGTCACGCGCATCATCACTGACTTCCAGCGAGACGCCTTTGGCATCCAGCTGAGCCTGCAGTTCGACAATAAACTTGTCGACCACCTGATGAATAACGGCCTGGTCGAGATGCTTGAACCAGATAATATTATCCAGACGGTTACGGAACTCTGGGGTAAAGATCTTTTTGATCTCTTCCATCGCATCGGTGCTGTTGTCCTGCTGGATCAGGCCGATAGATTTACGTTCCGTTTCCCTTACCCCGGCGTTGGTAGTCATCACCACCACCACATTGCGGAAGTCCGCTTTGCGGCCGTTGTTATCGGTCAGCATCCCGTTATCCATCACCTGCAGCAGCAGGTTGAATACGTCAGGGTGAGCCTTCTCGATTTCGTCCAGCAGCACCACCGCGTGCGGATGTTTAATTACCGCATCGGTTAACAGGCCGCCCTGGTCAAAACCAACATAGCCCGGAGGCGCACCAATCAGGCGACTGACGGTGTGGCGCTCCATATATTCGGACATATCAAAACGCAGCAGCTCAATGCCCAGCGCTTTCGCCAGCTGAACGGTCACCTCGGTTTTACCGACGCCGGTAGGGCCAGCAAACAGGAAGGAACCGACCGGTTTACGATCCTGGCCCAGCCCTGCACGGCTCATCTTGATGGCTTCAGTCAGCACTTCAATGGCATTGTCCTGGCCGAACACCAGCATTTTCAGGCGATCGCCCAGGGTTTTCAGGGAGTCGCGATCGGAAGCCGATACGCTCTTCTCCGGAATACGCGCAATACGCGCTACCACCGTTTCGATGTCAGACACATTCACCGTTTTCTTGCGTTTGCTGACTGGCATCAGGCGCGCACGCGCACCCGCTTCATCAATGACGTCGATCGCCTTGTCCGGCAGATGACGATCGTTGATATATTTCACCGCCAGCTCCACCGCTGCACGCACCGCTTTCGCGGTATAACGCACGTCGTGGTGCGCTTCGTACTTCGGCTTCAAACCGGTAAGGATCTGCACCGTTTCATCAATTGATGGTTCAGTAATATCGATCTTCTGGAAGCGGCGTGCCAGCGCACGATCTTTTTCGAAGATATTGCTGAATTCCTGATAGGTGGTCGAACCCATCACGCGGATCTTGCCGCTCGAGAGCAGCGGTTTGATCAGATTAGCCGCATCGACCTGGCCACCGGAGGCCGCACCTGCACCGATGATGGTGTGGATCTCATCGATAAACAGAATGCTGTTGTTATCCTGTTCGAGCTGCTTCAACAGCGCTTTAAAACGCTTCTCGAAGTCACCCCGATATTTAGTACCGGCCAGCAGTGAGCCAATATCCAGCGAGTAGATGGTGCACTCTTTCATCACTTCCGGCACGTCGCCCTGCACAATACGCCAGGCCAGCCCCTCAGCAATCGCGGTTTTACCGACGCCCGATTCCCCCACCAGCAGCGGGTTATTCTTGCGGCGACGGCACAGTACCTGGACAGCACGCTCCAGCTCTTTATCGCGGCCGATCAGCGGATCGATACCGCCAACACGGGCAAGCTGGTTAAGGTTGGTGGTGAAGTTTTCCATACGATCCTCCCCGCCTGCTTGCTCTTCGTTAACCGGATTTTCCGCGCCAGATGCCGGGCCTGGCTCATCTTTGCGCGTGCCGTGAGAGATAAAGTTCACCACATCAAGGCGGCTGACTTCATGCTTGCGCAGCAGATAAGCTGCCTGTGATTCCTGCTCGCTAAAAATAGCCACGAGGACGTTTGCCCCAGCCACTTCACTGCGGCCGGAAGACTGGACATGGAATACTGCACGCTGCAGTACGCGCTGGAAACTGAGCGTCGGCTGTGTGTCGCGCTCTTCTTCACTAACCGGCAGGACCGGGGTGGTTTGTTCAATGAAGGCTTCAAGCTCCTGGCGTAATGCCACGATATCCACCGTACAGGCTTCCAGTGCCTCTCTGGCCGACGGGTTACTGAGCAGAGCCAGTAACAAATGCTCGACGGTCATAAACTCATGTCGGTGCTCACGCGCTCTGGCGAAAGCCATATTTAAACTGAGTTCCAGTTCTTGATTGAGCATAGGCACCTCCCCCAATAGATCGCCTTATTCAGGCTTTTTCCAGCGTACAAAGCAACGGATGCTCATTTTCCCTGGCATATTTGTTCACGTGAGCGACTTTGGTCTCTGCCACTTCGG
>Ga0308165_1005121_pt1 | contig 12403 bp, 13 predicted proteins | sample PhyWR2_FD_201032 | JGI IMG/M metagenome (GOLD analysis project Ga0308165, IMG submission 201032) | Phyllosphere microbial communities from UC Gill Tract Community Farm, Albany, California, United States - DLSLW.R2 | ecosystem: Host-associated > Plants > Phyllosphere > Unclassified | place: USA...
CTGGTAAGAAGGTAGTGCGCCAGATGTGGCAGCATCTGGCGCGTTTAACAGGCAATTACGTAAATAGAAAATGCTTAAGACCAAATGAAAAATGAAAATTTGTAATGGTTAATGCAGCAACTACTTTACAGGAATGAATTAACGCTTCTTTTAAAAGGTAACCGGAATAATCTATATACTCACCTTCAACCCAACCTAAAAATAACCAGCCTGATTAAAGCCTTATCCTGTAAGTTCGGTCGCTATAACTTTCAAACCACCCGGGATAATGTAATTATATTATTTGACGTAATTTTCCTTGAACAATTTTGTGATGAGCCAGGGCTCGGTATTGAATCAGGTGCAGCGATTCTCGCAGGGCAACCTTGGTTAAGTACCAGAACGAAACCGGGTGAAGCCCTCAAGGGCACAAGTGTTATTTCCAAATATGGAAGAATGCTATTACGAGATGCACGCGTGCCTTTCGGTATTAGAGTTCTGACACCTGTTGGCGTGAGAATGCAAAAGACCACTAAACTCGCTGCTGTCATTGCCCGTTACGTTCCCTGGCTGGGATGGATAGGTCTGGTAAACTCCATTTATCAGGTTTCCAGGAAAACTCAGGCAAAATATAATCTTATTGCCCGTCCCAACGACCGGATACCTTGGACATATTTCTGATGAGTACCCTTCAAGACAAGGTTTTAGCGCTCTTCCGGGAAGAAATCCCCGGCTATCATGACGGCAATGGGAAAGAGGTCCCTTTGGAACTCGATTCAGATTTATTCGATGCACCTGGTGACGATCTGCATGATGCCCTGAATGCGTTTGAGAAAACCTTTCATGTGGACCTGTCGGTTGTCAGGTGGTCTTGTTATTTCCCGTGGCAAAATACCCCTTTGCTGACACGTTGGTTTACAGCAAAGCGGGAAGATATCGACGCTAAACGCCAGCCTTTAACCATCAGGATGTTTGCCGAATCAGCAGCCGCTGGGAGATGGCTGTTTAACTGATACTGGCACTGCTCAGCCCACGGTCATCACACCCTTCACCCTCATTCATTAATCAGTCCCGCTCATAAGCGCATTCACGATTTAAGAATAATCCCACCCACTTCGCCGACTATGCTTAACGTTTAAAAAACAGACTGCATTGTTGCACCCCCTTCTCGTTCCTTTTTTTCCCTTTTGAATACCGGAGGCCTGGTATGAGCAACCAAGGCGAACATCCTGAAGAGCATCAGGGTGATTTCAGTCTGACCCGTCGGACCCTACTCAAAGTCAGTGCGGCCACGGCAGCAACGGTGGCGGTGTATCCGCATTCTGCGCTGGCCGAAGGCGAGCCCGCCGTCACGCCACCGCCGGAGATCCTGCCGTTGACCCTGCGCGTCAACGGCAAAAGCCAGCAGCTGGAGGTGGATACCCGCACCACGCTGCTGGATGCGCTGCGTGAGAATTTGCATCTGACCGGCACCAAAAAAGGCTGCGACCACGGCCAGTGCGGGGCCTGTACCGTGCTGGTGAATGGCCGCAGGATCAATGCCTGCCTGACGCTGGCGGTGATGCATCAGGATGCCGATATCACCACCATCGAAGGACTGGGTTCGCCTGAGCATCTCCATCCGATGCAGGCGGCGTTTATTAAGCACGATGGTTTCCAGTGCGGCTACTGCACCTCAGGGCAAATCTGCTCCTCGGTGGCGGTACTGCAAGAGATCAAGGAGGGCATTCCCAGCCACGTCACGCTCGATCTGGTCTCCCCTCCGGACATGACCGCAGACGAGATCCGCGAACGCATGAGCGGCAATATCTGCCGCTGCGGCGCGTACGCCAATATTCTTGCCGCTATTGAAGACGCTGCCGGGGGGCTTAAATCATGAAAGCCTTTACCTATGAGCGCGTAAAAACCCCGGCCGAGGCCGCCGCCAGCGCCCAGCGCACGCGCGGGGCCAAATTTATCGCCGGGGGCACTAATCTGCTCGACCTGATGAAGCTGGAGATCGAGACCCCGACCCACCTGATCGACGTTAACGGTCTGGGTCTGGATAACATTACCGCCACCGAGGGCGGCGGCCTGCGCATCGGGGCGCTGGTGCGTAATACCGATCTGGCAGCAGATGACCGGGTCCGGCGTGACTATGCCGTACTGTCCCGCGCGCTGCTTGCCGGGGCGTCCGGCCAGCTGCGCAACCAGGCCACCACGGCGGGCAATCTTCTGCAGCGAACGCGCTGTCCCTATTTTTACGACACCAATCAGCCCTGCAATAAACGCCTGCCCGGCAGCGGCTGCGCGGCGCTGGAAGGCTTTAGCCGTCAGCATGCGGTCGTCGGGGTAAGTGAAACCTGCATTGCCACCCATCCGAGCGACATGGCCGTCGCTATGCGGCTGCTGGATGCCGGGGTCGAAACCATCACCGCGGACGGCAAAGCACGCACCATCCCGGTGGCCGACTTTTATCGCGCCCCGGGGAAAACGCCCCATCTCGAAACCACGCTCACCCCAGGCGAGCTTATCGTCGCCGTCACCCTACCGCCGCCCGCGGGCGGGAAACACATTTACCGCAAAGTGCGCGATCGCGCCTCCTACGCCTTTGCGCTGGTCTCGGTTGCCGCAATTGTCCAGCCGGACGGCAGCGGACGCGTGGCGCTGGGCGGCGTGGCGCATAAGCCATGGCGGATGGCCGAGGCCGATGCACAACTCCCGCATGGCGCGCAGGCGGTGTATGACGTGCTGTTCGCCAGCGCGCACCCGACGCCTGAAAACGCGTTCAAATTAACCCTGGCGAAGCGAACGCTTGCCTCCGTGCTGACAGAAGCGAGGGCTCAGGCATGAAATTTGATAAACCGGCAGGGGAAAACCCCATTGATCAGCTCAAGGTGGTCAGCCAGCCGCGCGACCGTATTGACGGTCCGCAAAAAACCACCGGCACGGCGCACTACGCCTACGAGTGGCATCAACAGGCGCCCAATGCCGCCTATGGTTACGTCGTCGGTTCGGCAATCGCCAAAGGGCGGATCACCGCCATCGAGACAGACGCCGCGAAAAACGCGCCGGGAGTCTTAACGGTGATCACCGCCAGCAACGCGGGCGCACTCGGCAAAGGGGATAAAAATACCGCCACGCTGCTGGGCGGCCCAACCATCGAACACTATCACCAGGCCGTGGCGCTGGTGGTTGCCGAGACGTTCGAGCAGGCCCGCGCGGCGGCGTCGCTGGTGCAGGTAACCTATCGCCGCGACAAAGGCGCTTACTCGCTCTCCGATGCCAAACCCACCGTCAAGACACCGCCAGACGACACGCCCGACAAAAACACCGGGGATTTTGAGGCCGCTTTTTCGGCGGCGGCGGTGAAGCTGGATGCCACCTATACCACGCCCGACCAGAGCCATATGGCGATGGAGCCCCACGCGTCGATGGCCGTCTGGGAAGGCAATAAGGTGACCGTCTGGACCTCGAACCAGATGATCGACTGGTGTCGCACCGATCTGGCTAAAACCCTGAAGATCGCCCCGGAGAACGTGCGTATTCTGTCGCCCTATATCGGCGGCGGGTTTGGCGGCAAGCTGTTCCTGCGCAGCGATGCTCTGCTGGCAGCGCTGGCGGCCCGCGCGGTAAAACGCCCGGTCAAAGTGATGCTCCCGCGACCGGCTATTCCCAATAACACTACCCACCGTCCGGCCACCATTCAGCACATCCGCATCGGTACCGACGCGGCGGGGAAAATTACCGCCATCGCCCACGATAGCTGGTCCGGTAATCTGCCTGGCGGCACGCCGGAGACCGCCGTTCAGCAGACCGAACTGCTCTACGCCGGGGCCAATCGCCATACCGGCCTGCGGCTGGCAACGCTCGATTTGCCCGAGGGCAACGCCATGCGTGCCCCCGGTGAAGCGCCGGGCCTGATGGCACTTGAGATCGCCATTGATGAGCTGGCGGAAAAAGCGGGTATCGATCCGGTTGAGTTTCGCATCCTCAACGACACCCAGGTCGATCCGGCCAACCCGGAGCGTTTTTTCTCCCGCCGCCAGCTTGTTGAGTGTCTGCGCACGGGAGCAGAACAGTTTGGCTGGAAGGATCGTAACCCCACCCCCGGCCAGGTTCAGGATGGTCGCTGGCGGGTGGGGATTGGCGTGGCGGCCGGTTTTCGCAACAACCTGTTAGAGAAATCCGCCGCGCGGGTGCATCTGGATGCCGACGGCAAGGTGACGGTGGAGACGGACATGACCGACATCGGCACCGGGAGCTACACCATTATTGCTCAGACCGCGGCGGAAATGATGGGCGTACCGCTGGAAAACGTGGCGGTGCATCTGGGGGATTCCAGCTTCCCGGTGTCGGCCGGTTCCGGCGGGCAATGGGGCGCAAATACCTCTACCGCCGGGGTGTACGCCGCCTGCATCAAGCTGCGCGAAGCCATTGCCGCGAAGCTGGGTTTTGATCCGAACCAGGCGCAATTCAGCGACGGGAAGATCATCAGCGGTTCGCGCAGCGCAAATATCGCCGAGGCCGCCGCCAGCGGCCCGCTGACCGCCGAAGACAGTATCGAGTTTGGCGATCTGGCGAAGCAGTATCAGCAGTCGACGTTTGCCGGACATTTTGTGGAGGTGGGCGTGGACAGCGCGACCGGAGAGGTGCGGGTGCGCCGTATGCTGGCGGTATGTGCCGCCGGACGCATTCTGAATCCGAAAACCGCGCGCAGCCAGGTGATTGGGGCGATGACCATGGGCCTGGGCGCAGCGCTGATGGAAGAGCTGGCCGTCGATACCCGACTGGGCTATTTCGTCAATCACGATATGGCGGGGTATGAAGTCCCGGTCCATGCCGACGTTCCCGAGCAGAAGGTGATTTTCCTCGAGGATACCGACCCCATCTCCTCCCCGATGAAAGCCAAAGGCGTCGGCGAGCTCGGCCTGTGTGGCGTGGGTGCCGCCATCGCCAACGCGGTGTATAACGCAACGGGGGTCAGAGTCCGGGACTATCCCATTACCCTCGATAAGCTGCTCAGCGCCCTGCCGGACGTGGTGTAAGGAGGAACGATGCCCCACTCTCTTTCTGGCCTGGCGGACGAGCGCCTGTGCACCCCGAAACCGGCGTTTCTGACGGACGACAGCAGCGAAATACTGCGCTTCGCGGTTGAGGCCCTGATGTCCGGCCAGGACGCTGCGCTGGTGACGCTGGTTGCCATTCGCGGCGGCGCGGCGCGATCGCTGGGGGCGCAGATGGCGGTGCGCGACGACGGTCAGTATTGCGGTTTCGTCTCCGGGGGCTGCGTTGAAGCCGCGGCGGCGTTTGAAGCGCTGGAGGTAATCGCCTCCGGGCGGGATCGCGAGGTGCGTTACGGGCAGGGATCGCCGTGGTTCGACATTGTCCTGCCCTGCGGAGGCGGGATTACGCTGGCCATTCATAAGCTGCGCTCGGTGCAGCCGCTGCTGGCGGTCCTTAACCGTCTGGAGCAGCGCCAGCCGGCTGGCCTGCGCTACGTCCCGCGTACGCAACGGCTCTCCAGTCTGCCTGCGCCAATCCGCACCGGCTGGCATCACGACGGGATCGAGGTTGGCTATCACCCGGGCGTGCAGCTGATGATCCACGGACGATCGCTTGAAGCCCAGGCCACGTCTGAGCTGGCCGCCGCAGCAGGTTATGACATCGTGGTCCCCGAGCCGTTTGCTGCGCACAGCGCTGTAGCGATTGATGCGGACACGGCGGTGATCCTGCTGTGGCACGATCTGGATCGCGAGCTGCCCGTTCTGCAGGCCGCGCGCGATGCCCATCCGTTTTACATCGGGGCGTTGGGTAGCCAGCGGACGCATAGCCTGCGCAGGCAAAAACTGCGCGATCTCGGCTGGCGTGAGGAGGAGATCGACCGGATCCGGGCACCGATCGGCATCTTCCCCAAAGCCCGGGATGCGCGCACGCTGGCGCTGTCGATTCTGGCGGATGTGGCGGCGACGCGGCTGAATCAGGAAGCGGGATAATGGCCTCGCCGGTCGTGATTATTCTTGCTGGCGGACGCGGAGAACGGTTTCTGGCGTCCGGCGGTATGTGCCATAAACTTGATGCGCTGCTGGGCGGAGAATCTGTCCTGACGCGGGTGATTCAGGCCGTCGACGCCGCGCATCTGCCGTGGTATCTCGTCAGGCCGGAGGGCGGGACGCGGGGTATGGGCGAGTCCGTTGCCCTTGGCGTCCAGGCGACATGCCACGCCCCGGGATGGTTAATTCTGCCTGCCGACCTCCCTTTGATTCAGCCCCACTCTTTACAGCGCGTCGCCGAAGGGCTGGCGGAAAACGCGATTGTGGTTCCTCACTACCGCCAGCAACAGGGCCATCCGGTAGGATTTCGACGCGAATACGGCCCGGCGTTGCGGGCGCTGTCAGGCGATACGGGGGCTAAACAGATTGTGATGCGCGCCCGACAGCAGGGAGAGGTAAACGATATTTCTCTCTGCGATGACGGCATCGTGCGCGACATCGATACCCTCGCCGATTTACGTGCGGCACAACAGGTTTATGAATTTCATTCATAACGCCTATTCACCGGACGTAATTATCTTTCACACCCCTTTCGCTATGCTGACCTAATCACCTGAAGCGCCGCTAGCGCGTTAAATATTCTTATCGAAGAAGGTATCCAGCTTATTCATCGCCTGGTCAACGTAACGAGGAACCCAGTAGGTTTCGATATGCGTTGCGCCGTCGATCAGGAACAGCTCTTTGTTCTGCGTGCCGGTGGCAAGCTTGTAGGCACTTTCGGTCATGTACAGCGAGTCGGCTTTCGTACCGGCCATCATGAGCAGCGGCTGATTAATGAGATCCATATTGCTCTGCGCATCAAAGCGCATTAAATCCAGCAGGCTGCTGGTGGTATAGCGGAACGTCGAGTTCGGGTGCGCGTGCGTTTTCCAGTAATACGCATAGCCCTGACGATAGAGATCAAACGGCAGCTTCGCGATTTGCTCGTCGGTCAGGTTGGCGTCACCGGAATAGCTGACGTCACCGGTAGCGGCTTCTTTGGCGCGGGCCTCGCTGGCCAGCTTCAGTCGTTCCTGAATGGTGGCGATCTGCGAGTCCTGATAACCGTTGCGACGCACGCGACCCGAGTCAAACATGCTCAGCGTCGCCAGGGCTTTAAAACGCTTATCCGTCTGGGCGGCTTTCAGTGAATACCCCCCGCCGCCACAGATGCCCAGCAGGCCGATGCGGGCGGTATCCACCCCGGGGTACTGGCTGATGTAGTCCGCCATGCCGTGAATATCCTCAATGCGGTTGGCGGGTTTATCCACGCTGCGAGGCATGCCGCCGCTGGCACCCTGATAAGCCGCATCGGCGGTAATGGTGATGTATCCGTGCTCGGCCAGACGCTGCGCATACAGCCCGGCGACCTGCTCTTTCACGCCGCCATTCGGATGGGCCACCACCACCGTCGGGTATTTTTTGGCGGGATCGTAGTCAGCGGGCGTGTAGACATTGGCGGCAATCTGGATGCCATGCAGGTTGTACTTCACCGGATGGATGTTGACCTTGCCTGACACATTCTCGGTGATGGCACCGTCGTAGACGAGGGTAAACGGGTTCTTCTTGTAATCCGCGGCGTTGGCTGAGGTCACGCTGGCCATTGCTGTCAGCAGCATGGCGGTGAATAGATTGAATTTCATGGGTTCTCCCGATAAGTGATGGCTTGTGGCCTCAGATTAGGGAGAGCGGACTGTCACCAGGGTGACGGCTGGATAACATTTTTGTCAGGTAACGGTCAGCTTGATGTTGGGGAGGAACAGATATCCTCTCCGGGTAAAAGCACACACACAGCGGGATGGGTCATACGGCATGCGATTACTTTTAGTCGAAGATGAAGAAAAAACGTCAACCTATCTCAGCCGCGCGCTGGGCGAATCCGGGTTTACGGTCGATGTCTCAGCGGATGGGGCCGAAGGTCTGCATTACGCGCTGGAGTTCGACTACGATGCGATCGTTCTCGACGTGATGCTGCCGGGCATGGATGGCTACCGGGTGCTGGAAGGCGTGCGAGCCAGTAAGCAAACCCCGGTGCTGATGCTCTCTGCCCGCGGGTCGGTTGACGAGCGCGTCAAAGGGCTTCGGCTTGGCGCGGATGATTATCTCCCGAAACCCTTCTCGCTGATTGAGCTGGTGGCGCGCATCCAGGCGCTGGTGCGCCGTCGCGCAACGGATGGTGCGGATATCACCCAGCTGCAAATCCACGATCTGCATCTCGATCTGCTGGCTCGCCGGGTGTTTCGAACCGGCACGCGACTGGAACTGACCGCCAAAGAGTTTTCACTCCTGAGCCTGCTGGCCCGTCATCAGGGGGAAATCCTGTCCAAGATGATGATTGCCGAGCAGGTGTGGGACATGAATTTTGACAGCGATGCCAACGTGGTGGAAGTCGCCATTAAACGCCTGCGGGCCAAAGTGGATGCGCCGTTCGATGTGAAATTACTGCATACCGTGCGCGGGATGGGGTACGTCCTCGAAGTCAGGCCTGGAGACAAGCATGGTTAAGCGCGCAATTTCGGTTCATCTGGCCCTGATGTTTGCATTATCCGCGCTGCTGATTGTCTCTGTTATCGGTATTCTGCTGCGCAGCTCCCTGCATGACTCGCTACAAAAGCAGATGCACAACGAGCTGCTGTTTCGGGAATCGTTGATGAGCCCGTGGATCACCGCGCGTACCTCGGCGGAGGGCTGGTCGGTGCTGGCCAATAAATTCACCGTGTTAACCAACTCTGAAGGCGAGCGGGTTCGCTACTGGATAGTGAGCGATAACCCACAGTTCAGCGTCGGTGGAACGCCACCGGTGGGCGTTGAGTGGTCAGCGTTACAGGAAGGTTTTAACAAAGTGCCCGGCGCATCGGACGGCGCATGCTCCCTTTACCTGCTGGTGAAAACGATCCCTGCGAACGGCGACAGACCGGCGCTGCGCTACGTGGTGGCCATCGACTCCACGCCGTACATGGGCACGCTGGAGGCATTCACCCGTACCTTGCTGATCATTGCCGCGCTCGGGGTGTTTATCGTCGCGCTGCTGGGGTATATGGTCTCGCGGATCGGTCTGCGTCCGGTGGGGGCGCTCAGCAAACAGGCGCAGCATCTTGCCCCGGGCGATCACGGCCAGCGGCTGGATACCACCGCGTTACCGGAAGAACTACAGCAGCTTGCGTCGTCCTTTAACGGCGTACTGGAGCGTCAGCAGGTCGCCTGGCGACAGCTCGAAAGCTTTAACGCCGACGTGGCCCACGAGCTGCGCACCCCGCTGACCAACCTGATTGGACAGACACAACTGGGTCTGTCGCGCCGACGTTCGTATGACGAGCTGGAGGAGCTGCTGGGTTCTAATCTCGAAGAGCTTGAGCGCATGACCTCGATTGTTAACGACATGCTTTTCCTGTCCCATGCCCATGCGGGGGAACATGCCTCCCAGCTGACGCGGGTCTCACTGCGTGAAGAGACGCTCAAAACAGCGGAATACGTCGAGCCGTCCTTTGCGGAAAAACAGCTCTCGCTGAACGTTGAAGGCGACGTGACCGCCCGGATCGATCGCCGGTTGTTCCACCGCTCTCTCGCCAACTTACTGGAAAACAGCGCCCGACATTCGTCCTCCCACAGCACGATCACCGTGCGCTTAAGCGAGAACAACAATCAGGCCTGCGTTGAGGTGTCGAACCCAGGCGATCCGATTGCGCCGGGGCATTTACATCGGCTGTTTGAACGGTTTTATCGGGTCGACTCTTCACGCGCCAAAAGCGATACCCACCACGGGCTGGGGTTATCCATCGTCCGCGCCGTCGCCATTATGCACCGGGGCGACGTCTTTGCCCGCAGTGAGAAAGGTATCAACACCTTTGGCCTGACGTTCGCCTTAACGGAGCAAACTGACACAATTGTCAGCAGGTCGTCAGCCTGACGACATCACCCCGTCTTTAGAATCATGACTGGCCATCCCCTTCCAACGATAAGGACGCTTTGCATGACTCGACATTTACGTTACCTCGGGCTGTTACTGCCCCTCTTTACGTTTTCTTCCTGGGCTGCGGAGCAACATGCCGCCGTCCACATTACCCCCGCCGGCAGCCAGCATGCGGTGAATGGACCTGCGGAGAATTTTACCGGGCGCGTGCGGGTGGATCCGCTGTTCAAGGCGGATAACGACATCAACGTTTCAGGCGCGTACGTTACCTTTGAGCCGGGCGCGCGTTCCGCCTGGCATACACACCCGGCAGGCCAGCGGCTGATTGTGACGGCTGGCGTGGGGCTGACGCAGCAGGAAGGCCAGCCGGTACAGACGATTCGCGCGGGAGATGTGGTCTCGTGTCCTGCCGGGGTTAAACACTGGCACGGCGCGGCACCGGGCAGCGCCATGACCCATCTGGCGATTACCGGCAATGTGGATGGCAAAAACGTGGACTGGATGGAGAAAGTGACAGATGAACAATACCACGCCCATTAAGGCACTCGCGGCTGCGGTCCTGCTGACCTTGGGTGTGAGTATCACGGCACAGGCTGCCCCCGCCACCAAAGAGGCCACAGCGATGACGACACACACCGTTTCAGACGCGCTATCGGCACGCCAGCAGGCGATCCCGCTGATTGCAGCCTCGATGGCCAGCAGCCAGATGGATAAGCTGAACGCCGCGCTGAATCAGGGTCTGGACGCCGGACTCACGATCAACGAATCCAAAGAAATTCTCGTCCAGCTGTATGCCTACACCGGCTTCCCGCGCAGCCTGAATGCGCTGAATGAACTGATGAAAGTGGTTGAGGCGCGTAAGCAACGCGGCATTCAGGACGTTGAGGGCAAAGAACCCACCCGCCCGATCCCGGTCGGGGATGAACTGCGTCGCGTGGGCACCGCAAACCAGACCACCATCTCTGGCGCACCCGTTCAGGGGCCGCTGTTTGATTTTGCCCCGGTGATTAATCAGTTCCTGCAAACTCATCTTTTCGGCGACATTTTTGCTCGCGATAACCTCGACTGGCAAAGCCGCGAGCTGGCCACGGTAGGCGCCTTAGCCGCCACGCCGGGCGTGGAATCCCAGTTGCTGTCGCATATGCGGGCCAGCCTGCGGGTCGGGCTGACGGCAGCGCAGCTGCGCCAGCTGGCACAGGTTCTGCGTGACCACGGCGAAAGTGATGCCGCCACGCGGGCGGACAGTGCGCTGCAGCAGGCGCTGGCTGCACATCAATAAAGGAGAAAGACCGTGAAAACACTGTTAATAACCTTGGCGCTGGGCATGATGGCGGGCAGCCTGGCCGCGCAGGCCGAACCGCTGGTGATTCAGGAGCAGGGCAGCTTTTCTGCTGGCGGGACAGTCATCACCGCCCCTGGCACCTTCGATGCAAAAAAGCCGCTGGAGCCTGCCGGTCAAACGTATCACGGCGATCATGCCTCCGTGTTCTATCAAATCCCGCAAAATCCGCACAAATACCCGATCGTCATGCTGCACGGTGCGGGCCAGTCCTCCCGCACCTGGCAAAGTACGCCGGATGGTCGTGAAGGGTTTGAGAACATTTTCCTGCGGCGCGGGTTCTCAACTTATCTGGTCGATCAACCCCGGCGCGGCAATGCGGGTCGCAGTACGGTGGAAGCAACCGTAACGCCAAAAGCAGATGAGCAGCTGTGGTTTAACCAGTTCCGCGTCGGCGTCTGGCCCGACTATTTTAAGGACGTGCAGTTCTCGCACGATAAAGAGGCGTTGAATCAGTATTTCCGCCAGATGACCCCGAACACCGGGCCTTTTGATCTCAAGGTGATTTCTGACGCCATGTCGGCAGTGGTGGATAAATCCGGCCCGGCTATTCTCTTCACCCACTCTCAGGGCGGCGGACCGGGCTGGTACACGGCGATAAAAAACGACAAGGTCAAAGCCATTGTCGCCTTCGAGCCGGGCAGCAGCTTTGTCTTCCCACAGAATGAACTGCCCGCCCCGATGCCCAGCGCGTTCGACACGTTGAAAGGTGAACCTGTTCCGATGGAACAGTTTATGGCGCTGACCAAAATCCCGGTGCTGATTATTTATGGCGATAACATCCCGGATAAACCGGTCGCCATGCCCGCCCAGGACAGCTGGCGCGTGCGGCTGGCGATAGCCCGCGAGTGGCGCGACGTGGTGAATAAGCATGGCGGGGACGTGACAGTGACGCATCTGCCGGAGGTCGGGATCAAAGGCAATACCCACTTCCCGTTCTCGGATCTGAATAATGTTCAGGTGGCGGATGTGGTGAGTCAGTTTTTGAAAGAGAAAAATCTGCAGTAGGTGGCGCGAGTATTGAGCCTTTATGAATGAAGGCTCAATACAAACATCAGTTATATCAAAAATAAAATGGGAACGTGACGGTCTGCGGTGAGCGAACAGCGGAAGTTCGGAATAATTACTGACATAGACGTGTTTTCTTGCGGTGGCCAGTTTTTG
>Ga0308165_1005123_pt1 | contig 12401 bp, 13 predicted proteins | sample PhyWR2_FD_201032 | JGI IMG/M metagenome (GOLD analysis project Ga0308165, IMG submission 201032) | Phyllosphere microbial communities from UC Gill Tract Community Farm, Albany, California, United States - DLSLW.R2 | ecosystem: Host-associated > Plants > Phyllosphere > Unclassified | place: USA...
GATTATATCGATCTATATTTTTCTCATTTTGATGATGAGACCACCCCCGTAGAGGAAACTCTAAGTGCTTACGAAACATTAATTAAAGCCGGAAAGGTACGTTGGATCGGTGCTTCAAACTTCTCTGCTGACCGGTTAAAAGAATCGCTGATTTATTCTACCGAACATAACCTGCCACGTTACGAAGTTTATCAGCCAGGATATAACCTTTATGATAGAGCTGATTTTGAACAGGAACATGAAAAAATCTGTTTAGATCATGGTCTTGGTGTGGTAACTTATTATTCGTTAGCTAGCGGATTTTTAACAGGAAAATACCGCAGCGAAGATGACCTGAAGAAAAGCCAGCGCGGTGGAGGCGTAAAAAAATTCATGAATGAGCGGGGTTACAAAATCCTGGATGCATTGGATCAGGTTGCTGGTCAACATCAAGTAGAGCAGGCATCAGTAGCATTGGCCTGGTTAATTTACCATCCATCAATAACAGCCCCAATTGCCAGCGTTACCGATTTAAGCCAGCTAAAATCATTTGTTGAAGCTGCAAACCTGAAACTCACACCCGAAGATATTTCTCTTTTAGATAAAGCAAGTATCTATTAAAAATAATCCCTTATATTTAAATGCCCGATTAATGAAACAATTAATCGGGCATTTTGTATTAAACAGGATTTAAAATATATGAAAGACAAATTATCATTTCTACCAAAGCTTGCATTGGTTCTTTTCTGTTTAATAAGCCTAACCTACATAGCTATTTTAGGGCAATCGTTACTTGCTCCCTTACTTTTCTCCTTTTTAATGGCCATTTTATTATTACCAGTGGGTAATTTTTTAGAGCGGCGTTTAAAATTTAAGAGAGGTCTGTCTACCTTGGTTTCAGTTATTCTGATGATTGCCATAATTGGGGGCATTATATATTTCTTTGGTAACCAATTGAGTGATTTATGGGCCGATTGGCCTTTACTAAAAGAAAAAGCCAACGTTTCATACCATGAATTGCAAAAATGGATTTCGCATACCTTTGGCGTAAATTCTCAAAAACAGTTGGATTATTTGAATGATAGTACCGAAAAAGCATTGGCCACAAGTGCGGCCATTGTAGCCACAACTTTAGCTACCTTATCTTCTACCTTGTTGTTTTTGGGCTTTACTCTATTGTTTACGTTCTTCATATTAAATTACAGACGGGTATTATTTACTTTTTTAACCTCCGTTTTCAGTAAAGAACATAAAGAAAAGGTTACCGAAATTGTTAGTCAGATTCAATACATCATAAAAAAATACATCATTGGTCTTTTCTTACAAATGCTGATTGTTACTGTGTTAATGATCACCGTACTCAGTTTACTCGGCGTTAAATATGCTGTTTTACTAGGCTTGGTGGCTGGTATTTTTAATGTTGTACCTTATTTAGGAATATTCTTTGCCTTGCTGGTTAGCTGTTTAATTACTTTTGCCACGGCCGGAGCGGGCAAAGTACTTTTGGTATTAATTGCCTTTGTTGGCGTACATGCAATTGATGGAAATGTGCTGATGCCGCTTGTAGTAGGCTCAAAAGTTAAAATTAATGCATTGTTTGCCTTTATTGGCATTGTAGTTGGCGAAATGATCTGGGGCATTTCGGGTATGTTTTTATGCATTCCATACCTAGCCATGCTTAAAATAATTTTCGACCGCGTTGATAACCTGAAACCCTGGGGCATTTTAATGGGCGAAGAACATAAACCCGACAAAAAGAAACGCATTTACCGCATTACAAAAAAGATTAAATTAGAGGAAAAAGATTAAAAATGGCCGAAAATAGATCGCCACATATTTTAAGCACTTCTGCCAACCTGTTAGGCATCTGTTTTATTGTGCTTACCTCCTTAAAAAAACTTGCCCTTACCGATGGCTCTTTAATTGATGAATTTGCTGTGGCTGCAGTAATGTTTTTTATGACGAGCTGTATTTTATCTTTTGTTTCAATGAGAAGAGTAAAAACAGCAAGTCAAAGGTTAGAAAAAGTTGCCGATTTTGTTTTTCTTTCCGGTTTGGTAATCTTATTTGTAGCCACAATATTAATTGCTTTTAACCTGATAAAATAGGATATTCAGTCATGAAACCTTTATTTGTATTAGTTATAGTATATGTTGCCTTATTAGCTTTTGGCGGTCATACTACATTTGATAAGGGAAATATTTTTGCAGGCAATATTGCCATGGGCGTAATGTTGCTTTTTACGGCAATTGGCCATTTTAAGTTTAAAACCAGCATGGCCGCCATGATACCTTTATTCATTCCTAAAAAGGTAGAAATTGTACTTTTTACAGGTGTGCTTGAAATTTTATTTGCAATTGGTTTAGCCATCGATAATACCCGTTATTATACCGGAATAGCCTTGATTGTTTTCTTCATCGCCATTTTACCTACCAATATTTACGCAGCCAAACACAGCATCAACTATGAAGATTTGTACAAACCCGGGCCCGGGCCAAAATATTTATGGTTCAGAATTCCTTTTCAGCTTTTCTTAATCGCCTGGGTTTGGTACTTTAGCATCAGATAAATTTAGCTTAAACCCACAACATGCCCAACAACCCGATTCCTGCCAGTGCCAACAACCCAGCCGATGCTTTTACACGTTTACTTACTGTATTGGATACCTTACGTACGCAATGCCCCTGGGATAAAAAACAAACAATGGAAACCCTTCGGCACCTTACTATCGAAGAAACCTACGAGCTAAGTGATGCGATTTTGGAAGGTGATTTAGATGAAATTAAAAAGGAACTTGGTGATGTTATGATGCATTTGGTTTTCTATTCGCGGATTGCTTCAGAAACGAATCACTTTAATATTACAGATGTTTTAAACGGGGTTTGTGACAAACTGGTAAACCGGCATCCGCACATTTATGGAGATGTTGAGGTACAGAATGAGGAAGATGTAAAACGCAATTGGGAGCAGATTAAATTAAAAGAAGGCAATAAATCAGTATTGGCAGGAGTGCCTTCTTCTTTGCCGGCATTGGTTAAGGCCGCCCGTATACAAGAGAAAGCCCGTGGAGTGGGTTTCGATTGGGAAGATAAAAACCAGGTTTGGGAAAAAGTTGAAGAAGAACTGCAAGAATTTAAAGCTGAATTTAATGTAGCCGACAATACCGCTATTGATATAGAAAAAGCAGAATCAGAATTTGGAGATGTTTTATTCTCTCTGATCAATTATGCACGCTTCATTAATATTAACCCTGAAAATGCCCTTGAAAAAACCAATAAAAAATTCATTAAACGTTTTCAATACCTCGAAACCAAAGCCAAAGAAAACGGAAAAGCACTGGCCGATATGACGCTTGCAGAAATGGACATATATTGGAATGAAGCCAAGAAATTATAGCTAAAAGGCGTAAATTCGCAAAATTCATATGAATTTTGCGAATGGAATCGCAAAATTTATATTAAATTTGCGATTATGATTTCAAGAGTAATTTCGGATTCTATCGAAAAACACCTTAAAGATGAAAAAGCGATCATCCTTTTAGGCCCCAGGCAAGTTGGAAAAAGCACGTTGCTTCATCAATTGTCGCCAAAATTTGCTAAACAGATTATGTGGTGGAATGGAGATGATGCAGATGTTAGAACAATACTAACCAATACCACGTCTACTTCATTACGTGCGCTTTTAGGGAAATCAAAAACACTGGTAATAGATGAGGCACAAAGGATTGATAATATTGGTATATCGATTAAATTAATTATCGACCAGCTTAAAGATATAAAAGTAATCGCCACAGGTTCATCAGCATTTGAACTTGCCAACCATATTAATGAACCGCTTACTGGAAGAAAATGGGAATACCATATGTTTCCCTTTTCATTTGGAGAAATGGTAGAAGAACATGGCTTACTTACTGAAAAAAGACTATTAAATCACCGCCTTGTTTATGGCTACTATCCTGAAATTGTAAATAATCCGGGTGGAGAAGAAATCAGGTTGAAGCAATTATCAGACAGTTACCTTTATAAGGATATTTTAATCTGGGAAAAAATACAAAAACCGGATAAAATGGAAAGATTAATTCAGGCACTGGCTTTTCAGGTTGGGAATGAGGTATCGTATAACGAGTTAGGCCAATTGGCAGGATTGGATAACCAAACAACTGAAAAATATATCGACCTGCTTGAAAAAGCATTTATTGTATTCAGATTGGGATCTTTAAGCCGTAATTTAAGGAATGAGTTAAAGAAAAGCAGAAAAATATACTTTTACGATAATGGAATCAGAAATGCAGTAATTAATCAATTCAGTCCTGCAGTATTACGACAGGACATTGGTGCACTTTGGGAAAACTTTGTAATTAGCGAAAGGGTTAAGTTTCTTGCATACAAACAGATTAACTGCAACCAATATTTTTGGCGCACTCATGCACAACAGGAAATAGATTATATTGAAGAAAGAAACGGGCTAATGAATGCTTATGAAATTAAGTGGAATCCAAAATCTACTGTAAAGTTTCCGAAAACATTTTTAGGTGCTTATGAAAATGTAAATACCAAAGTAATTACGCCAGATAATATTAGCGAGTTCTTGTTATGAGTAATATTCACCATCTACATAATACCATTTCCCATCTTCCAGTCTGAAATTCGATTTTTCGTGCAATACCTCAGTTTCAAACTTCTTATTCAGGTAAAAAGCTTTAAACTCAACCACATCAAAGTCCGAAAATACAATTTCGAGTTTAAGCCATCTGGTATTTTTTGCGCTGTTTAAATACGCGTTTTTCGAATGATTTTTTCTTTTACTTTCATGCGTAGTTTGGAAAAGATAATCCGCATCGGCCACCACAAATGCCGAATACCTTGAGCGCATTAAAGCCTCTGCCGTGGGCGCTGGCTTCATTTTTAAATGATAAGGCTGGCAACATTGCTTAAAGGTTAATCCACTCCCACAGGGACAGGTTATTACATCCATGATTAAAATTTAAAAGGCAAAAATAGGATTTAATATTCCTGCTGCTAAAATTTCCGTAAAATTGCAGCAGAAAAATGAGGTATTTCTTTCACATCGCCTATCAGGGTCAGTATTTTAGTGGATGGCAAAAACAGCCAGGGGTTAAAAGCGTTCAGGAAGTTATTGAACAAACACTTTCAAAAATTTTAAAAACGCCGATTGCCATTAATGGTTGCGGGCGCACCGATGCGCATGTGCATGCCAGTCAGTTTTTCTTCCATGCTGATATCGAAAAAGAAATCACTTTTGATCTGCTTTATATCCTCAACAAAGCATTGCCATATAACATTGCCGTGTTCGACATTATGAAAATGGAAGGTAAACCTCATGCCCGCTTCGATGCCGTTCAACGGAAATACGACTATTTTGTTCATACTTATAAAGATCCTTTCCTCAGCACACAAAGTTCATTTTATCAAGTTAATAATCTCGATTTTGATAAAATGAAAGCTGTTGTAGCACTTTTACCTCAGTACAAAGATTACAGGGCTTTTTGCACCCATCCGGATAAATACGAACATACCATTTGTAATGTAATGGAAGCTGCTTTATTTGTAAATCCAAAAGGTGATAGGTTCAGGTTCCATATTGCGAGCAACCGCTTTTTAGGTAAAATGATCCGCATTATAATGGGCAAATTATTAATGGTTGGTAAAGGAGAACTAAGTTTTGATGAATTTGAGAGTGAGCTGATTACGTTAAAGGCTGCTAAACTATCATTACCCGCCCACCCTACAGGCTTATACCTTTCCAAGGTTACTTACCCTTACCTTAATTTAGCACCCCGTACAGAGTTTATCCATGGCGAGGCTACACAGTGGATTTTACTTTAACTGTAGCGTTTTTACTTCGGCCCACGTTTAAAGGGTATGAAAGTCCAAATCTGTATTCTTTTATTTGCTCTTGCACTGCTATCTTTTGGCTGTAAAAAAGCAACAACAGTCGATGTGCTATTGGATGGCCATTATACAGGTGTTTTAGTAATTACCAACAGCGTAAAATCTGTACCTGAAACCCGACCGATTTCAATTACCTTAAAAGATGGCAGGTTTAACATCATGCCTAACGCCAATTCGAATCTTAAACCCTACGGAGGCAAAGGAACTTATACTTTCGAAAATGGAACGGGTTATTTTACTGATGAAGGCATTTGGACAGCAGATTTCGATTGGAACATGATTTTAAATGGCGAATACGATATCAGAAGCAGTGGCGTAGATTTAACGCTCAGAAGAAAAAGTAAAACAAAAACAGATTTATCTCCGGCTACATCTTATGCTACGCTGGAATACGAATACATTTTAAAAAGAACAAATTAAACTCTTATATATGAAAAATTTAATACTCTCCATCATTATCCTCTCGGCATTAGCTTTTGGTTGTAAAAAGAAAACGGAAGGAACCACCACTGGTTATTCTTTCGAAATAAATACCTCAAAGCAGATTGATGAAGCCAATTTAATATTGACAAAAATAAACGATAGCCGTTGTACATCAAGTGCTTTTTGTATTGGTCCTAGTTCAACGCAAACCTATTTCAAGCTGAAATCAGGTAATACTGAGCAGGAGATCATTTTATGTAAAGGAGATTGCGGTACCATAGGTGCTACAGCCAAATTGAAAATTAACGGAGTGAATTACGTAATCAAATTAATAGAAGTTAGTTTTCGAGAAGAGAATACTGCACAGACGGTAAAGGTTGAGTTAACAAGATTTTAGGTTTAGGTTTGCTTGGGCATCGAAAATTGATCTGTTCGATGACCCAAGTTTTTTACTTCACGCTATTTAAACCTGATGGCCTTCAATGGAGAAACCTTACTTATTAATAGTGAAGGGATGATCAAAACGGTTAAACATACCACCACTGTAACCACGTTAAGCAACAGCACATCAATAAAATGAAATTCTATTGGTGCGTAAGCCAGAAAATAAGAGGCCTGGTTAAGTTTAAAAATATGTGTTGATTGCTGTAAAAAACCAAGGCCTAAGCCTAATATATTACCAAGCAAAAGACCGATACCAATTAGATAAGCTGCATTGTAGAGAAAAATCTTCATGATGCTCCAGTTAGTAGCCCCAAAAGATTTTAACATACCAATCATATTTGTTTTCTCTAAAATCATGATGAGTAATGCCGTTACCATGTTAATTACGCCAACAATAAGCATTAAAATTAACAGCACATTGGTATTTACATCCAGTAATCCTAACCAGGTAAAAATATTAGGGAAATTTTCTTCAATAGAATAAGAACGTAAATTACGTGGTAGCCCTTCGTAAATTTGATCAGCAATGGGTTTAAGTCTGTTAAAATCTTTAATCCTGATCTCTATGCCGCCAATTTCGTTGGCATTCCAATTATTTAAGCGTTTAATTATATTCAGGTTGCCCAGTACAAAACCCTTGTCGATATCTTCTACACCAATATCATAAATGCCTACAATTTTAAATTTACGCGGGCGTAACTGATTCTGAACAAAATACATGATAAAATCATCGCCAGTTTTGAGCTTTAGCCGGTTGGCTGTATAATTGGAGATTAAAAGTTCCTGCATGGCAGCGGTACTATCTGCAAAATCGATAATTGTGCCGCTGATGATGTGCTGTTTAATGTAATCCCACTTATAATTTTTATCTACACCTTTAAAATTAATCCCTTCTATTTCATTATTGGCCGAAAGGATGGCTGGTTTGGTAGCAAATGGATAATAATATTCTATATCACTATTGGTTTTAAGCATTTTCTGCGTTTCGGCATCAAGCACAAAAGGCGAATGTTCAAAAGAATTGTTCAAATCATAGCGGGTAATCTGCACATCGCCCAAATAGCCCCTCACCTTATCCTGAATTTCTGTTTTAAAACCTTTAATAATGGCGATTGAAAGAATCATAACAGCCAAACTCAACATTACCCCTGCTATTGCAATGCGAACAATCAGTTTTGAAAAAGTACGTTCAGATTTAATGGCTATCCGCCCTGCTATGAAATATTCGAAATTCAATTTAATCTATTTGTTAAGTAACAAAAATGCTCAATTCCTTTTAAAAAATGGCATTTTAAAAAATAAATAACCAACTTTAAAGATCCTTCATCAAGTTATAATGAGCCGGTACCATAGCATCAATCAAAATATTGGGTAAATTGTTTTGTTATAATACCGAAAGATAAGAATTACTGAATATGAAAAACTACATCAGCTTTGCTTTAACCAGTTTAATTGCATTATCGGCCTGCGGACAGCCAAAACCACTGGAGCAGGAAGTGCTTGGCAAAAAAAGCCCTGAAAACAGGAAATTGATGATCAGGAGTGTTAAGCTTCCATCAACCTTAAAAACAGGTGCCGAACAAACCGAAAAATACCTCTCTATTTTAAAAGGAAAGCGGGTTGGCATGGTGGTAAATCCAACCTCGGTTATCGGCACAGAAACTTCGGTTGACAGCCTATTAAAACTTGGCGTAAAAATTCAGAAAATATTTGGCCCTGAACATGGGTTTAGGGGCAATGCAAGCGCAGGTGTTACCGTTAATGACGATGTAGATACCAAAACAGGCATAAAAGCCATTTCGCTTTATGGTAAGCACAGTACCCCTACTGCAGAGGATTTGGCGGATATTGATATAATGGTTTTTGATATTCAGGATGTGGGCGTACGCTTTTACACGTACATAAATACTTTGCAGCACGTAATGGAAGCCTGCGCGGTAAACAATAAAACCTTATTGATATTAGATCGCCCTAATCCGAACGGCTATTTAATTGATGGCCCAATATTAGATCCTAAGTTTAAATCAGGTATCGGCGTACAACCCATTCCAATTGCACACGGCTTAACTGTGGGCGAATATGCACAAATGTTGAATGGCGAAGGCTGGTTAAAAGATAAAGTGAAATGTAAAATCACGATCATCAAAAATGCCAATTATAACCACGACATGGAATATACTTTGCCTGTTAAACCTTCTCCGAACTTAAACACACAGCAATCCATTTTACTTTATCCTTCTACCTGTTTATTTGAGGGCACTTATTTAAACCATGGCCGCGGAACAATGTTTCCTTTTACTGTGGTTGGCGCACCTTATTTAAAAGGTAAATTCGATTTCAGTTTTACGCCAAAAAGTATAAAAGGCATGTCGGAAACACCATTATTTCAGGATCAGGTATGTTATGGCCTGGATTTAAGAAATTACGACACCTCAATACTTGTAAAATCAAAGCAGGTAAACATCAGTTGGTTAATTGAATTGTATAATGCATCGCCAAGAAAAGAAGATTTCTTTAACAGCAAACTGAGTAAAGAGATGGGAACTATTGAGAGATTGGTTGGTGTGGCCGATTTTAGGCAACAGGTAATTGATGGAAAAAGCGAGGAAGAAATCAGGGCAAGCTGGGAACCTGGCTTAAGTGCTTACAAAACGATGCGTAAAAAATATTTACTTTATGATTAAGAGTTGAATGTTTGAGAGCTTGAATGGCAGAAGAAGTAATCCTTAAATTGCGCTGGCAATTCTTTTCAAACTTAACCGAAAGAGGTTTGTTGTTATAGATAATTGATAGGCACTGTGCCATTCAATCATTTAAACTCAATAATTTAGTTATGAGCGGTCCGAAAGTTAAAAGTGATAAACCTGGAAGCAATTACCAGGAAGAGGTGCCAAAAGGCAGAGAACCAGTTGACCATAAAACGGTTAGAAAAGAAAACGACAGTACGCCAAATAAGGCACCTAAAACCAATGATCCTGCTAAGCAGCGAGAACTGGAAGAGCAACCTGTTCATCCGATTAAAAAAGCACCAAAAGAATAATTTATGGTTCTACTTAAATTTTCAATGCAAAAGAAAAAGTAGAACCTTTACCTTCTTCGCTCTCCACCCAAATTCTGCCACCTTCATTTTTAATAATTTCTGAAGAAATATACAATCCAAGGCCTAAGCCTGGGTAGGTATGTTGTAGATTGCCGCCTACGCGATAAAACTGATCGAAAACCAGGTGTTGTAGTGCTTTGGAAATTCCGATACCATAATCGCGCACACTTAAAATCACTTGATTATGCTGCGTATAGGTAATTACATCAATCTGGTTGGCATCTGTAGAATATTTAATGGCATTTGATAAAAAGTTGGTAATTACCTGCCCAATACGTTCGCGATCAAAGTAAACTATACCATTACTTTTTAAATCAACTGTAATACGGTGTTTGGAAGTAATGTGCTGCATTTCATCAACAATCTCTGTCACCGCCTGATCGAAATCGAATTTTGTAGGATTAAAGGTCATTTTACCGGATTGAATTTTGGTTACATCAAGCAAATCACCAATTAAACCAGTTAAGCGGTTTAACTGAAGGTCCATTTTGTGCACCATTGCGGCCTTTTTATCATCACCTTCATTCCTGATCATTTTTTCCAACACCTGGGTATAGGCCTTAATACTGGTAACGGGTGTTTTCAACTCATGGCTTGCAATGCCTAAAAACTCATCTTTCTGTTGCTGAAGCTGCACCTGTTTGGTTACGTCCATTGCGGCATGTAAAATGGCGTAAACTTCACCATCCGCATTTCGTAAAGGTTTATAAGTAAAATTAAACCATAGTTTTTGCAGCTTACCATCTACAGGCAATATAGCTTCCTGTTGGTCGGCATGATATGGAACTCCGGTTCTATATACTTCTTTGAGGATATCAACAAAGGGTTGCCCTTTTAACTCCGGTATGGCATCTTCCATCGGTTTTCCAAGTACACTTTTATCTTTACCCCAAAACTGTAGCATTTCATCATTGGCTAAAGAAATAATAATATCTTCGGTTTCGTAATAACCTGTGGCCATTGGTGTATCGAGCAATAAATTTCTAAAACGCGCTTCACTTTTAGCCATCTCCATCCGCGAAGTTACCAGGGAGGTAATCTCATTGGCCACCACCATAATTCCGGTAACTGTGTTGTGCTGATCGCGGATTGGATCATAAACAAAATTGAAATAACAATCTTGTAAGGTGCCCTCACGCTCTATCCTCGCCATGGTTTCGTAACCATAGTGGGCAACCCCGGTAGTGTAAACATTGGTAAGCAAATCATGAAAAGGCTGCCCTTTAAGTTCGGGCAAACCATCTATTAAATCTTTACTGATTACATCTTCCGTTTTGCCCCACAATTTTAGTAGGTCTGCATTTGCCTGCTCAATAACAAAGTTTTCGCCCTTTAAAATTCCAATGGCTACGGGCGCATCCAAAATCATTTTGCGAAACAGTTCTTCACTTGCTTTTACTTTTAACCTGGCATTTACCAATTCGGTAACATCTGTAGCATTATTAAGAATCCCCCAAACATTGCCTTCTTCATCTTTTAAAGGTTTGTAAATAAAATCGAAGTAAAAAGTTTGGAGTATGCCGTTAATGATCAGCATTACGCGGTCTTCTTTTGTTTCGTAAGCAATGCCGGTTTGGCGAACATTTTGTAAAATCTCTAAAAAAGGCTGACCTTCCAGCTCTGGCAAAGCAATGGCAAGTTCTTGCCCTATAACATCACGCTCTCGCCCCCACGCTTTAAGAATTGCCTTGTTGGCTACTTTTATAACCATCTTTTCTCCGATATAAAGGCCAATTGGCATCGGAGATTCTTCAATTAAGGTGTAAAAAATAGTAGCGTTATCGTCAAGGTTAATTTGCATATGGGGGATAAAAAAACAAATATAATGGGTTTTCTATTTAGTATTTGATTTTAAAAACGACAATAAAACTTTTTCATCATGTGCTAAACCCAATTTACCCAGTTCTTTATTGTTATTCATTTTTTTCATGTATTTACCAAGCTCATTATTTTCGTAAGCGGTAAGCAGTAAAGGATATACGTACGAACTTTTACATACGGCTCTTGTATTTCCCAGTTTTTTGGCCACACAATCCAAAACAGAAACAATAGCTTTTTTCGAATTCAAACTTAAATGCTCGTCTATACTGCATTTGGAAAATTGGCGCAAAGCCTCAAGGGTACCTCCCCAGGTTCTAAAATCTTTAGCGGTAAAATCATCTCCGGTAATTTCTTTAATGTAGGCGTTTATTTTGCCAGAATCAATGCTTTTATGTTCTTTACCGTTTGAGTAAAACTGGAAAAGTTCCTGACCAGGAATATCCCTGCATTTTTTCACCATTTTGGCAAGCGATCTATCATTCAGTTCAACCTTTTGCTGTACCCCTTTTTTACCCACAAAATCCATGGTTATTTTACTGCCTTCTATTTTAACGTGCTTATCGCGAAGGGTTGTAAGTCCGAATGAGCCATAAAGCTGCTTATAACTCTCGTTACCTACACGGATTAACGTTTTTTGAAGTACATCTACTGAGATCGCTAAAACTTTGCGTTCGTCGAAATCTTTTCTGCGGAGGTCTTTTTCCAGGTTTTTACGTGCATTG
>Ga0308165_1005124_pt1 | contig 12400 bp, 9 predicted proteins | sample PhyWR2_FD_201032 | JGI IMG/M metagenome (GOLD analysis project Ga0308165, IMG submission 201032) | Phyllosphere microbial communities from UC Gill Tract Community Farm, Albany, California, United States - DLSLW.R2 | ecosystem: Host-associated > Plants > Phyllosphere > Unclassified | place: USA...
TCGAATGGACAGGTAATATTTATTGCACTTCTTGTGGCACTAAAACACCCAAGTCTTATTCTCAAGGCCACTGCTTTAAATGCTTTAAAACTAAAGCTGAATGTGACCTCTGCATTATGAAACCGGAAACATGTCATTACCACTTAGGCACATGCCGTGAAGATGACTTTGCCCACAATGTTTGCTTTCAGCCGCATATTGTCTATTTAGCAAATTCGAGTGCTTTGAAAGTAGGTATTACGCGTGTCAATCACATGCCAGGTCGTTGGTTAGATCAAGGTGCAACTCAGGCCTTACCTATTTTAAAAGTAGGCTCCCGTCGCTTATCTGGTCAACTTGAAACCATGTTTGGTTCTTTAGTTGCGGATAAAACTGATTGGCGCAAATTACTCAAAGGTGAGGCTGAACCGCTTAACCTTGTTGAACAACGTGATCAGTTAATCGAAGAGTTTGCACCCAAAATTCAAACTATTCGTGAAGAATTTAGCCAAAATCTTGAATTTAACGAAACTGTTGAATTATTAGAAGATGAGTTACCACGAGAGTTTGTTTACCCAGTTGAACAATATCCTGAAAAAATCAAATCATTAAACCTCGATAAAACACCAAAAATTCGTGGTGTATTACAGGGCATTAAAGGTCAATATTTAATTTTTGATATTGGCGTGATCAATGTTCGTAAATATACAGGTTATGAGCTTATAGTACGTGCCTAAGTAAGTTTTAAAGCCCCTAAAATGGGGCTTTTTAATCCCCATGATTAAGATAATCTGTTTCTAAATAGCCAAGCAGCTAAAGGTAAAGTCACTATTCCAAGTATGATCATTGGAATAAAGTTGAATTTGACTTGTGCAAAGTTTGCCCCCTCTAAATAAACCCGTTGTACTAAGTTAATTCCAAACCTTAAGGGATTTGCATAAGTTGCTATTTCGAGTGCTTTGGGCATGTTTTCTATGGGAGTAAGTAAACCTGAAAGCAACATTAAAGGCATAATTAATAAAAATGTAAAAAGCATAGCCTGTTGCATATTTAGTGATAATGCCGAAATTGATAAGCCCACCCCGACTACGGCCACATTAAAACTCAACAAACCAAAATATAGCAGACCAATAGAACCATTCATGGGAATTTTAAACCAGAATAAAATGATCAATAAAATAATTGTGGATTGCATCAATCCTACAAAAATTGGCGGCAAGGCCTTACCAATCATAATTTGTAATGGTGTATACGGCGTAACTAACAACTGATCGAACGTACCCTGCTCACGTTCACGCGCGACTGATAAAGCGGATAGAAGTAATGTCTGCATCATACTTAATGCCGCAATTAATGAAGGCATTAAACTCCATCGAGACTCTTGATTTGGGTTGTACCATGTTCTTGTTTCAAGACTAATGGGTAAGACCGTGTTGAATTTTTGCTGATTGAATTGGCTAACAATTTTATTTAAATATGAACCGGCCACTACAGCTGTTGATGAGTTTCTGCCATCAACAATGACCTGTATAGGAGAGCTTTGGTTATTATTTAATTTGCTCTCGAAGTCTGAAGGTATCGTAATCACAACTAATGCTTGACGACTATCAATCACCTCTTTGACTTGATCGGTATATTCAAGTGTTGCAACGTGCTTAAAAATACCAGAGCCTTCTAGTTTTGAAATCAATTCATGTGAAACCTGTCCATTACTCTGATCTAAAATTGCATAATCGACATGGTTAACATCATAAGTAGCAGCATAACCAAACAAAAGTGCTTGCATCAGTGCAGGTACAAATAGAATGGCTCTATTTGCAGGATCACTAAAAATGGTCAAGAATTCTTTTTTGACTAAAAAACTTAAATGTCTCAGCCAAATCAAAAGTTGCTGCCACATAACTTTATCTCAACCGTTTTCTCAGTGAATAGTTCACAGCACATATCAAAATAATGATATATCCCAATAGAATACCGCATTCTTTAAACCATAACTTCCAATCATCGCCTCCCATAAATAAGGTTTTAATTAAAGTCATAAAGTGTGTAGCTGGTAGTAACTGGCTAACAATTTGCACAACCAAAGGTAAATTTCGTGTATCGAAAACAAAACCTGAAAGCATAAGTGCAGGCATAAAACTTGCCAATAAAGCAATTTGACTCGCCTGAAACTGACTTTGAACAAAGCCTGATATAGTTAAGCCCATTAATAAAGAAACAATTAAATATAAAAATGAAGCCGATAAAATTGAGAATAATGAACCGCGCATGGGTACTGCAAAAATATAATGAGCGGCAACAATACAAATAATAATATCAATCATGCCGACCACAACGTATGGAATGAGCTTCGCCAATACAATCTCAAATGGTCGTACTGGTGTAACAAATAAAGCTTCTAGCGTTCCCCGTTCCCTTTCACGGGCAATCAGTAAACCTGTTAAAAATGCGCCAATTAAAGTTAAAATTAACACCATTAACCCAGGCACTAAAAACCAAGAGCTGTTACTAGATTCATTGAACCATATACGTTGTTCAATAATGACGGTACTTGAAGATGCTAGTATTGGACTACGGTCAACCTGTATAGACGGCGCAGTTGTCAAAGCACCTGCGACATAACCTTCTAATGCTGTGGCTATGGTAGTTGAAGTACCATTCAATAATAATTGAACTTTTGCAGTACCGCACTGAGCTTGGCTCGCGAAATCTGAAGGAAAATGCAAAATTGCATCAATTTTCCCATCTCGAATGGCTTGTTCTGCTTCAGGCAAATTATAAAATTGCTGACTAGTTAAATATTGAGAACCACTTAAACCAGCTAAAGCCTGATTTACCTGTGGTGAAGATTGATCAACTAAAACGCCAACTCTTGCTTGACTTAAGTCAAACGAAAGTCCATAACCAAATAGTAAAATTAAGATGATAGGCAAAACCAGACCAATTGCGAGGCTGCTTTTATCACGGATAAGCTGCTTAGTCTCTTTACGAACTAGTGCGGTTAATCGATTCCAAAATGCGAACTGACTCATTGTAGACCTCCTAAACAACATGCCTTAATGCACGTGCTCGCTCTACAATTGCTATAAAAGCCTCATTCATATCACCAATATACTTATCTTTACTTGCTAATTCGCGTACTTGTTGGGGCGAGCCTAAGGCTAATAACTTTCCTGCATCTTGTATGGCAATACGGTCACAATATTCCGCTTCTTCCATAAAATGGGTAGTAATAATGATGGTAATACCCTGATTTGCCAGCTCACCAATGCTGTACCAAAATGAACGCCGTGCAAGTGGATCAATTCCACTAGTAGGTTCATCTAAAAACAAAATTTCAGGCTCATGTAACAATGCAGCAGCCATAGATAAGCGTTGTTTATAACCACCCGGTAAATCACCGCTTTTAATTTGGGACTTTAAATCGTTTTGCTGTAATGCTTTATCAATTTGTTGTTTTAGCTTTTCGCCCGATAAGCCATAGGCTCCACCAAAAAATTTGAGATTCTCTAAAACAGTTAAATTACTATAAAGTGCAAACTTCTGAGAGACATACCCAACTTTAGCTCTTGCTTCGGCTCGAGCTGTCCGTAAATTTTTACCAGCAACTTCCAAATACCCACTACTTGCTGGTAGCAATCCACATAACATTCGAAATGTAGTTGTTTTTCCAGCTCCATTAGGCCCAAGTAATCCAAAGATTTCACCACGCTGCACATCAAATGAAGTATTCGCGACAGCAGTAAACTCTCCAAAAGTTCTGACTAAATCTTTGACCACAATGATAGGTTGGTCTGATTCCAACTCATGATTTTGCAGTGAATCAAAAGCTCGTTCAGAAATGGATATTTGTTTTCGTTGCTTTTGATTCTGTTGCAATAACATCATAAAAGCATCTTCAAGTTCAGGTTCTCGTGTATTTGCTATTAGCTCCTGAGGTAAGGCTTTGGTTGATAATTCTTTTTGACGACTAATAAAACGTACTTGTTCACCTTTTGAAACAGCATCAATAATCTCTAGATGATGATCAAGTAGTTGAGCTTGTACAGTGCGCGCCTTAATATTTGCAGGAGGTTTGACTTGCCATGTTTGCCCGCGAGCTATTTCTTTTAATTGCTCTGGAGAACCTTGTTTTAAAATTTTCCCCTCGTGCAGGATATACACTTGCTCACATTTTTCTGCTTCATCCATATAAGCAGTACTTATAATTACACTTAAGTTTTCTTGCTGAACAAGCTGTTCAATAATGATCCATAAATCCCGCCTTGATAATGGATCTACCCCAACACTAGGCTCATCAAGCAATAGTAACTCTGGGGATCGAACTAAAGTACATGCTAGCCCTAGTTTTTGTTTCATGCCGCCAGAAAGTTGACCCGCTAAACGTCGGGTGAATTGAGCAAGGTCTGTCATTTCCAATAAACGTTTAAATCGTTGATGACGAATTTCTTTTGGAACGCCGTGTAAATCGGCATATAAATCTAAATTTTCCTGTACGCTTAAATCTTCATATAGTCCAAAACGCTGTGGCATATAGCTAATACGGTCTTGCACAGCTTGGGGATGTTTATCCACCTCAATCCCAAGCACATTGAGAGAACCTGAAGTGGCTTTATATAGTCCTGCTATTAACCGCAGTAAAGTTGTTTTCCCCGAACCATCTGGGCCAACTAGAGCGGTAAGTTCTCCTTTATTGATTTGCATGTTTAAATGATCAATTGCAGTAATATCTGCTGCTTTTTTACTTGCAGCTTTAAACGTCATGACCAAATCATGGGCATAAACCACCGTATTTTCATTGGTCATGGGCATTCTCACCTGAAGCAAGTGGAACTTTTACAGTAACTGGTTGCCCCATTTTTAATTGATCATTCGGATCATTTATATAAATGCGAACTTCATAAACCAGTGTTGTTCTAATCTCTTCAGTCTGTACTGTTTTAGGGGTGAATTCTGCAACTGAAGATACATAGCCAATTTTTCCATTAATAGGCTGCTTAGGGTATGCATCACGAATGACTTGAGCAGTGCCTCCCATTTTAATAGAACTTAAATCTTGTTCACTTACATATACACGTACCCATTTTGGATCAGTCAGTGCCAATGTATAAACGGCCTTTTGAGCAGTTGTCATATCACCAACTTCTTGTAGGCGTGCTCGGACCACTGCATTTACAGGAGATTTTAGTTCAGCTTGAGTAAGGTTATAGTTAATTAAATCTAAATTAGCCTGAGCGACTTCATATTGTGCCTTGGTCGCTTCACGATCTTCTTGTCTAGCACCTTTAATTAATAATTCTAAATTGGCCTGTCTTTCCCGCACCACTGCTTGAGCACTTTGCTGATTACTTTTGGCATAGTCCAACTCTTGTTGGCTAATTGCCCGACCATCTGTGCTACTCACCAAAATTTGTAAACGCTGTAAGTTTTTATCTGTGTTATCTAGCTCTGCTTGAGCAGAAGCTAATTGTGCTTTTGCTTGGGTAATCTCTTCAGGACGAGCCCCCACTTCTTGTTTAATAATCGCCTCTTGTTGCGCTTTAAGCTGTGCTTGTGCCTGCTTTGCCTGAATTTGTAATGTATTGGTATTAAGAGCAGCCAGTAACTGGCCTGTTTGAACTTTATCTCCCTCTTGGACCAAGAGTTTCTGAATACGCCCAGGCTGTTCAAATGCAAGCGAAACTTGACGAATATCAACATTTCCATATATGGTTAAAATATTATCTGATTGTTTTTTATTATTATATTTCCACGCCAAAAAGCCGATTAGAGCCACAGCTATAATAACTAGAACACCGGCAATCACTTTTTTATTCATCTTATTGGCCTTCTTATTAAATTCAAATTTTCTTAGTTTAAATTCAATTTAAATTTAAATTACCTTAATCTTTGGTTAAAAGATATACTTTTATGGTGAATTAAAATTAGGTTTAAATATGTCCAGATCTAGACGAAGTGATGGTGACTTAACAAAATCTAAGATTATTGAGGCTGCAGGACCTTTAATAGCCCAATATGGTTTTGCAAAGACAGCCAATAAAGCAATTGCTAACGCTGCGAATGTCGATTTGGCTGCTATCAATTATCACTTTGATGGCCGAGATGGTTTATATCAAGCCGTTTTATTAGAAGCTCACGCCCACTATCTAAATGAAAACTACCTACTAGAACTTGTTGAGAGTGCTCACTCTCCAGAAAAAAAATTAAGCTTATTACTTGAGACTTTATTGCTTAAATTAACCGAAAAAGATGTCTGGCATGGCAAAGTCTTTATTCGTGAACTGTTTTCGCCTTCTGAACATTTATTAAGTTTTATTGAATTTGCAGGAATGCGAAAATTTTTTCTTATTCGCAAGTTGATTAGCCAAGTGGCTGGTTTAGATGAAAATGATCCGGCTGTTTTACCCTGCATTTTAAGTGTTATGACGCCCTGCATGATGCTCATCATTGCCGGACCAAATGCTCAAGCACCCGAGCCTCTTAAGAATATCGCCCAGATGCCATTACACGATTTAGTTGAACATTTTAAGAAATTTTCATTGGCTGGGTTAAAAGCAATTAGCCAATCAAATCTTAAAAATTAGCTATCCAAACATTGCAAAATTGCCTGTACCGGATCTTCTGTATTTCCAGAAATAAGCTGTTTATGCATGGTTAAATGTTGCATCACTTGAATTTGAGCTTTTTCAATATTCATTAGTTTTTCTATTTCAGCTGCTAAATTTTCTGGTGTTGCATCCGCCTGAATTAACTCTTCAATCACTTTTTTACCAGCAATAATATTTGGCAAAGAGTAGTAAGGAATTTTGACCAAAAACTTCGCAATTAAATAGGTCAGCCAATGCAACTTATAAAAAGTGACCATAGGTCTATGCATTAACATTGCTTCTAATGTTGCCGTTCCAGAAGCTAAAGCAATAATGTTACTAGCATTCATGACCATACGGCCAACTTTTGATTCAGCGTCTGTATTTTCTAAAATATGAACTACAGCTTTTAAATGGGGTGCTAATTGTTCAACACCCTGCTCAATCTGCTGTTTACGCGCATCGTTAATTGCAGGAATTAAAAATTGAATATCTGGATATTTCTTGTGCAAAATATCCGCTGTTCCAAGTAGCATAGGCAAAAGTCGTTCTACTTCACCTTTACGGCTACCTGGCAACAAAGCAATATGTTTTTGATTTTCATCAATACCTAATTGTTGTTTAGCAATTTGAATTGGATTTTCAAGCGGTAATTGTTTAGCTAATGGATGGCCTACAAAAGCTGCCGGAACTTCATATCGCTGATAGAAAACTTTTTCAAAAGGAAATAAACAAAGGACTAAATCTATACTCTGTTTAATGCCATGAACACGTCCCTGACGCCATGCCCAAACTGATGGACTCACATATTGGACTGTTTTTATCGGAAGATTCTTCTCTTTAATACTTTTGGAAAGTCTAAGATTAAAATCTGGCGCATCAATACCAATAAAAATATCAACAGGTTGCTCAGTCCATTGGTTAATTAAACCATCACGTACCGCAAATAGTTTTTTTAGATCTTTTAATACTTCAACTATCCCCATCACAGACAAAGTTTCCATCGGGTAATAGCTTTTAAAACCTTCAGCAATCATTTGGGGACCACCGATTCCCTCAAATTCAGCATCAATTCCTTGTTCACGAAAACTACGCATGAGCTTAACGCCAAGTGTATCTCCAGAAACTTCCCCAACTACAATGCCTATTTTAAGTTTTCGGTTTGCCAAGGCGATTTACCCAAGAATTTGAAATAATGCATTCTAGCATAGAGATTTATCAATCTTGAACTTGATGCTTAAGCTATAAACACAAAACAAAATTTTATCTACTATCTAAAATTACATTAAGTATTTATCTTTTAATCTAAATTAACAATACTTTTTCAATTGTAGCTTTTATTTACAAACAATAGAATAAATGAGAATTATTAACATTATCTTTAATCTTATGAATATCCCACCTCGACCGTTTAAGCTATCCGTCATCGCCTGCGCGATTTGTTATGCGAATCTCACCTATGCTCAAGATACTAATGTGCAAGCCCTGCAAACGATTAAAGTAAAAGCTTCGGATGTTGAGCAATCTTCAGAGCAAACCAAAGCCTATAATGTTAAAAACTCAAATAGTGCAACTAAGCTTAATATTGAAGCTAAAGAAACCCCTCAAACCATTAATGTCGTTACTCGTCAGCAAATTGAAGATTTTGGTTTAACATCCACACGAGATATTTTAAGTAATACACCAGGTGTGACTGTAACTGGATTAGAAACAAACCGAACCACTTATACTGCTCGTGGTTTTGATATTTCAAATATTTTGGTTGACGGGATCGGTATCCCTCAAGTTGATAGCTATAACTATAATAATAGTGATGCAGACAGTTATTTCTACGATCGTGTTGAAATCGTAAAAGGCGCTGATGCCCTAACAAATGCTCTAGGTGATCCTGGTGCTACAATTAATTATATTCGTAAACGCCCTACCAAAGAATTTCAAGCAAATGCTGGGGTGAGCTATGGTTCATGGGATACCCAACGTTATGAAGCTGATATTTCAGGATCTCTTACTCAAGATGGTCGTGTACGCGGACGTCTCGTGGGTTATGAGAAAGTAGGAGATTCTTATCTAGACCGTTATTCAGAAGAAAAAAACGGATTTCAAGGAATTATAGAAGCTGATGTTACTGACACAACGAATGTTTCGGCAGGATATTCTAAAACTCGTCAATACGCCAATGGTTCTCAATGGGGTGCACTACCCTTAGTTAACTCAAAAGGCGAACCATTAAGTTATTCTCGTAACTATAATTATGCCCCGTCATGGACATATTATGATTGGGAAATTGACAATTATTTTGCCAATATTGAACAAAAATTATGGGGAGACTGGAAGTTAAGATTAGGCTATAACCTTAAAAAGTCTGACGTAAAAGATAAAATGCTTTATCTCAATGGATTTCCTTCTGCCACTGACAATACATCTGGTATTTCGCTATTACCAGAAATTTATAACCAGAAATTTAAAGAAACGACTGCTAATGCAGATATTCAAGGTACCTTCAATTTATTGGGGCAACAACACGAAGCAAATATTGGGTACAACTGGTCAAAGTATAATGCTCAAAGTGTTTATTCATATGGTAGTAGTTTAGGAGTAATTACTACGGACTTACCAAGTTGGACTCCTGATGAACCAACTTGGGGAGACTTTACCTATGCTGACCCAGAAGAAAGAACAATGAAGTCCGTTTACGGTGCGACTCGTCTTCATTTAGGTGAGGATCTAAAATTTATCTTAGGTGCCAACTACACTGAAATAGATACTCTGGAATATAAAAAGAATAAAGTTTCTCCATATGCTGGTATTACATATAACTTTACTCCTGAATACACAGGTTATATGAGTTACACCTCTATTTTTAGGCCGCAAACTGTTATTGATCTTTCTACTAAGCAGACGGCTGTACCAGTAGAGGGCGAAAGTTATGAAGTTGGTGTAAAAAGCTCTTGGCTAGATGGTGCTTTAACAGGAAATATCGCCATTTTTAGAACAGATGAAGATAATTTTGCATTAAACCCTTTATGGGATCCGCTTTATAACAAATACTCATCACCAATCGGAACAATTAGATCTCAAGGAGTTGAGGTTGGATTAACTGGAAAACTAACTGATAACTTAGATCTGGTTTTTGGTTTTTCAACATTTAGTCTAAAGAATATGGAAACAGGAGAAAGAGGCAGACCCAATATCCCAACTCAAACTATGAATCTTTTAGCTTCTTATACTGTTCCACAAATTCCAAAATTAAAAGTTGGTGCAAGCATTAAGTGGCAAGATGATATACAAGACACCTCTTATTCAAATGTAAAACAAGATTCATACGCATTGCTTAATGTTATGGCCAGCTATGATTTAAATGCACATGTGCTGTTCCAAGTGAATGGAAATAATCTAACAAATGAAAAATATTTGACAGGATTATCAGGAGGCCAAGGATTTTATGGTCCTTCTGCCAACTATACAGTTGCTGTGAAGTTTAAATATTAATACCATCGCCAAGCTCTAATTTTAGAGCTTGGCTTTTTTTTTCCCTTTTTGTTTATGTGTCAGTAAAGATGTCCAAAACTGTAAATCTCCCTGTGTCATATCGCATAAAAGTTTTCTATCGATTTTTGCTGATTTTCGGTATGGGTTTTGCCTGTATGGCGTATTTAAGTCTTGGACTCACTGGAATTTTCCGTTTGACCTTAGATAAACCTGAGGCCATCTATCTTGCAGCATTTATAGCAATTCTATTTTACGTATTCTTCGTCATTATAGGTTTTTGCATTCAATCGCTTTTGAAACTCACTGGGTTATCAATCGTACTCTGTGCCCTTTTCTTTTTTGCAACGCGTATGGTGGGTTATGCATAAAGGTATACGCCAATCTATGGCATGGCTACATTCGTGGACTGGCTTAATTTTTGGATGGCTCGTATTTGCCATTTTCTTAATGGGAAGTTTGTCTTATTACCGCCACGAAATTAATTTATGGATGCAGCCTCCACTTGCACAATATGAAGTAAAGCAAGATGTAGCTATTAAAACAGCCTATCAATACTTACAAGACCATGCTCCAGATGCCAAATCTTGGTATTTAAATATTGCAACACCTGTGAGTCCCGTAAACACCATGTATTGGGAAAAATCAGACGGCGGTTATGGAAATGCAACTCTGGATGCAAACACTGGTCAAGAACTTCAACTTTCAGCAACTCTAGGGGGCGATTTCTTTTACCGTTTCCATTATCAACTCTTCGGTTTGCCAATATTCATCGGACGACTAATAGTATGTCTTGCCGCATTTATTATGTTGATTGCCTTAGTTTCAGGCATCATTACCCATAAAAAAATATTCACCGACTTTTTTACTTTGCGTACATTTAAGTCTCAACGTTCATGGTTAGACTTTCATAATATTTCTTCGGTTATTGCCCTGCCTTTCTTTTTAACCATTACCTTTACAGGCTTAGCTATTTTCTTTTATTTATATCTGCCTTGGGGAATGCAGAAACTCTATCCAGAAAACCCATATCAATATTTTACTGAAATACGTACAAAGACTGTGCTTGAGAATCAATCGATCCGGCCTGCCCAGAACCTATCAATCGAAAAGTTATTAAGCCAAGTGCAACAAAGTTGGGGAAATCAAACTTTATCTACTATTAGTGTAAAAAATCCAAATACCAATCAAGCGCAAATCACCTTTATTCAAAAAGAAGATCATTCAATTACCCGTAATCAGGCTCAAATTACATTGAATGCATCAACAGGCGAAGTCTTAGCAGACACACGTAATAATAGTGCGATTGCAACGCTGAATGCGGGGGTCTACGGTCTACACATGGCAACATTTGCTCAGCCTTTACTTCGCTTAGGTTTCTTCTTCTCTGGCATTTTAGGTTGTGTCATGATTGCGTCAGGTTTGTTACTCTGGAGCCTTAAACGCCAAATTCAAAATAAGAACAGTAAGTTTCACTTTGGCCACTATTTAGTTGACCGTTTAAATGTCGCAACTTTTGTAGGCCTGCCGTGTGCAACAGTGGCGTATTTAAGCGCGAATCGATTATTTACTGTCACTTCAACCACAATCAATTATGAAATTTATAGCTTTTTCTTAGTCTGGCTCATTAGCTTAATTATCGCTTTAGTCACTAAAAAGCAGCATTTATGGCGAATCCAACTGAGTATTTTTATTATGCTTTGTATGGCGCTTCCAATCTTAAATTTAATTTATTTGCTCAAACATGATTATGTTGAAAGCTTCAATAATTATTGGGTCTTTGCACGTATAGATATCTTTTTGTGGATATTTGCAGGCTTAGCGATTTTTATATTCTGCAAAATTCAACCTATTCAGCATAAAGCTGTAAAAAAAATCCAAAAGAAGCTGAATAAATTAAATACTGAGGTGAGCTCGTGATCTTTATAGCTTTCATCTTAATTTTATTAGGAATGTATTTATTATTTATGGCCAGTGAAAAATATCGATCGCCAAAATCAACAGGCCATTTCAAATCGTTAGCTCAAAAATATTACTCACACTTTAAAATAGCTGCATTCATATTGTTTGTTTTATGCGCATATATTTTGATTCAACATTATAACTTTTCAATTGGTTTTGTCAGTTGGTGGATCTTTGCAACGCCGTTAACTTTTGGTCTCATCCTTCTACTTAACCCTTTAAAATCATCAAAATAGTCTTTAATACTAATAAATTGATGAAAAATGGCTCAAGCTAAGCAATATTTCGATTGCTTAGCTTTTTTTTGCATAAGTAAATCATTATTCATGACAACTGTTTATCTCTAAAAGGAATAAGATATGGGCGTTTCGTGATAAGTGGCGATA
>Ga0308165_1005126_pt1 | contig 12390 bp, 8 predicted proteins | sample PhyWR2_FD_201032 | JGI IMG/M metagenome (GOLD analysis project Ga0308165, IMG submission 201032) | Phyllosphere microbial communities from UC Gill Tract Community Farm, Albany, California, United States - DLSLW.R2 | ecosystem: Host-associated > Plants > Phyllosphere > Unclassified | place: USA...
ACCAGAATATAATCATGCACACCATTGCGACCCAATGCGGAGGCATTGCTTACCATACGAGGACTCCTGCGAGGATTGAAAGCACGACAGTAATAACAAAAGAGATATACGCGGATCGTTTGCCCACTTGTAATGTTTCTTCCAGACAACCTATATCCATCATGACATGACGGATGCCCACCACAACGTGGTAAGCCAGGGCGGTAAGAATGCCCCACATTATAAACTTAGCGAAGAAGCTGCCCATAACCGCAGATGCAGTCAGGAAACCTTCAGGGGAGGAAAGAGACTGTCCTAATAGCCACAACAGGATGCCAACCGCCACAAAAGTTATCACACCAGAAACGCGGTGGAGAATGGAAGCGATAGCAGTAACAGGAAATTGAATCGTTTTCAGATCCAAATTGACAGGTCGTTGTTTTTTCACTTTTCTTATCATTGAATAGCGCCCACATGCTCTTCTTATTGTTTCCTTCCTCCGGATCTGCATTCGGGGTCAGACAGCGCTCACTTCATATAACTGTGCTTAAAGCAAAATACAGCTACATCCAGAGACCTAAAAGCAGGCCACAACGCTGGGTGGCTCCCGGTAGCAGGGTGTTCCGGAGACCTGGCGGGAGTATAGGCTCTTCACAAAATCATTACAATTAACAGCAATACTGTTTGCGGGGTTTTACTCTGAACAGTGACCAGGATCACGGTAACAACATTATTTTAAAATTTAGCCATCTAATTTGACAAAACCAAAACAATATTGTTACAAACGGCTTTATAAAAGCCATATAATTCGTAAAAGTTATAGGGCTAGTCTTTCACCTGAAGAATAGTTATGTAACAGTGTGAAGCTATTGACCCATGTAGTCAGGACGGTTATTAGTGGTATAAAGATTTAAATGATACAGGCTGCTAACACCCTGATTTGCTGTCGTTCGCCCCAAAGCGAGTGTTACCTGAAAGCGCCCATTGCTCTGTACCCTGGGCTGTATAACTCTACGCAGAGCTAAGAGCTAAATAAAATTACGGGTAATAAAACAATGCGGCTTTAGTGCAAATTAGGCATCCAGCAGTCTTATAAATAAGGCGCTAAGGAGACCGTAAATGTCTGATAATAAGGCAAAAATCACTCTAACTGGTGATGATGCTATCGAACTGAATGTTCTGAAAGGAACACTCGGTCAAGATGTAATAGATATCCGTAGTCTTGGTTCTAACAATATTTTCACCTTTGACCCGGGTTTTACCTCTACTGCATCCTGTGAGTCTAAAATCACCTTCATCGATGGTGATAACGGTGTGTTACTGCATCGTGGATTTCCGATAGACCAGCTGGCGACTGAATCCAGCTATCTTGAAGTCTGTTATATTCTGCTGAACGGTGAAAAACCGACTCAGGAGCAATTTAACGCCTTTGAGAAAACCGTAACGCGTCACACCATGATCCATGAGCAAATCACGCGTTTGTTCCATGGCTTCCGTCGTGACTCTCACCCTATGGCTGTGCTGTGTGGTGTCACGGGCGCTCTGGCTGCGTTTTATCACGACTCGCTGGATGTTAATAATCCACGCCATCGTGAAATTGCCGCATTCCGCCTGCTGTCAAAAATGCCAACCGTGGCGGCAATGTGTTACAAATATTCGATTGGCCAGCCATTCGTATATCCACGTAATGACCTGTCCTACGCGGGCAATTTCCTGAATATGATGTTCTCTACGCCTTGTGAAGAGTATGTCGTGAATCCTATTCTGGAACGTGCGATGGACAGAATTCTGATCCTGCACGCAGATCATGAACAAAATGCATCAACCTCAACAGTACGTACCGCAGGCTCTTCAGGCGCGAATCCATTCGCCTGTATCGCTGCAGGTATCGCGTCACTGTGGGGACCGGCTCACGGTGGAGCTAACGAAGCTGCACTGAAAATGCTGGAAGAAATCAGTAGCGTAGACCATATTCCTGAGTTTATTCGTCGCGCGAAAGATAAGAATGACTCTTTCCGTCTGATGGGCTTCGGTCACCGCGTCTACAAAAACTACGATCCGCGTGCCACCGTAATGCGTGAAACCTGCCATGAAGTCCTGAGAGAGCTGGATCTGAAAGATAACAGCCTGCTGGAAGTGGCCATGGAACTTGAGCATATTGCGCTGAATGACCCGTACTTCATCGAGAGAAAACTGTACCCGAACGTAGACTTCTACTCAGGTATTATTCTCAAAGCGATGGGCATTCCATCTTCCATGTTTACCGTTATCTTCGCCATGGCACGTACCGTTGGCTGGATTGCACACTGGAACGAAATGCACGACGATGGCATTAAAATTGCGCGTCCTCGTCAGCTGTATACCGGTTATGACAAGCGTGATTTTAAATCTGATCTGGCAAAATAAGCCGATTGCTGCATAGCAAGTTCTGATTCAGATTAAACGCCTGGTGCCCTGCATCAGGCGTTTTGTATTTTTATCTGCCGTAAGCTCCCCCCATAAAGTACAAAGACACAAACAATCTCCGTCCCTGTCAAAAATATTCCATTTTTACTCACATAACGAATAATATGTAAATTTTTATTGATAATGATTATTATTTGTAAAATAATTATCGTTCGCCTTAAACTGGCATTTTTTATGGTTACTGAGATTATTCCCTGCGAATAGCGACATCTTTAGCGATCAAAAATACCGTTATGACCATCAGGAGAGATGCTGTGAGTTATTCGCCAACCGCCAGCGCAAGTTTTGGACCTGAAGATACAGCAAAGTTCGGCTGGCGTACGTCCGGAAGCATAACGGGCTCACTGTTACTCCATGTGCTGTTGGTCGCAGGACTGATTTATGAAAGTAACCAGCACCCACTGGAGATGGCAGGCAAAGAAGGCGGCGTGATGGCTTTCACTATGGTGAATGTTGCCAGTCAGCCCGTTTCAGTGCCTCCGGTCTCCAGTCCTCCTGCTGAAAATAGTCCGCAGCTGCCCGTGGTACATAGCGTCAGGGTTGAACATCCTGCCCCTGCAATCGCCTTGCCTGAACCGGTAAAACCAAAACCTACTGTCGCGAAGCCCGAGCCAAAGGCTATTCCTAAGGCGAATACTCGCGAAACAACGTCCCAGACAACCGTAAAAACAACGAAACCGACCACCACCCGGACAGTCACGTCTGCGCCCGCTAAACCTGAAGAATCTAAATCCCAGGCGCTGCCACAGACACAGTCAAAATACACCTCGGAATCAGAGTCCTTAACGCCTTCGCAATCCTCTTCGACAACTCATAATGTGAGCGCTGCCATCGCAGGTAACAGTGATAGTGGCCAGGCAGCACAGGGTTCAGGAAATGCCACCAGCCTGAATGTCAAAGCCCTGCATCGCCGGGTGAATTATCCCCAGCGAGCAAAGTCGCTCGGGGTCGAAGGCCGGGTAAGAATTAAATTTGATATCACCTCCAGTGGCACCGTCACTAACGTGCGCGTGCTCTCAGAAACACCCGTCGGTGTTTTTGCCTCAGCTATAGATAAGGATATTGCCCGCTGGCGTTATCAGACTCAGGGAGAGGTTAAGGATCAGGTCGTTTCTATTGTCTTTAAATTAAACGGCCAGGTTGCGTTAGAAAATTAAAAGCCACTTATTAAAAATAGAGTTCTGGGGAAATCCGTGAAAAAAAAACTTGCCGTCATTATGGCGATTTCATTATTGCCAGGGGCGACCTTTGCGCAGCAAAACGACGTTGAAAATACAAAGAAAAACGATGAAAAAAATGATTCGCTGCAGATAGAGAGTAGTGACTCAGGTGAGGATACTATTCTGGTGCGTTCAACGCCGACCAGTCAGTCCATGGGTACGCAGATTTTAACGGCCGAACAGATTGAAAGACTGCCGATATCGAACGGTAATATCACCGAACTGCTAAAGACTAACCCGAATGTGCGTTTCTCAAATGATACCGGTAGCAGCACTACGCCAGGAGAGATAGCACCTGAGAACGTTTCGTTCCACGGTGAGAAGTTTTACAACAACAACTTTATGATTGATGGTTTGTCCAATAATAACACCATCAATCCAGGTGCTAATGGGGGAGCATTAAATACTAATCCAGACGGCTACAATGCCATTGATTTACCAGCAGGTGGTACCCAGTCATTCTGGATTAACTCGGAGCTGGTAGAACAGCTGGAAGTGTTTGACAGCAATATCTCTGCGAAATACGGTAGTTTTACCGGCGGTGTAGTGGATGCCCGCCTGAAAGACCCTGACCTTGAAAGAGCCTCAGGTAAAGTTTCCTACCGTACCTCGCGAGACAGCTGGACTAAGTATCATATTGATGCTACTGATGAAGAAACCTTTAATCTGGCAGCAGAACTAACGCATCAGCCTAAATTTAAAAAGAATTTTTACTCATTTAGCGCAAATCAACCCTTAAGCGATAAAGCCGGTTTTATCTTTGCCTATAACCGCCAGCAATCAGATATTCCTAACTATCACGTCTGGTTAGGCGAGTGGCAAGATCAGAAACGTATTGCCGAAACCTTCATGCTAAAAGGAACATATCTGGCCGATAACGGCGATATGATCCGCCTGACCGGTATGCACTCGCCGCACGAATCAACCTACGTTAAAAAAGATACTAAAAACGGCAAATTCACCAATAGTGGCGGTGGCCACCGGGTGAATATTGAGTGGGAACATAACGGTAGCTGGGGAAAAATGACCAGCCTGGCTGGCTATCAGTTTGAAGAAAATAAAATCGATCATGAGTCAGATACTCACATAACCTGGCGTCGTTATCAGAACTCGACTGGTTATGTCTCAGATGCCATTAACTGGGGTAGCGGATTTCCAGGCACCAACTTCCAAAATGCACTGATTGGCGGCTACGGATCTTTCGCCACCGAAAAGCGCTCTTATGTTCTGAAGCAAGACTATGAGTTAAATCCGTTCGAATTTATTAGCTTGCAGCATCAGCTTGATCTGGGCTGGGAAATGAATGTTTATAGTGCACGCTACAACCGTTTCAGCAATGCTTATGCTTCACGCGGAGTACCAACCATCAGTTCCAGTATTGTTTGCCAGACTGGTGATAGTTTCTGTATTGATGGCGAACAATATTTTAAAAGCATCACGCTTTATCCTGAACGCGAAGTCTCTGGTAACTACAACAACTATGCTGTTTACCTGCAAGACAGTATGAACTTTGGCCGTCTGGAAGTCACGCCAGGCATACGTGCTCAGTATGATGACTATCTGGAAAATCTGACCCTCGCTCCACGTTTCGCAGCCTCTTATGATGTCTTCGGGGATCGTAGTACCCGTGTATTTGGTGGGGCTAACCGTTATTATGGTCAGAGTTTCCTGGCCTATAAACTGCGTTCTGGCATTAGCTCCAACAGTATCCTGACGCGTACCGATGCCAGTGCACCCTGGGTTGTCGGCGAGCTTAAGACAGCATCCTATGACTATGATATTTCTGATTTAAAAACGCCCTATAGTGATGAATTATCACTCGGTATTTCTCAGCGAGTGGCCAATACCGTCCTGACCGCGAAATGGGTACAACGTGACGGTAGAGATCAGTTTGGTCGCAAGCAAAGCACCGATGACCTGGGAAATCGTTACTACGTCTTGGATAATGAGGCGCACACTAAAGGTAATACCTTATCCCTGACTGTCGAACCTATTAGCCCAATGCACTTTTCCTGGACAGATATAAGTTGGTCACTCGGTGCCAGCTATTCGGAAAATAAGTCTAGCTCGCAGACCTATTACGACCAAGGGAATACTAATGACAGTATGGTTATTTTCAATGGTAAGTTGATGGAAAAAGGAGAGATGGATGCATTAGACTTTAACTCTCCGTGGAATGCCTTCGCTACTATCAATACCTATTTCCCAGCCATTCGCCTTAACTGGGGTCACTTTATCAGCTACACCGCAGGTTATACCGGTTACACCACCGCAAGCGTTAGTTGCCCAATGGATAACAGCATCTGTGGAGATTATGCCGGCAATGCCACTGAGTATATCGAAACCAAATACGATAATTATCTCTCCTACGACTGGCGTTTCAGCTATGAACAACCGCTATACAAAGATCAAAAACTTGATGTGTCATTAGATGTGCTCAACGTATTTGATAACGTTATTGAAGCCTCTTTGAGCAAATCTAGCTTAGGTCAAACGGTAACTTATAAAACCGGCCGCCAGTTCTGGTTAGGCGTTGCTTATACCTGGTAATCCGCAAAGGGGGCATTACGCCCCCTTCAATGCACTACTAAAAAAACAATATTGTCGTGCTTCACCATAGGAATAACGCAGTGAATAAGTGTTTTAACTTTATCTTTTTATTTATTTTTAGTGGGTTCCCACTGCTCTTCGGGAACGTACAGGCGGCAGCGCTTTTGAGTCCCCTGCCCGAGATTATTACCGGCACGCTGGAAAATGGACTGCGCTACACGCTAGTGCCACTCGAGGGCCAAAAGCAGCGGGTCGATATTCGTCTTAGCGTTGATGTTGGTTCCATCGATGAAGAAGACGGTGAGTCTGGCGTGGCACATATTCTTGAACATATGGTGTTTCGTGCAAGCGAAGCCCATCCGGAAGGTGTCGCAACCCAAATGCATCAGCAAGGCTGGGTACGCGCCAAGCATTATAATGCCATGACCAACTATGAACGCACGCTCTATATGATGAGCCCGCCAGGTGGCGCTCAGCAGCTTGATGTTGCTTTGCAGAACCTCCGTCAGATGGTGGGTCATGCCAGCCTGAAGCAGAGCGATCTCGACGATGAACGACGGATTATCCTGGAAGAGTGGCGCGGTAAGCTCGGTGTTGCGGAGCGGATGAACCAGCAGCGCGTCAAGGCTATCCGTCATGATTCTCGTTATCCAATGCGCCAGACCATTGGCACCGAACAATCCATCCGCACCACGTCGGCTGAAACTCTGCAGCAGTTTTATCAGCGCTGGTATCATCCGGGTAATATGCGTCTGCTGATCATCGGTGATTTTAAACCGGAAGTCGTCGTTGCTGATATCCAAAATGCATTCAATAGCTTACCAGCAGGAACTATCCCGGAACGCGACTATTACGAACCAAACCTGGAAAAACGCTTAAACGTAGCGCGCTTGCAGGATAGTCAAAGCGGTGCCAGCCAGGTCTCCTTTGTGGTGCGTTTTAACCCCGGTAAAACCACTTACCGGGAGCGTTTGATCAACCAGATTGCTATTTCGGCTTACACGCGACAGATACGGCGTCAGGAATCAACCCTGCCACCCCAAGTGGGCAGTCTGGTGGTACGCAAATCGAATATCGGCAAAACCACTGAAGCACTAGGGCTGTTTGCTGATGTCATGCCTGACGGTCACGCCGTCGCGCTTGATGTCTTACTGCGCGAATGGGAGCGTATGCGTCGCTATGGCTTAAACGATGTGGATATTACGGAGATAAAACAAAGTCTCCGTGACACTGCACAACGTATGACTGACAAACCTGAACAACGTGAATTTGCCGACTGGGTGCAGAAAATAACCACCGACTGGGCGCTGGATAAACCTTATGTCGGTAGCCAGCAGCGCGGACGCGAAGCGCTGGCACTGTTAGAGACCATCGATAATCAGGAAGTGAATACCCTGGTACAGAACTGGCTGGCTTCCGAGGATACGCTGGTGCAGTTCAGCCTGCCGGGGATGACCGCCTTTACCTTACCGACCACGGAAGCTATTCGTCAGAAACAGCGTCAGTTGCAAACCGTCGAACTGGAAGCACCGATACGCAATATTGAACAACAAATCCCGCAGCTCGCTACGGTAGAAAAGTCCGGCTCACGTCAGGAGGTTAAGCACTTCCCGGAACAAAAAGTCGAAGAGTGGGCCTTAAGTAACGGCGATAAATTGGTCTGGTTACGCACCCCTCTTGCAAAAGATAAAGTCTGGTTTTCAGGTTCGAGCGTAGCCGGTTTTCGTGCTAAGGAACTGAATCCATGGCAGGCACAAATGGCGAGTCAGCTGGTAGCCCAGAGTGGTCCCCAGGGCTGGAGTGGTGAGCAATTAGAGGCCTGGAAGAAGCAAAAATCCATCTCGCTGTCGATTAAACAACAGCCGGAAGAACTTCAGTTTAGCGGGCAAAGTACCCTGGCAGGACTTGCCGATTTACTGGCGCTAAACCATGCTATGCAGGTCACTCCGGGTATTGATGACAAGGTGATGAAAGACAGTCTGATGCGACTGTTGCGCCAGCAAACCACCCTGACTCAGATAGAACGAGAAGACAGCTCTCAAAAAATCCGTCAGTTACGCTACGCCCAGCCTGGCTGGGCAGCGCCTGAAGAACAGCAGCTAAAACAACTTGATAGTGCAACATTGCTGAAACAGTGGCATACCACTACATCAGCACCGGTGACCTGGTATCTGCTGGCCGATATGACAGCAGAACAACTTTTGCCGCTGGCAGAACGCTATCTGGCGACTATCCCGCGCCAGTCCATGTCGGCAACGGCGGCGGAGTTACCCCGTAGCGGTCGGTTTGATGCCAGTGCGGCTATTAATATTGAACCGCGCGCAAATGTTAAAGGCTGGAGCTTTACCCCTCAACCCTGGTCAGCTCAGCATGCAGTACAAGTCAGTATTGCGCGTAATCTGGCGCAGCAGGCCTTGAAAAACAGCCTGCGTGATGATGCCCTGGGCATTTATCGGCTACAGATGAACAGCGAGCTGTCAGATACCCACCAGCGTATTGAAACCGAACTGAGCTTTACCAGTGACCCGGAAAGGGCGCAGGAGCTATGGCAGCGAGCCGAACAGGTATTCGCCGAACTTCCTGCGCAAATCACCCAACAGCAAGTGGATGAGCAGAAAGCACAGTTTATTCGCCAGGAACGTGCGCGCGTACAGGATATCAGTACTCTGGAACGTCGTTTGCAACTCAGTTACCGTCATTTTGATAACCCAGGTTATCTCAGTGAGGTCGCGACACTGGCAGACAGCATCACCTTACCAGAAGTACGTGATGCGGCTTCCCAGCTGTATAACCCGGACAATCGGGTGCTGCATATTGCCTTACCGAAGGTGGCAATGTGAAAAAATTAGCGCAACAGTTCTGGGGTCTCTCGCACTCCTTCTGGGGAACCCGCAAAAGCTGGCAGGCCTGGCTATTAATCGCCATCATTGTTGGAATGGGCGGCAGTATCGTCTATCTCAACGTGCGGATTAATGCCTGGAGTAAGACCTTTTACGATGCGTTAGGGGCTTTTGACGGTGGGCTACTGTACTCTCTGGTAAAAGAGTACTGTGTCTATATTGCTATCTATATTGGCGTTTTTGTCTATCAGGAGTGGTTCACCAAACTGCTGATTATTCGCTGGCGTACTGCGTTAACTGAAGAGCTGGTTAACAGCTGGCTGGCAAAGCGCGCATTTTACCGTATGTCGCTGACTGGGGCCGTTGATAACCCCGATCAGCGTATTGCCCAGGATATTGATTTATTTGTTACCAAAGTGATTAGTCTGTCAGTTTCGTTTCTGATTACCTCGGCACAGCTGTTTTCATTCCTGTTTATTCTCTGGGAGCTTTCAGGAACACAGCGTTTCACTCTGTTTGGCCAGGAGTGGGTGGTAAAAGGATATCTGGTCTGGGTGGCCGTGCTGTATACCTTGATTGGCAGTCTGATAACCCATCTGATAGGCAAAAAACTGCACGGTATTAACTACCATAAACAGCGTGCCGAGGCCGATTTCCGCGCCTCGCTTCTCCGTAAGCATGATAATGCGGAACAGATTGCACAATATGGTGGTGAACAGCAGGAAAAGAATCATTTAAAGCGTAATTTTTCTGCCATTATCGGTAACTGGCGCACTCTGATGAATGCCGAACGAAACCTGAGCTTCTTTACCGTTGGTTATAATCGTATCAGCCTTATCGTCCCGGTATTCGCGGCCCTGCCCGCCTTCCTCAATAAAACCGTGACCCTGGGCGGTTTGATGCAGATTCGTAGTGCCTTTGGTCAGGTACATGGTGCGCTAAGCTGGTTTATCCGCGTCTACTATTCACTGGTAGAACTGTCAGCCAGTATGCAGCGTCTTAGCCAGTTCCGTGAGGCTATTCGGGAACATCAGTATGAACCTGAAGGTCTGTCTACCGGCAGTCAGTTACAGATCAACACCCTCTCCTTCACTACACCAGCAGGTCGCCCATTACTGTCTGATGTCTCGCTCGCGTGTGAACCGGGTAGCTGGAGTAAACTTTCCGGTCACAGTGGGCTGGGGAAATCCACCCTGCTGCGTACGTTGAATGGTCTCTGGCCCTACCACAATGGTCACTGGCAGGCGCAAGAGGGAGAAAGCCTGTTGCTGCCGCAGCAAAGCTATCTCGGCCAAGGAACCCTGGCAGAAATCCTCTGCTATCCGCAGGCTCCGACAGGCAATCGTGCATTGCTGACTGAAGTACTCAATAAAACAGGACTGTCTGACTGGAGTGAGCGACTGGATGAACAGCTTAACTGGGACAGGATTTTCTCCGGCGGTGAACGTCAGCGGCTGGCTTTTGCTCGCGCACTCATTGCCCGCCCTGATACCCTGTATTTGGATGAAGCCACCAGCAGTCTCGATCATGATTCTGCCCGCCAGCTACTGGCTTTGATTCGCCGTGAGCTTCCGGAAACCACGGTTATTGCTATCAGTCACCAAAAAGAGCTGGATGACCTGTTCCCTCAACACTTTGATCTCACGACATTCCGTCAGGCCTGATACTTTTATCGCTTAAAATCCCTGACTGATTATTTCTGACAGTGCGGGCACCAGTAAAACGGCCTTGAGGATAAGGTCGTTTTTTCAATCATATTCATACAGCGCTCACAGGGCTCACCGGCGCGATGAAAAACGTGGAAACGAAATAGCGTGCCGTGATGCTTGTTTTCATCCACCTCGCCTCTGGTTTGATAAGAGTTTCGCGGAATATCCAGAATGGCTTGTGCCAGCCGGTCAAGGCAATCATCAGCCAGTTCACCAGCATGATGTAAGGGATCAATCTCAGCTTCCCAGAGAATTTCTGCCCGCAGATAGTTGCCTAATCCCGCCATAAAACTCTGGTCAAGCAGCAAGGTTCCAAGCTGTCGACGACAAAATCGGGTGGACAATATACGGGATTTGACCTGCTCAACGGTTAAGCTGCTATCCAGAACATCCGGCCCGACACGCTTTAAAAAAGGCTGCTGGTCTAGCTGCGACTGTTCCAGTATTTCAATATCGGAGGCACTGTAGAGCAATATGGCTTTATCTGCCGTCTCCAGCCTCACCCGTAAAACCCGGGTGCTGGCCGGCATCTCATCTGCATCAACGATACGCCAGACGCCATACAACTGGTTATGGGTGTACAGCGTTAAGCCATTGGAAAAATGCGTTAACATCGCTTTGCCGCGCGTCTCAATGCGTTCAATCGTTTTCCCCTCAAGCATATCTTCGAAGGGTTTTAAGGTTTCATAGGCAAACCAGACCCGGGTTAACGGATGACCGGCGACCGCTTGCTCAAGATTATCCGCCGCCCGGCGTATTTCAGGACCTTCAGGCATCGTACTCTCCTGGTCAATTATCTTTAAACAGTTCTTACCCTGGGGGAAAGTCTGACTGGAGCACTTTCCTCCCTCAATAGCCTGGTCAGGTTAAGCCGGGTTAGGAATATCAATAAAGGTGACGTCGAGATCCGTTTCCGTAGACAACCAGTCGCTTAATGCCTGTATTCCGCCACGTTCGGTAGCGTGATGTCCTGCGGCATAAAAATGGATCCCTTGTTCACGTGCAGAATGAATCGTTTGTTCAGAGACTTCACCGGTGATAAAGGCATCAACGCCAAAACGGGCGGCATTATCGATAAACCCTTGCCCGCCGCCGGTACACCAGGCAACGCGACGAATTTCATCTGGCCCGGTATCACCACACCATAAAGGCGTGCGGCCTAAGCGCAACTCCAGCCAGGAAGCGAGTTCAACACCGGACAATGCGGTCGGGAAAGTGCCCCAGGGCACCAGCGGATCTATTTCACCCTGGGTTTCAATGCCCAGGAGTCGTCCGAGCTGGGCGTTATTCCCTAACTCGGCATGCATATCCAGCGGCAGATGCCAGCCATAAAGATTGATATCATTGGCCAGTAAGGTTTTCAGGCGATTGCGTTTCATGCCGCGGATCACTGCCGGTTCACTTTTCCAGAAATAGCCATGATGAACGATAATGGCATCCGCCTGCTGGCGAACGGCTTCATCCAGTAACGCCTGGCATGCGGTCACACCGGTAATAATTTTGCGGATCTCGCTCCGGCCTTCCACCTGCAAACCATTGGGGGCAAAGTCGCTGATGGCGCTGCTATTAAGTTTTTCATTAATCAGACGCTCCAGTTCACTATTTTTCATCGTTCTCTCTCATTTC
>Ga0308165_1005127_pt1 | contig 12389 bp, 12 predicted proteins | sample PhyWR2_FD_201032 | JGI IMG/M metagenome (GOLD analysis project Ga0308165, IMG submission 201032) | Phyllosphere microbial communities from UC Gill Tract Community Farm, Albany, California, United States - DLSLW.R2 | ecosystem: Host-associated > Plants > Phyllosphere > Unclassified | place: USA...
CGTCATCGCCCACCATTCTCAAAAAATTTCTTATCTGAGTAGTACCGAAGTGGGTGATTAGCTCAGTTGGTAGAGCACCTCCTTTACACGGAGGGGGTCGGCGGTTCGAGCCCGTCATCACCCACCATTCGGGTCGTTAGCTCAGTTGGTAGAGCAGTTGACTTTTAATCAATTGGTCGCAGGTTCGAATCCTGCACGACCCACCAATGTAAAAAAGCGCCCTAAAGGCGCTTTTTTGCTATCTACGATTTGAAAGATTCGAGCCAGCAGCAGGTTCGAGCCGAACGAAGTGAGGCACCGGAGCCACTGGCGACGGCCCGAAGGGTGAGCAACGTGAATCATCCTGCACGACCCACCAATGTTAAAAAGCGCCCTAAAGGCGCTTTTTTGCTATCTGCGATTTGAACAATTCGAGCCTGCTCTACACTTTCAATCCTTCGATTAATTTCTCGACTGCTGGCGTCGCCTGCTTCTGGTCATAGACAACATATAAATCTGCAGGAATTCTCTCTTCCACTGGGCGGAACACCACGCCCGGCCACTGCATTTGTGCATAACTATCTGCTGCGAGTGTAATCCCCATTCCCATGCTGATCATCGCCAGAACCGTCTGTGGCTCAACGGCCTCGCGAACAATCAATGGTGTAAAGCCTGCTTGCTGGCATACGCCATGGAGAAATGCCCAGTCAGAATGCGCTGAAGGCATTGTGACAAAATATTCGTTTTGCAGTTCAGTTAATGAAACTGCGGACCGTCCGACCAGACGGTGATCTTCAGGCATTGCGACCAGAAACGAGGCGGCACCTAAATTGATGCTGGTAAAACCCGCCGAGGGATGCGTTGCCATCCGCCAGATCCCAACATCCAGCTCACGTCGTTCGAGCAATGCCATCTGCATCACCGGTGATTTTTCACGGAAAACAACGTCAACGTTTGGGTGTGCTTTTAAAAACGCCCGCATCAGCAAACGTACTTCGCTCCACATTGCCGTTCCGACAATGCCCAGTTCAATCCGCCCCGCTTCTCCCCGGCCAATCTGCTCTACGCGCGCAAGTGCCTGGCTGGCACTGGCAAGCAGACGTCGGGACTCTTCCATCAGGATTTTACCTGCGTGAGTCAAAGCAACGCTTCTGGAATGACGAATAAACAGCAAAGTACCGAGCTGACTTTCCAGCTCTTTAATATGTAGACTCAAGGGAGGCTGGGACATGTTAAGACGGGCAGCAGCCCGTCCAAAATGCAGCTCCTCAGCGACAGCAAGAAAATAACGCAGCAGTTTAAAATCGGTACGATACACGCGTTCCATCAAAGCATACCCGGCAAAAAATTCTCATTCGCCACCTTAATGCCTTTTTCGCACCTAATGACACATTTTAATGAGTAACTGTGCGCATTGTGCTGTTTTCAGACGTGTGGCGATAGTGAAAGCTAAACCAGAAGACGACCGCCAGCATCAAGGCATAAGACGCGAATAACAGCCATATCGTCTGCCAGTCTTTTACGCCATCCACTGAGAAAAAGTCCACTGCCATGCCGCTCAGAATAGCGCCCAGGTATGCGCCCACACCGTTCACCATCGTCATAAATAGCCCCTGAGCACTGGCGCGAATATCAGAACTCACCTCCTGCTCGACAAACACTGAGCCAGAAATATTGAAGAAATCGAACGCACAACCATAAACAATCATCGACAACATCAGTAAAGCGAAACCAGTGCCAGACGGATCGCCGAAAGCAAACAGTCCAAAACGTAGCATCCAGGCGAGCATGCTCATCATCATCACCGTTTTGATGCCGAAACGCTTAAGAAAATAGGGAATGGTCAGAATGAAAAACACCTCTGACATTTGCGACACCGAGAGCAAAATCGATGGATATCGAACGATAAAACTGTCGGCAAATTCAGGATTACGCGCAAAGTCATGCAGGAAGGGACTGCCAAAGGTATTCGTGATTTGCAAAACAGCCCCCAAAAGCATGGCAAAGAGAAAAAATACCGCCATGCGGGGTTGTTTAAAGAGGACAAATGCGTCAAGTCCGAGCTTGCTGACAAGCGTTGCACTGGCTTTGTTCTGCACTACAGGAATTTTGGGTAACGTCATCGAATAGAGCGCTAAAACCAGAGATGAACCCGCAGCGATATAAAGCTGTACGTTACTCAGTTCAACGCCCATTAAACTGATTGTCCACATAGCAACGATAAAACCCACCGTGCCATACACGCGTACGGGTGGGAAATGGGTCACCGTATCCAGCCCTGCCTGTTCCAGACATGAGTAAGAAATCGTATTGGAGAGCGCAATCGTGGGCATAAACGCCATTGCGTTAATGAGCATTACCCAGAACATCAGAGCGGGCTCGTTAATGTGCGCGGCATAACACAGCGCAATTGCGCAGACGAGATGACAAATCATATAGGCGCGGTCAGCGCGAAGCCATTTATCAGCAATAATACCCACCAGCGATGGCATCACAATGGCGGCAAGCCCTTTAGAGCTGTATACCATGCCAACGTCGGAACCGGTAAAATGTAGGGTATTAATCATGTAAGAACCGAGGGTGACCAGCCAACTCCCCCAGATAAAATATTGCATAAAGGACATCATTTTTAAGCGAGTCGTGATGTTCATATCACATTCCTTATTGCAGCAGGTGGCCCTTGCAGGCCACTTTTTGTTTTTATTAATCAGGCAATTTTGCGTAAAAAACCGCAGATAAGATCGATGAAGTTCTGTCGAGAGAGTTCTGCCGCGGCCAGCGTTTGATCATGCGACAGTTTCACATCGCCAAGGCCTTCCGCCAGGTTGGTGATTGCGGAAACGGCGACGACTTTGAGCCCGCAATGACGGGCTGAAATCACCTCAGGCACTGCCGACATTCCCACCACATCACCGCCGATAATTTGCATCATGCGGATCTCAGCAGCGGTTTCAAAATTGGGTCCGGGATAGGAGACAAAAACACCTTCGCTGAGCGCAAAACCCTCTTCATTCGCAACTGCTTGTAAAATTTTGCGTGCTTCAGGATCGTAGGCATTCGCCAGAGAGAAAAAACGCTCGCCAAAACGTTCGTCATTCAGGCCCACCAGCGGCGTACCCGGCATGGTATTGATATGGTCATTAAGCGCGACAAGGCTGCCTGGCCCAACGTCCGGTCGCAGGGAACCGGCCGCGTTAGTGCTGAACAGGAACTCACAGCCGAGCAGTTTAAAAGTGCGGATCGCGTCCGTCATTATCGTCATTCCACGGCCTTCATAGAAATGCCCGCGACCTTTCATGCAAACAACAGGAACCCCCGCAAGATGGCCCAATACCAATTCACCGGCATGGCCGTGGACGGTACTGACGGGAAAACCAGGCAATTTGTCGTACGAAATCGCAACGGCATCTTCAATCTGATCCGCTAGCGCTCCCAGCCCGGAGCCAAGAATAAAGGCCACGCGGGGAGTAAAGTCGGGTTTAGCGGAACGAATAATATCAGCGCAATACCAAGGATTATTTGAGAGGGTCATGGAGTCTCCTTCAGGGCTAAAGTCGCGATAAATGCATCGCATCACCCCTGACTTATATCCGCAGCACCTCCGTTATCACCAATACACTTTCAGCATTTCATCAATACTCTTTCAGTATCGATGCATTCTGACCTGCTAAATCTGGCAGGTACACTCAAGCTATTGTTACAAATGCCGATATTCTTGTTTTATGGCGAGAGGAAATAACATGACAACTATCCAGGCATCTACCCCTTCACTCCAGACGAGCAGCAGCGGTAGCAGTGGCAGTAGCTCAACGAGCAATGACATCTCATCACAGATCAGCCGCCTTATGACGAAGATCACCAAGCTGACCCAACAGCTTAAGGATGTCACAAGCGGGAGCGGCAGCGTCGAAGAAAAGAAAAAGCAGGCGGAGCTCATTCAGGAGCAGCTCAAAATGCTACAGGCCCAACTGGCACAGTTACAGCGCCAGCAAGCCGAAGAAAGCCAACAAAAACAAGCGCAACAACAGGGCAAAGCCGAAGGTGTGAATTCACCGACAGACAGTCATCAGATCGATATCTACATCTAATCGTCAGTTGCGTTAAACAGCGGATCGCGTATGCGGGCCTCCATTAATTGCTGTGCCTGCATACGAACGACGTCCCATAATGCGTGAGCCGCCCCCGAAAGTGAGCGGTTTTTGCGCCGCGCCAGCATCAACTTGCGTTCGATACACGGCGTAAAACGCTTTACAACCAGCCGACTTCCCTGAGGCAGCGGCAGTGCAAGCGCAGGTAACACACTGATACCAATCCCCGCCTCAACCATCGGGAATAGCGTCGCAGGATGACCAATTTCCTGCACGATTATCGCCTTAACGTTTTGCTCGGCCAGCGCCATGTCAATCAGCGGGCGGCTTCCGGACGCATAATCCTGCAGCACCAGATTCGCCCCCTGGAGTGCCTGCCACGTGACCTCTGGCAAGGCCGCCAGCGGGTCATCGTCACGACATAACAACAAGAAAGGCTCAGAGAGCACCATCTCGCACTCAAGATCCGTGACCGGACCGGGGTCGATAACAATCCCAAAATCGACATCCCCCTGACGAATGCTCTCCAGCACCCATTGCTGTGGCCGGTCATGCAGCACAAAGTTGATATCGGGATAACACTGATTACTTTCAGCAATACACTGCGGAATGAGATGCGCTGAAATCGTCTGGCTTGCTGCCACGCGCACCGTTCCGGAAAGCTGCTGTCCGACTCGGCCCACATCACGCAGAGTGCTATTAAGTTCATCCAACAGTCTTTCAAGGCGTAAAGCCAGCTGCTGCCCCGCTTCAGTGAGCACCACTTCACGCGTGGTTCGATCCAGAAGACGCACGCCGGTCTGTAGCTCCAGCTCTTTCACGCTGTGGCTCACCGCCGACTGGCTCAGGCCAATTATCTCACCGGCGCGGCTAAAACTTTTGGCCTGCACGACAGTGACAAAAACACGAAGCTGACGTAGAGAATAATTCATATTTTTAATTCATGAATGGATGCAATAAATCGATTTTATTTCTCAAACAGAACAAAGCACAATAGCGAAATCTGTTTTCAGGAGCGTTTATGAAACTCTTTCGCATTCTCGATCCCTTTACTCTCACCCTCATTGCCGTCGTGCTGCTGGCCTCATTTTTCCCGGCCCGCGGCAGCTTCGTTCCTTTCGTTGAAGGTTTAACGACTGCAGCCATTGCCCTGCTGTTCTTCATGCACGGTGCAAAACTCTCCCGTGAAGCCATCATTGCAGGCGGCAGTCACTGGCGACTGCATCTGTGGGTGATGTGCAGTACGTTCGTGATATTCCCGATCCTCGGCGTGCTGTTCGCGTGGTGGGCACCGGTAAATGTCGATCCCGCGCTTTATACCGGCTTCCTCTATCTGTGCATTTTGCCGGCGACAGTGCAGTCAGCCATTGCCTTTACGTCTCTGGCCGGAGGCAACGTGGCGGCGGCAGTCTGTTCGGCGTCAGCCTCAAGTCTGTTAGGGATTTTTGTTTCGCCGCTGCTGGTCGGGCTATTGATGAACATGCATGGTGCGGAAGGCAATCTGGAACAGGTGGGCAAAATCTGCCTGCAGTTGCTGCTGCCATTTGTGCTGGGCCATCTTTCTCGCCCATGGATTGGCGACTTTGTGGCGAGAAATAAAAAGTGGATTGGCAAAACTGATCAGACGTCGATTCTGCTGGTGGTCTATTCCGCGTTTGGTGAAGCTGTCGTAAACGGTATCTGGCACAAAGTCGGCATCGGTTCGTTGCTGTTTATTGCGCTGGTGAGCTGTGTGCTATTGGCGATAATTATTGCGGTGAACATGTTTGCCGCGCGTCGATTCGGGTTTAATAAAGCCGATGAAATCACCATCGTCTTCTGCGGGTCGAAAAAGAGTCTGGCGAATGGCATACCGATGGCCAATATTCTGTTCCCGACGTCGGTCATTGGGATGATGGTGCTGCCGCTGATGATCTTCCACCAGATCCAGCTGATGGTGTGCGCGGTGATGGCACGACGCTATAAACGTCAAACCGAAAAGCTGGCGCAGGAAGAGACCCACGCCGCAAAAGCTTAAGGCCGTTTGAGGGGCTGAACCAGATGGCTCAGCCCTTCTGATTTAATGAGCAGCGTGATAGCCATCAGCTCGCCCAGTCGGCCGGCAGGAAACTCATCCTTTCGCGCGAACCACAGAAAATACTCTTCTGGAACATCAATCAGCCGACGGCCTTTGTATTTCCCAAAAGGCATTTCGGTATTGGCGATCTCGATGAGCTGTTCTTTCTCCACGTTACTCTCCCAGTAGCCTAATCATTTCGGCTTCGTCGATAACCTCAATGCCCAGTTCCTGAGCTTTCGCCAGCTTCGAGCCCGCCGCTTCACCGGCAATCACCAGATCGGTTTTCTTCGATACGCTGCCCGCTACTTTTGCGCCCAGCGCCACCAAACGCGCTTTGGCGTCGTCACGCGAAAGCTGGCTCAGACTGCCAGTGAGTACCACCGTTTTGCCCGCAAACGGGCTGTCGATTTCTTCGCTGTTGATAACAACCGGTGCGGGCCAATGAATACCCTCTTCCAGCAGTTTGCCGATCACGTCGCGGTTACTCTCTTCAGCAAAGAAGTTAAAGACGTGAGTGGCGACAACAATCCCGACATCGGGCACTTTTTGCAGGTCGTCAATCGTCGCCTTTTCAAGCTGCTCAAGCGTACCGAAATGAGCCGCCAGACCTGCCGCTGTCGCCTCACCCACTTCGCGAATCCCCAGCGCATACAGGAAGCGGGCAAACGTCGTTTCTTTGGCTTTCTCCAGCGCGTTAACGACGTTTTGCGCGGACTTCGGTCCCATTCGATCGAGCCCGGTCAGCTTCCCTGCAGTCAGGCGGAACAGATCGGCAGCCGTGTGGACATACTCTTTCTCGACCAGTTGGTCGATGATTTTATCGCCCATCCCGTCCACATCTAATGCCCGACGCGATACGAAGTGCTTGAGGGCCTCTTTACGCTGAGCACCACAAATCAAGCCGCCCGTACAGCGCGTTACCACTTCGCCTTCAACACGTTCGACATCGGAGCCACAGACCGGGCAATGGGTCGGGAAAACAATCTCACGGGTATCGTCAGGACGCTCAGACTCCACGACGTTAACGACCTGCGGAATGACATCACCGGCGCGGCGAATAACGACTTTATCGCCAATACGCAGGCCCAGGCGGGCAATTTCGTCGGCATTATGCAAAGTCGCATTGCTGACCAGTACGCCAGCCACCTGCACCGGCTCCAGGCGCGCAACGGGTGTGATAGCGCCCGTGCGTCCGACCTGGAACTCCACGTCGCGCACAAAAGTCATTTGCTCCTGAGCCGGGAATTTAAACGCAACGGCCCAGCGCGGCGCGCGGGCGACGAAGCCCAACTGTTCCTGAAGCGCCAGGGAATTCACTTTGATCACCACGCCGTCAATATCAAACCCCAGCGACGGGCGGTCTTCTTCCACCTTGTGATAAAACGCCAGCACGGCTTCGGGAGAGTCGCACAGCTGTACGCGGTTGCTGACCGGCAAGCCCCACGCTTTAAACTGCAGCAAACGTCCCAGATGGGTATCAGGCAATTCGCCCCCTTCCAGAATACCGACGCCGTAGCAGAAGAACGTGAGCGGTCGCTTCGCCGTAATGCGCGGATCCAGCTGGCGCAACGACCCTGCCGCCGCATTTCGCGGGTTGGCGAAAATTTTTCCGCCCGTACGACGCGCTTCGTCGTTGATCTTCTCAAAGCCCTTCTGCGGGAGGAAAACTTCACCACGCACTTCAAAACGCGCGGGAATATTGTCACCACGCAGCGTTAACGGGATGGCGCGAATGGTCCGTACGTTGGCGGTGATATCTTCGCCCGTTGTCCCATCGCCGCGCGTCGCAGCGCGCACCAGCAGACCATTTTCATACAGAATACTGACAGCCAATCCGTCAAGCTTTAGCTCACAGCACCATGTCAGGGAATCCGCGCTTTTTAGCCGGTCCTGAACGCGCTTGTTGAACGCGAGAAAACTCTCTTCATCGAAAACGTTGTCCAGCGAAAGCATAGGTACTTCGTGACGCACCTGGCTGAAGGAGGCCAGCGGCGCGGCACCCACGCGCTGGGTCGGTGAATCAGGCGTAATGAGCTCGGGGTACTGCGCTTCCAGCTCGCGCAACTCACGCATTAGACGGTCATATTCCGCATCCGGGACTTCCGGGGCGTCCATCACATGATAAAGATATTCATGATGGCGAAGTGTGGTTCTTAGCTGTGTCAGTTGTTGTTCGATTGAGTCCATAACGCACCATCAATGAGAAAAACCCCCGACATGCGGGGGTTCTGGAGGAGGGGAAGACACGCCGGTATTACGCGTTGGCTTCCTTAACTTCGCGGATGCGATCCTGATATTCGCGCAGTTTCTGCGGCGTCATCATACGACGTTGATCGTCGAGTACCATACCGCCGACTTCATCAGCGATATGCTGAGCGGATTGCAGCATCAGCTTAAAGTTTTGCAGTTCATCACCGTAAGACGGCACCTGCATAAAGATAGTGATACCCGGCGTAAGGAAATCACCGGTCATTTCCGGATCAAACGTCCCTGGGTTCACCATATTGGCCAGGCTAAACAGCGCAGGACCACTGCCATCAGGGCTTAAATGACGATGGAAAATGTTCATATCGCCAAATTTAAAGCCAGCCTGCTGAATACTGTTAAGCAGTAACTCACCATTAAGCTGGGTGCCATGGTGAGCCGCCACGTTCATGATGATGACCGTTTCTTTACGCTGCGGTTTTTCAACCACTGGCGCTTCTTCTACAACCGGTTCTGGATCAACAGGCGGTGCAGGCTGAGTCTGGACAGGCTGAGGTTCTGGCTGCGGCTGCTGAACAGGTTGCACAGGCTGATGCTGCGGAACCGGCTGTGGCTGCGCGACAGGCTGTTGATGCACAGGCTGCGGTTGTGGCTGGCGGACCGGCTCTTCCACAGGCGGAGGACTCTGCGGACGCGGCTGTGCAGAAGCATACGGCGGCTGATACTGATGCTGCGGAGACTGACGAGGCGCTTCTTGCTCCCCATGGCCTACGCCGGGCGCCGTATTGACCCGATGGACGCGCACTTCACCCACGCCCTCGTCGTCGTTATCTTCGATGTCGTCATCACCGTCATCATTACGGTGAGACTTCATGCGCTTCAGTGGGCGATCGCGAAACATAGACGAACGTTCTTTACGGCTGGTCCAAAAACCATGTACCAGTAAAGCAAGTATGGCGATCGCGCCAACAATGATTAATATCAGACGCAAATCCTGCATCATTATATTCTCTGTTGTTCTAACACCTTGCCACCACGGCAAACATTTACTCACTAAGAGTATTTGCCGATTACGTCAAGTGCAAGTGTGTGCGGAGCATTCACAGCATAAAGATGGATGAAATCGTGCTTTTTGCTGTTTTTTCGAACATTTCCGAACTGGTCATTGATCCATAACTCGATAATATAGGTGAGCAATTCCACTGGTTGTGAAAAAAGGAGTACAGCCTGGTTATGGTTTCAACCTCAAATTCAGCCCCACGCAGCGGCATTGGGTATTTTTCACAGGGATGGAAACTGGTCTCCCTGCCAGGCATCCGACGCTTTGTGATCATGCCTTTACTGATCAATATTTTACTGATGGGCGCCGCGTTCTGGTGGCTGTTTACCCAACTCGAAAGTTGGGTGCCCTCCATTATGAGCCACGTTCCAGACTGGTTGCAGTGGCTTAGCTATCTGTTATGGCCGATTGTGGTCATTTCGGTCCTGTTGGTTTTTGGCTATTTCTTCTCGACGATAGCCAACTGGATAGCTGCCCCGTTTAATGGGTTGCTGGCTGAACAACTGGAAGCCCGACTGACAGGCGCTACGCCGCCTGATACCGGCGTGTTCGGCATCATGAAAGATGTGCCGCGCATCATGAAGCGTGAATGGCAGAAATTTGCCTGGTATTTGCCGCGTGCCATTATGCTGCTCATTCTCTATTTTATTCCCGGCATCGGCCAGACTGTGGCTCCCGTTCTGTGGTTCCTGTTCAGTGCGTGGATGCTGGCCATACAGTATTGCGACTATCCGTTCGACAATCACAAAGTGCCGTTCAAGACGATGCGCACCGCCCTTCGCAGTCAAAAAGTGATCAACATGCAGTTTGGCGCACTCACCAGCCTGTTCACCATGATTCCGGTGCTGAATTTGTTCATCATGCCTGTTGCCGTTTGCGGTGCGACAGCCATGTGGGTGGACTGTTATCGCGATAAACATGCGTTATGGAAATAGTGCAAACCTGTGTAAACCGGAGTGGCTTATGCCGCGCCTTATTCCATACTTGAACGCATTATTTCTCAACAGCATATAGATATGCGATTTCCTTACTTCCCCATACCTTCTCAACAGGTATGCTGGAGTGGTATCCCAATTTCATACAGTTAAGGACAGGCCATGAGTAAGATTTACGAAGACAACTCGTTGACGATCGGTCATACGCCCTTGGTTCGACTGAACCGTATCGGTAATGGACGCATTCTGGTGAAGGTCGAATCACGTAACCCGAGCTTCAGCGTGAAGTGCCGCATCGGTGCAAATATGATTTGGGATGCCGAAAAACGCGGCGTTCTGAAGCCTGGTATTGAACTGGTTGAACCTACCAGTGGCAACACCGGTATTGCCCTCGCTTATGTTGCTGCAGCGCGAGGTTATAAACTCACGCTGACCATGCCAGAAACCATGAGCATTGAGCGTCGCAAACTGCTGAAAGCGCTGGGTGCTAATTTGGTTCTAACCGAAGGCGCAAAAGGCATGAAAGGTGCCATTCAGAAAGCAGAAGAAATCGTTGCAGGCGATCCGGCTAAATATCTGCTGCTCCAGCAGTTCAGCAACCCAGCAAACCCGGAAATTCACGAGAAAACAACCGGTCCTGAAATTTGGGAAGACACGGACGGTCAGGTTGACGTATTTATTTCCGGTGTTGGCACCGGTGGTACTTTGACCGGCGTTAGCCGTTATATTAAAGGCACGAAAGGCAAAAAAGATCTGATTACCGTTGCGGTTGAACCAACGGATTCTCCGGTGATTGCCCAGGCACTGGCAGGTGAAGAGCTGAAACCGGGCCCGCATAAAATTCAGGGTATCGGCGCAGGCTTTATTCCAGGTAACCTGGATCTGAAGCTGATTGATAAAGTCGTTGCCATTACTAACGAAGAAGCCATTTCTACGGCGCGCCGTCTGATGGATGAGGAAGGTATTCTTGCGGGCATCTCTTCCGGCGCGGCAGTGGCTGCTGCGTTGAAACTCCAGGAAGATGAAACCTTTACCAATAAGAATATAGTGGTTATCCTCCCCTCTTCGGGTGAGCGTTATCTAAGCACTGCACTGTTTGCCGATCTCTTTACCGAAAAAGAGCTGCAACAGTAATGCCAGCATGTTAAAAACGCGTAAAAAAGCACCCTAATGGGTGCTTTTTTGTGGTCCACTTCAAACTTTTACCCCTCCTGGCATTGATTCACCCCGTCGGGTCTGGTATTTAACCTGACAATTATTTTGAAGCGCGAAATTAATCAATGTGAGAAATCGACTTGCTGAATCGATTTTATGATTTGGTTCAAGTCTTGCTTTGACTGCATAATGTTTAATGACGAGCGAAACGTCAGCGCTAACAAGACAGGCTAAAGTTAAGCCGCCAGGCTAGACTTTAGTTCCACAACACTAAACCTATAAGTTGGGGAAATACAATGTTCCAGCAAGAAGTTACCATTACTGCTCCAAACGGTCTGCATACCCGCCCTGCTGCTCAGTTTGTTAAAGAAGCTAAAGGCTTCACTTCTGAGATCACTGTTACCTCCAACGGCAAAAGCGCTAGCGCCAAAAGCCTGTTCAAACTGCAGACTCTGGGCCTGACTCAGGGCACCGTAGTCACTATTTCTGCAGAAGGTGAAGACGAGCAGAAAGCAGTTGAGCATCTGGTAAAACTGATGGCTGAGCTCGAGTAAGTTCCGGGTTCTTTTTAATATCAGTCACAAGTAAGGTAGGGTTATGATTTCAGGCATTTTAGCATCCCCGGGTATCGCTTTCGGCAAAGCACTTCTGCTGAAAGAAGACGAGATCGTCATCGACCGGAAAAAAATTTCTGCCGACAAGGTTGATCAGGAAGTTGAACGTTTTCTGAGTGGTCGTGCAAAGGCATCTGCGCAGCTGGAAGCGATCAAAACTAAAGCTGGTGAAACTTTCGGTGAAGAAAAAGAAGCCATCTTCGAAGGGCACATCATGCTGCTCGAAGATGAGGAGCTTGAGCAGGAAATCATAGCCCTGATTAAAGATAAAGGCATGACGGCCGACGCGGCTGC
>Ga0308165_1005128_pt1 | contig 12388 bp, 10 predicted proteins | sample PhyWR2_FD_201032 | JGI IMG/M metagenome (GOLD analysis project Ga0308165, IMG submission 201032) | Phyllosphere microbial communities from UC Gill Tract Community Farm, Albany, California, United States - DLSLW.R2 | ecosystem: Host-associated > Plants > Phyllosphere > Unclassified | place: USA...
CGTAAAAGCATCTATAAAAATATTGGTGTAATCAATATCCGCGATCAGGCAATGGCCGCTAAAAAATTATTGGCTACCAATGCTTTTATGGATAAAGACCGTGTAGCTGTTTGGGGCTGGAGCGGTGGAGGTTCTTCAACTTTAAACCTGATGTTTCAATACCCTGAAATTTACAAAACAGGTATTGCAATTGCAGCAGTTGGCAATCAGTTAACTTACGATAATATTTACCAGGAACGTTATATGGGTACACCTTTTCCAAGTAAAGAAGCTTATGTAAAAGGCTCTCCTGTTACTTATGCTAAAAACTTAAAGGGTAATTTATTGTACATCCATGGTACTGGCGATGATAATGTGCACTATCAAAATGCCGAAATGTTAATTAATGAATTGATTAAAAACAGAAAAGTTTTTCAATTGATGAGTTACCCTAACCGCACCCACAGTATCTCTGAAGGTGAAGGAACAAGCGAGCATTTATCCTTAACTTATACCAAGTTTTTAAAGGAAAACTGTCCTCCAGGAGCAAGATAAATATTTTGAAAAGCAGCTTTCGGGCTGCTTTTTTTATGCAATAAACATTTGAATAAGCATGGCAGTTACAATTGCAATTCCAAAGCTTAACAAAGTTCCAATCAATACGTACTCTGTTAATTTGAGGTCGTGTGCTTCTTTCAAATCTCCAAATCTAAAAATTGATTTAGCTGCAAGTAAAAAACCTACAGCCTCAAAATGATTGGTAAGGATAAAAAGAAAAATAAGTACCCGTTCTAATATTCCAATGTACTTACCTGCATTCTGTAACGATTTTGGGCTATCTGGCTGATTATCCGGAATCCATTTATCGATAATCACTTTCATGATGATTGAGGTGGGCATGGTTAAAAACATTGCACCCGAAATTAAAGCCCATGTGCGGGTTTCATTTAAAAAACTGATATCTAAACTTCCTTTGTAAAAAATATGCCATACCGCTACTATGGAGGTAAAATGTAAAACCTGGTCAATAAAAAACAGTATTCGTGCATTTTTTTTCGTCTGAAAAATTGATTTTAGCGCATCGATAAGCAAATGGATAACTCCGATCAATAAAGCAACTTTCCATACGCCAAAACTCAAGAAAATAAGAAATATTAAAATTACATGGATGGCCACATGCAGGTATAATTTTGTTGATTTCAATTTCTTGCTTTCCTTATCTTTTACCCAAGTGCTGGGCTGCAAAAAGAAATCTCCAATTAAATGGGCAATAATCAGTTTAATCAAATATATATCCATTATTTTAAAATCATTTGTTTCAATTTTTTACGGTAAAGCCTATCCATATCCATAATTTCGATATAACGTGCGCGTTTAAGTGCTTCACTTACTGATGATTGTGTTCTTCCGGAAATAGCTGCTAATTCACTTTGTAACAGATTTTCATTTTCCAGGGCAAGTTTTACCATTTCTGCAGCTACCACCCCCCAGTTATCCATTGCAATTAACGACAGTTTAATCATTATATTAATCTCTTCATCAAAATCAGGAAAATCCGTTTTAATGGCTAAGTTAGTTTTCGCCTGTTTCAAACTGTCGAATGCCGCTCCCGAGTTAATAAATGCCTCTCCACTGGATTCTGAAAGCTTTTTCCTTTTATTTTTGATGCCGCCTATACCTATTCCCATTCTTACATCCGCAGGTTTATTTGTCCTGATACATGCTTTTAAATAAGCAACAGTTATAATTGCATCTTCTGGGAGAACCTCAACCTGGAAACTATCCCCACGAAAGATTTCCCACTTGCCATGCTGCCCCGAAACTACTTTTAAAGCATTTTTTAAACTCAATAACCAGCTATCTTTAATCTTTCTTGAGCCTATTATATCGCCTGTTATAATACAAATCATGATACAATATCGTGCTAATTATTCATATTTCAAAGTCGATATCGGGTAATTAGCCGATATTCCGTTTTATCGGGTAATTAGCCGATATTTTAAATTATCGGGTATTTAGCCGATATTGATTTAAAACTAATCAACAAATTTATTGTTTAGTACCTATGGCATTAATCGAATTTACTAAAAGAGGCATTTATTGTAAACAAGGTGATTTTTACGTAGACCCTTGGTGGCCTGTAGATTATGCTGTAACTACCCACGGACATAGCGATCATGTTCGCTTTGGTAATAAATATTACCTCTGCCACACTTTAACCAAACCTATAATTAAACGCAGGATAAGTGAAGATTTAAACGTAGAAACTTTAGAATACGGTGAAAATATAATTAGAAACGGCGTTAATATTTCATTTTTTCCTGCCGGACATATCATTGGATCAGCACAGGTGCGTTTGGAATATAAAGGAGAAATTTGTGTGATCTCTGGTGATTATAAAATTGAAGATGATGGCATTACTACGCCCTTTGAACCAGTTAAGTGCCATTCTTTTGTATCCGAAAGTACTTTTGGCCTTCCTATTTACAAATGGCAAAAGCAGGAAATGGTATTTAATGGTATAAAAAGTTGGGTAAATGATAACATTACTCAGCAGAAAACAAGCGTATTAATTGCTTATAGCTTGGGCAAAGCCCAACGTTTAATTAAAAACCTGGCTGGCGATATACCAATTTATGTACACAATAGTATTGCGAATTTAAATGAAGTAATTATTGCTGCCGGTGTTAATCTTCCTCAAACTATTAGGATTACACCAGAAACCACAAAAGATGAATTGCAGAAAGGCATTGTAATTGTGCCACCTGCCATGCGCGATAGCCGATGGATTAAAAATTTATCACATCCGGTTACCGGTATATGTTCTGGCTGGATGCAGGTAAGAGCACACCGCCGTTGGCAAAGTGCCGATGCAGGTTTTGCGCTAAGCGACCACGCAGACTGGCCTGGCCTAATGGAAGCCATTACTGCAACCGGAGCCGAAAAAGTATATGTTACCCATGGTTTTACAGCTGCATTTAGTCGGTTTTTAAATGATGAGGGCATAGAAGCTGCTGAAGTATTAACCAAATTTGGGCAAGAAGACGATGAAGAAAATAAAGTGGATTTAGCCGATCAAAACGAAAGTAAATAACTATGAAACGTTTTGCAAAACTAATCCAACAGCTCGAACTGAGCAATAAAACCAACGATAAAATCGCAGCATTGGTTGATTATTTCAATTATGCCGATGATAAAGATAAAGTATGGGTAATTGCCTTATTTACTGGTAAAAAACCCAAAAGGCCAATTAAATCGGCATTACTTAAGTATTGGGCGATAGATATAACCGAAACTCCGGAATGGTTATTCGCCGAAAGCTATTCGAATGTTGGCGATTTAAGTGAAACCATTGCATTGTTGTTGCCACCAGCCGAAAACACCTCAGATTTTCAGCTGCATAAATGGATAGAAGATCTGCACAATCTGGAAGGTAAAGACGACGAAACAAAAAAAGATTTTATTTTAAATGCCTGGAACAAACTCGAAACCCAGGAACGTTTCATCTTTAATAAATTAATCTCCGGTAATTTCAGAATTGGCGTTTCCAATAAAATGCTGGTAAATGCATTAGCCAAGCAAAGCAGTTTAGATAGCGCGCAGATAATGCACAGCATCATGGGAAAATGGAATCCTTACGAAATTACCTTTAATGAACTGATAAACGGCATTCATGTAAATACCGATAACTCCTGGCCTTACCCCTTTTGTCTGGCTTATGCTTTAGAGCAAGAACCGGAAAAGCTGGGGGATGTTTCAGAATGGCAGGCCGAATGGAAATGGGACGGCATCCGGGGGCAAATTGTAAAAAGAAACGGCGAACTTTTTATTTGGAGCCGTGGCGAAGAACTGGTTACCGAACAGTTTCCTGAACTGCATTTTATGATTGATGTTTTGCCGGATGGAGTGGTTTTAGATGGGGAGATATTGGCTGTACAAGATAAACAAGTTTTATCATTCAGCACTTTACAACAACGTTTAAACCGTAAAACAATTAGTAAAAAACAACTGGAAGATGCACCTATTGGATTTTTTGTTTATGATATTTTAGAATTTGAAGCCAAAGATGCCAGAGAGGAACCTTTGAGTGAAAGACGGAAAATACTTGAAAAGTTAATCGGTGGCTTAGCTGAAAGCCCCGTAATAATATCTCCTGCAATTAAATGCAGTTCCTGGGAAGAACTTGCCGAATTAAGGCAAACTTCGAGATCAATTAATAGTGAGGGAATTATGCTTAAAAAGCTAACTTCCCATTATCATAGTGGCAGAAAACGTGGCGATTGGTGGAAGTGGAAGATTAATCCATATACGGTTGATGCCGTAATGATATACGCACAAAAAGGAAGTGGCAGAAGGGCGAATTTCTTTACAGATTATACTTTTGCAGTTCGTGATGGCGAAAACCTCGTGACGATTGCTAAAGCTTACTCGGGTTTAACAGATAAAGAAATTAAAGAAGTAAATTCGTTCGTAACCCGAAATGCAATTGAAAAATTTGGACCTGTACGCACAGTAAAACCCGAACTGGTTTTTGAAATTGCATTTGAAGGAATTGCTGAAAGTAAAAGGCATAAAGCAGGTTTGGCTTTGCGCTTTCCACGTATATTGCGGTGGAGAAAAGATAAAAAAGCCGATGAAATTAATACTTTGGAAGATTTAAGGCAGTTGCTGCAATCTACTCTATAATTCGTTTTTTCATGGCCTGTGTCTATACGGACCTATTAGTCGAAAGTTGAAAATTTCGGTCTGTGATTACCCAGACCGAGGAATATAACTATAAGAAACAGTATTTAATCATGGACCAAACCAAAACCAAAGGTTATAAAAAGATAAAAACCTGGCTAAAGACTAAAAAACGTAAGCCATTTCAATTTCAGGAAGATGCCTGGCAATATTATCTTAATGGTTATAGTGGTTTGGTAAATGCACCTACAGGTTTCGGTAAAACCTTTTCTTTATTTTTGGCAGTGGTTATTGAAGCATTAAACGCATCAGAAGCGAATAATAAAAAAGCGAAAGACCGTTTACAGTTAATTTGGATTACCCCTCTCCGCTCCTTAGCAAAAGACATTGCAAGGGCAATGCGCGAAACCTTATTGGAGTTGGAACTGGATTGGCATGTTGGTGTACGTAATGGCGATACTTCTCAGTCAGAAAAATTACAGCAGAAAAAGTCGATGCCGGAAATTTTGTTGATTACCCCCGAAAGCATGCATTTATTACTCGCACAAAAAGGTTCATCAACTTTGTTCAGAAACCTTAAATGTATTGTAGCTGATGAATGGCATGAACTTTTAGGGAGTAAACGCGGCGTACTGGTAGAACTTGCGGTATCTCGGATAAAAGGTTTACAAAAACTAGAAAAAAATCAGTTTTTAAGAATTTGGGGCATTTCTGCCACAATTGGTAACATTGATGAGGCTCTGGATGTATTAGAACCCAATTTAGAGGCTAAACGCATCATTGTAAAGGCCGATTTAGAAAAGAAAATTGTAATTAAATCAATTTTACCTGATGATATTGAAACATTGCCATGGGCAGGCCATTTAGGTTTAAAACTCGCTTATAAACTCCTGCCTATCATTGAGAAAAGTAAAACAACCCTAATTTTTATCAATACCCGTGGACAATCAGAAATGTGGTATCAACATTTGTTGAATATCGAACCCGAACTTGCCGGAAGGATTGCCATACACCATGGATCTATTGATTTTGAGCTTCGAAACTGGATTGAGGACGCGTTACATACCGGGCAGCTTAAAGCGGTTATTGCAACCTCATCGTTAGATTTAGGTGTAGATTTTAAGCCTGTTGATACTGTTGTTCAGGTGGGTTCGCCAAAAGGGGTTGCCCGTTTTTTGCAAAGGGCTGGCCGCTCTGGTCACTCCCCGCATGAAACTTCGAAAATATATTTTCTACCTACTCATGCTTTGGAATTGGTAGAAGCTGCTGCGATTAAAGAAGCGGCCAAAACTAACAATATAGAGAGTCGTGAGCCCTTTATTATGGTTTTTGATACCCTGGTTCAATATCTGGTTACATTGGCCATAGGTGATGGATTTGATGATAAAATTATATTTGAAGAAATTAAAAATACACACGCTTTCAAACTTATCTTACCAGAAGAATGGACCTGGGTAATGCAATTTATTACCTCAGGTGGTGATAGTTTAAGTGCCTATACGGAATTTAAAAAGGTAGTAAAAGACGAAGACGGGCTTTGGAAAGTCAAAAGCAGGCAGTTGGCTATGCGGCACAGGTTGCATATCGGCACAATTGTAAGTGATGCAATGCTGAAAGTTAAATTCATTTCTGGCGGTTACATTGGCATGGTGGAAGAATATTTTGTTACCCGTTTAAAAGCCGGGGATAATTTCCGTTTGGCAGGCAGGGTTTTAGAATTTATCCAGGTTAAAGATATGACAGTTGTGGTGAGGGTGAGCAAGCAAAAAAATGCAGTTTCGCCAAGCTGGAATGGTGGCCGTTTGCCCTTATCCTCTAACCTGGGGTCGGTTTTGCGGAAAAAATACAATGAAGCATTAGATAAAACGCACCAGGATGAAGAGTTGGATGTTATTTATCCTTTGTTTCTTCTGCAGGAGGAACGCTCGCATGTACCCAGAAACGATGAGTTATTAATTGAGCTGATTAATAACAAAGAAGGTTTTCACCTATTTGCTTATCCCTTTGAAGGCCGGTTGGTACACGAGGTTTTAGCAGCATTGGTAGCCTATCGTTTAAGTAAACTTTTACCAATCAGTTTTTCAATTGCCATGAACGACTATGGTTTTGAACTACTTAGCGAAACAGAAATCCCTATGGATGAATCAATTGCATATGAAGTTTTTTCACCAAAAAATTTAACTGAAGACATTACTTTAAGTATAAATTCCACTGAGATGGCCCGACGTAAATTCAGGGATATTGCTTGTATTTCCGGACTTGTGTTTCAGGGTTATCCTGGTAAATATGTCGCAAATAAACATCTCCAGTCATCGGCAGGTTTGTTTTTCAATGTTTTTAGCGATTATGACAAACAAAATTTACTTTTGCGTCAGGCTTACGATGAGGTATTTTATCAGCAGCTGGAAGAGCCAAGGTTGGCAGCAGCGTTAAACCGGATACAGGATGGTGCGATTGTGATTACCAACCCAAAAAGTTTTACACCATTATCCTTTCCAATTAAAGTAGATAGCTTACGTGAAAACATGAGTTCGGAAGAATTGGAACAACGGATTGCAAGGATGAAAGCCGAATCTGAAAAATTTAAATAGAGATTTGAAGCTTTCGAATAAATATTTCGGAAAGCTCAAAAAAAACAATAATTAAAATAAATGACCATTACAAGCCAGGGTGAAGAATTGATTTTAGATAAAGAAAGGGCTTTGTTTTTACCAAAACATCAACTTTTAGCCATAAGTGACCTCCATTTAGGGAAATCGGCTCATTTCCGTCAGGCGGGATTACAAGTACCGGCCACCATTGCCCAAACTGATCTACAACGTTTAAGTTTGTTGATTAAACATTACAAGCCTAAAACATTGTTAATCAATGGCGACATGTTTCACCATGGACTTAATACGGATATTGATGAATTTTCTGACTGGAGAAAGCAATACCAGGAGCTTAATTTTTTATTGGTAAAAGGCAATCATGATCGACTTTCGGATGCAAATTATGCTGCAATGAATATCGAAATACACGAACCAAGTTTTTGTTTAGGTCCGTTTTGTTTTATCCACGATGCACCTAACTGTACTGAAGAAGAATTATACCCAATTAGTGGACACGTACACCCCGGAGTTACTATTGTTGGAAAAGCAAAACAAAGGTTAAAATTTCCATGTTTTTATTTCGGTAAAGAATATGCTGTTTTGCCTGCGTTTAGCTTATTTACCGGACTTTATAACATTTACCCAAAAACTAGTGAACGTATTTTTGCTGTAACGCCCAAAAGTGTTTTAGAAGTTTAGGAATGGTTATCAATTACCTGTTTTAACTGTGCAGCTTGCAAAACACCGCTTTGCCTCCACACTTGTTTACCTTTTTTGAAAAGAATTAAGGTGGGAACGCTCTGAACATTAAATGAAGATGCAGCTGGCTGATTTTTATCGATATCTACTTTAATAATAGAAACTGAATCACCCACCTGCGATTTTAATTGTTCCAAAATTGGTTTCATCATTTTACAGGGACCACACCATTCAGCAAAAAAATCGACCAAAACAGGTTTATCGCCGTTAATTAATTCTGAAAATTTAGCCATGATATTTGTGTTTATATAGAAACAACAAAGAATTAGATTGGTTTAACTAAAATTAGTCTGCTGAAAATAACCTTCTCGCAATAACGACTATGAGAGATTAAGCACTCACAGGCAATTCAGCAGCTAAGGCAGTAACCCAATCCTGAAACAATGCTTTTTCGATTTTTATCACCTCGGCCGCATGATTTTCCCAATCGTCAGAAAAACTTACCAATTGGTTCATCATTTCTTCCAAATGGCCCTCTTCTTCAAGGATAATCGACTTTACATTTACTTTGCTTTTTGCTTCATCCAAAGCAGCCTGATAAATTGGATACAATTCATCAGCACGAACTTCAATGGCATAAGTAACAAATAGATAGGCTGCGAATTTTAATTCGTAACCAGATAGATTAAATTCAGCCTTTAAATAACGGCAAACTGCAATATCTAAAGCATGCAGATAATATTTTGTATGGTTTGGAGATAATAATTCGGCATTGGAATAAGTTTTACAAAGTGCCTCATCAATTTTCGAAATCTGCTTTTTTAAATAATAAGCATGGCGATGCTCTTCAGCAGCATGTTTAAGAATAATCAGATTTACAGTCTCTTTGTGCTCTGAAGCTGAAATCTTCTTTGCACCTGCATTTTCCATATAAGACAATGTATTTAACCACTTGGCATGCAATACATTATCTGAAACGATTGATTTTAAATTTGAAGCTAACATTCTTAATTATTAAACTTATAAATTGTTTAATTGTTGGCATTAACCCAACTTTTAATTGCAAACAGACTAGATTTCCCTGTTCAGGTCCCAACCTTCTAAATAATCTGCAACTCTACGTACAAACATTCCACCTAATGAACCATCTACTACCCTATGATCGTACGATAAAGACAAAAACATCATGTGCCTGATCGCAATCACATCGCCATGTTCGGTTTCTAAAACAGCTGGTTTCTTTTTAATGGCACCAACTGCTAAAATAGCCACCTGTGGTTGATTAATAATTGGTGTACCCATTACATTTCCAAAGCTACCCACGTTGGTTAACGTAAAAGTACCACCTTGCGTTTCATCTGGTTTTAACTTGGAGTTTCTAGCTCTGCCTGCCAAATCGTTAACCGCTTTTGTTAAACCAACCAGATTTAACTGATCGGCATTTCTTATTACCGGAACGATTAAATTTCCACTAGGTAAAGCCGCTGCCATACCGATATTGATATTCCCTTTTTTGATAATCTGGGTTCCGTTTACAGAAACGTTAATCATCGGAAAATCCTTTATTGCCTTCGCAACTGCCTCCACAAATATTGGGGTAAAAGTTATCTTTTCGTTTTCGCGTTTTTCAAAGCTGTTTTTAACCTTGTTGCGCCACAATACCATATTGGTAACATCGGCCTCTACAAACGAAGTTACGTGTGGAGAAGTTGTTTTACTCATTACCATATGATCGGCAATAAGTTTACGCATTCTATCCATCTCTATAATTTCGTCAGCGCCATTAACGCTTGTTGTAGATGGTTTATTTGCAATCGGAGCCTGGTTGGTTGCTTCTGTTTTATGTGCTGCAACTTCGTTAACCGGCGGAACAGGTGGCGTTATTATAACTGTGGCCGTTTTTACCACGTCGCCATTTTTCCTGGCAATATAATCCAACAGATCATCTTTATTTAAGCGCCCATCCGCACCAGAACCTTTAATTGCATCCAGCTCAGCAATTGAAATATTTTCCTGTGCGGCTATACTTTTAACCAATGGAGAATAAAAGCGCTCAGAGGTACTGAAATCAGTTGTTGCTGCAGGTTGGTTTGCTATTGGAAGTTGTTCAATTCCAGGTATTGTTTCAGTTTTTTCTTCTGCTACTGGCTTTTCTACAACCGGAGTTTCATCTTTTGAGATATCTCCACCTTCAGTTTCTATAATTGCAATTACATCGCCAACCTGGGCAACCTCATCGGCTGCGAATAACTGTTTTACCAATTTACCAGCAACAGGAGAAGGCACTTCAGAATCTACCTTATCGGTGGCGATTTCTAAAATGGTATCATCTAACTCAATAGAATCACCAGGTTGTTTTACCCATTTAATCACTGTTGCTTCCGCAACACTTTCACCCATTTTTGGTAACAATAGTTCGTATTGAGCCATATTAAATTACAGTATTTTATCTTGGTAACGCCACAAAAATACAGTTTTTATTCTTTCTAAACTGTTTCTTTAAGTAGATTTAACAACATGGTTAATGCCGAGGCTGCAGACCGTTCGATGTTTTGAATGCGTTTGTTGCTGAAATTAAACACCTTAGCCACTGTTTTATCTTTAGAAGATATGGCTATCCACACCGTGCCCACTGGTTTATCTTCCGTTCCACCATCAGGACCAGCTATTCCGCTTACTGCAATTGCGTAATCTGTTTTAAAGTGTTTTATTGCACCTTCGGCCATTTCAGTCACGGTTTGTTCACTTACAGCACCAAAGGCAGATAAGGTATTTTCTTTTACGCCGAGGATTGATTCCTTTAATTCGTAAGCATAGGCTACAGCCCCGCCCCAATAGACTGAAGAACAACCAGGATGCTGAGTAATAAGATGGGCAATGTAGCCTCCTGTACAACTTTCGGCTGTAGATAAAGTTAAGCCTCTGGCTTTCATGATATTCAGTATTGCTTTTTCGAGCGGAATATCTTCATCAATTACCACAAAATTATTAACTTTTGAAATAATCTGTTGTGCGTAATCCTCCACTTCTGCCTTTAAGGTGGCTTCATTGTCGCCCTTAGCTGATAAACGCAATCTTACCTGACCTAGCTTTGGTAAATAGGCTAATTTGATGTGTGGCGGCAAACTATCTTCAATATCTTCAATTTCCTTTGCCAGAAATGATTCTCCAATGTTGGCGGTAAGAATGGTTTTATGAACAATTGATGGAAGCTTAAATCTGCCGGTAATTCTCGGTAAAATTTCGTCGTCCATGAGGTACATCATCTCGTAAGGAACACCAGGCATCGAAACAAAAATTTTCTCTTTTTGCTCGAACCACATGCAAGGAGCAGTTCCATTTTTATTTACAATTACTTCGCAACCATCAGGAACATCTGCTTGCTGAATATTGATATCCAACAACGGGCGTTTGTATTTTTCAAATATCTGGCGGACCATCTCGAGTGCACCTGCATCATTTCGGAAACCCATGTTGAAATATTTCGCCAAGGTTTTTTTGGTGATGTCGTCTTTTGTTGGTCCTAAGCCACCTGTAATTAAAATAATATCTGCACGTTTTTCTGCCTCACTAAGCGCTTGGATAATGTGTTGTTCATCATCCGAAACAGAAGTGATTTGTTTAACTGAAACACCAATTAGATTTAACTGTTTGGCCATCCAGGCTGAGTTGGTATCAACGATCTGGCCAATGAGAATCTCATCGCCAATGGTAATAATTTCGGCTAGCATAATTTATTGGTATGTGCTGTAAAAACCTTGTCTTTTACTCAATTTCAAATCTTGCAATATCGATGCTTTAACTTTAATGGTTACAGAGTAACTTTTGTAAGCACCGTACGGCACCCAGTTTACACTCATATCCCAACAGTGCAAATCGCGATAAATTGCCAGATTCATTGGTGTTAAACCGTTATTTTTAAAATCATAACCTGAGTTAAAAGTAACCTTCCATTTTGGGGTTAAATTAACATCGCCATTAAAGTTTAAAGTATTTGAAGTTGTTGTGGTATTTCCATCGTTCGTATATTGAAAACTATAAGAAAATGAGAAATTCCACGGAATATTAAAATCGACAAATGCATTTGGATCGCGGCTGATTGCTGCCAGTTGTTCGGATTGAATATCGGTTAAACCTTTTTTATTGGCTGCTTCGCCCATTTTATCATTGGCTTCGTTCTTACGTTTTAAAGCTTCTGGATTTAAACTATAATCAAATGAGAATCCAAAATTGGCCAGGCGGGGTAAAAATTTACCACTTTGCCAGAAATAACGGTCCTGCCTGATCCTTCTTGTAGAACCTGGTATCGTATCGGCAGCAAGAGAATAAGGATCTAATGTTCCATTATAGTTTATACCCAGTTTGTCGGTAAACTGTGATCGTCCGCTAAAACCAATGGTTGATAGTTTATAAGATGTTGCCAGGAAATTATAAGA
>Ga0308165_1005129_pt1 | contig 12387 bp, 10 predicted proteins | sample PhyWR2_FD_201032 | JGI IMG/M metagenome (GOLD analysis project Ga0308165, IMG submission 201032) | Phyllosphere microbial communities from UC Gill Tract Community Farm, Albany, California, United States - DLSLW.R2 | ecosystem: Host-associated > Plants > Phyllosphere > Unclassified | place: USA...
GCCGTGCGTGCCGTGCGTGCCGTGCGTGCCGTGGTCACTCATCGTCGGTCTCCTTCGCGTGGGCCGTCGAGCTGTCGGACGCTGCTGGGACGCCTGGGCCGGCTGGGCCTGCGGAGATCGCCGCCGTGGCTCGCTGGCGCCGCGCTGCACGCGGCGAGGGTGGGAGCGACTGCCCGGGCAGCGGGGGGACGGGATATCCGCCCGCGAAGGCGTCGAAGGGCTCGCCGGCCGCAGCACCTCCGGTGCCCGCAGCACCGCCAGCTCCCGCAGGCTCCTGCGCCGACGCAGGCTGCTTCTCGGGCCAGAACCTCAGCACCAGCATCGCCAGCAGGGCGACCGCGAAGACCACGACCCCGACGGTCTGGAGGTCGACACCGCTGAACTCGCGGACGCCGCGGACCACCGAGACGCACACGATCCAGGCGAGCGCCGCCGGGATCAGCACCTTCCAGCCGAAGCGCATGAACTGGTCGTAGCGCAGGCGCAGGACCGTCCCGCGGATCCACACGAAGAGGAACATGAAGCCCCACATCTTCACGAGGAACCAGAGGATCGGCCACCAGCCCTCGTTGAACATGCCGTCGTTGATCGCGGAGATCGGGAAGGGGGCGCGCCACCCGCCGAGGAACAGCGTCGTGGCGACTGCGGAGACGTTGATCATGTTGATGTACTCGGCGAGGAAGAACCACGCGAACTTCATCGAGGAGTACTCGGTCATGTACCCGGAGACGAGCTCACCCTCGGCCTCGGGGAGGTCGAAGGGCAGGCGGTTGGTCTCGCCGACCATCGAGATCACGTAGATGAGGAAGGCCGGGAACAGCGGCAGGATCAGCCAGTACTCGGTCTGGTAGTCGACGATGTCACCCGTCGACATCGAGCCCACCATGATGAAGACGCTCACGAGGGACAGTCCCATCGCGAGCTCGTAGCTGATGACCTGCGCCGTCGAGCGGACCGAGCCGAGCAGCGGGTACGTCGAGCCCGAGGACCAGCCGCCGAGCACGATCCCGTACACGCCGACCGAGGCGCAGGCGAGGATGTACAGGACCGCGACGGGGAAGTCGGTCAGCTGCGCCGGGGTCGAGATGTTCGTGAAGGGGATGGTCACCTGCGGTCCGAGCGGGATGACCGCGAAGGTCAGCAGCGCGCAGAACACCGAGATCATCGGCGCGACGAGGTAGACGATCTTGTCGGCCGCCTTGACGGTGATGTCTTCCTTGAGCAGCAGCTTCATCGCGTCGGCGAGGGACTGCAGGAGCCCGAAGGGCCCGTGCACGTTGGGCCCGGGCCGCACCTGCATGCGGGCGACCACCTTGCGCTCGAACCAGATCGCGATGAGCACGCTCGTCAGCAAGAACACGAGGATGAGGACGGCCTTGACGAGGTAGGTCCAGAAGGTGTCGTTCGAGAAGTCGACCATCACGCACCGTGCCCTTCGACGGAGGTCGGTGCGGCGCCGGCGGCGCGCACCTGGACGACGGCGCCGGGCGAGACGCCGAGGGTGCTGTGCACCTGCGACCCCGGGGAGTTGAGCGGCACCCAGACGACGTGGTCCGGCATGTCCGTCACGACGAGCGGGAGCGTGATCGCGCCCGTCGACGTGGACACCTCGACCGACGAGGGCAGGTCACCGCCGACAGGGGCCGCACCCCTGCCTGCGTCGGTCACGAGCGCCCCCGCCGTGGTGGCCGACATCCGGGCGACAGGCCGCTTGGCGGTACCGGCGAGGAAGAGCTCGCCGTCCTGGGCCCGCCCGCAGTCGAGCAGCATCCGCCACCCGGCGAGCACAGCCTGACCAGGCTGGAGACTCCCAGGCTCGGTCACCGGCTCGGCCGGAGCCTCGACCCGCGCACCGTCCCAGCCGGCGAGCTGCTCGATCTCGGCGCGCACGGCGTCGAGCGACCCCAGACCGAGCGAGACACCCATGACGTCGGCGACGGCGTCGAGCACCCTGTGGTCGGACAGCGCAGAGGAGTCCAGCGCTGCGGGGAAGGCACGGATGCGCCCTTCCCAGCTCCAGTACGCGCCGGCCTTCTCGGCCGGTGGCGCGACGGGGAAGACCACGTCCGCGTGCTCGGTCACGTCGCTCGCCCGCACCTCGAGCGAGACGACGAAGTCCGCCACCTCGAGGGCACCGCGCGCCGCGACAGGGTCGGGCAGGTCGGCGAGCTCGAGACCGCCGACGACCACACCACGCAGCCGCCCCTCGGCGAGGGCCGAGACGATCCCGGCCGTGTCGAGGCCCGGGGTCTGCGGGAGGGTGTCGACCGACCACGCGGCCGCGAGGTCGACCCGCGCCGCGGCGTCGGAGACCGGGCGACCGCCCGGCAGCAGGGTGGGCAGGGTGCCGGTCTCGACCCCTCCGCGCTCACCAGCACGCCGCGGGACCCAGGCGACCCGTGCACCTGTGCGCTCGGCGAGCCGCAGCACGGCGGAGAGGCCCCCAGGAACGCCGGCGAGGCGCTCCCCGACGAGGATCACGCCCCGGCCGCCGTCCACGAGCGCGTCACGGACGTGGGCGAGGTCGTCGTCGGTCCCGACGGCGTCGAGCACCTCGGGCTCGGTCCCCGGCGCGGCGGGGAGCAGCTCTCCCCCGCGGTCGCCGATCCGCAGCAGACCGCGCGAGGCGAAGGGCGCGATGCTGAAGGCCCGCAGACCGCGGGTCTTGGCGGCCTTGCGCAGCCTGAGGAACACGACCCCGGCTTCTTCCTCGGGCTCGAGCCCGACGAGCAGCACGGCCGAGGCCGACTCGAGGGCGTCGAAGGTGACACCCAGACCAGAACCGGCGACGGTGTGCCCGAGGAAGGCGAGCTCTTCGTCGGAGTGCACCCGGGCGCGGTGGTCCACGTCGTTGGTGCCGAGCACCACGCGGGCGAACTTCGCGTAGGCGTAGGCGTCTTCGATCGTCAGCCGACCGCCGGGCAGCACACCGACACCGCCGGCCGAGCGCCTGTCCGCCGTGCACGCGGCCCGCAGACCGGCGGCGGCAGCGTCGAAGGCCTCCATCCAGCTGGCCGGGCGCAGCTCGCCCCGGAAGCCGTCGGCCCCGCGCTCGCGGATCATCGGTGTGGTGATGCGGTCGGGCGCGGTCTGCCACGTGAAGGCGAAACGGTCCTTGTCGGTGATCCACTCTTCGTTGACCGCCGGGTCCTCCCCCGCCAGCCGACGCATCACGGTGCCGCGGCGGTGGTCGACGCGGATCGCCGACCCCGAGGAGTCGTGCTCGGCGACCGACGGCGTCGAGACCAGGTCGAAGGGACGGGACCGGAACCTGTAGGCGGCCCCGGTCAGGGCACCGACCGGGCAGATCTGCACGGTGTTGCCGGAGAAGTACGACGCGAAGGGCTGCCCGGACTCGTCGGGCTCGGCGCCGCCCGTGGGCCTGTCGCCCGGGCCCACGGGGTCCGCGAAGCCGAGCACGTCGGTGTCGAAGCGGCCGATCTGCTGCTGCGCGCCACGCTTCTGCAGGTCGATGAAGGCGTCCCCGGCGATCTGCTTGGAGAACCTCGTGCAGCGCTGGCACAGGACGCAGCGCTCGCGGTCGAGGAGGATCTCGGTCGAGATCGAGATCGGCTTGGGGAAGGTCCGCTTGACGTCGACGAAGCGGCTGCTCGGCCGACCGTTGCTCATGGCCTGGTTCTGCAGGGGGCACTCGCCGCCCTTGTCGCAGACCGGGCAGTCGAGGGGGTGGTTGATGAGCAGCATCTCCATGACCCCCTTCTGCGCCTTGTCGGCGACAGCCGAGGTGTGCTGGGTCTTGACGACCATGCCGGGTGTCGCCTCGAGGGTGCAGGAGGCCTGCGGCTTGGGCATCGGACGGACGTTGCCCTCGCGGTCGGGCATGGCGACGTCGACGAGGCACTGGCGGCACGCGCCGGCGGGCTCGAGGAGCGGGTGGTCGCAGAACCTCGGGATCTGCACCCCGACCTGCTCGGCAGCCCGGATGACGAGGGTGCCCTTGGGCACGGAGACCTCGACGCCGTCGAGGGTGAAGCTGATGTGGTCGGGCCGTGCCGGGGGCTCGGCCTGTGCGCCCTTGTCGACAGCGCCTTTGTTGTCGGTGACGGTCATCAGTGGCCTCCTGCGCCGGCTCCTGCGAGCGCAGCGGCCCGCGTCCTCGGCGGATAGTCGAACAGGGCGGAGCGCGCGGGTGGGAACAGCTCGCTCGCGGGGGTGTGCATCCCGGCCTCGAACTCCTCCCGGAAGTACTGGACGGCTGAGGTGATGCACGAGGTGGCACCGTCGCCGAGGGCGCAGAACGCGCGGCCGAGGATGTTGTCGCAGGTGTCGAGGAGCGTGTCGATGTCGCCCTGCGTGCCCTGCCCGGCCTCGAGGCGCCGGAGCACCTGCTTGAGCCAGTACGTGCCCTCACGGCACGGGGTGCACTTGCCGCAGGACTCGTGGGCGTAGAACTCGGTCCACCGGGTCACGGCGCGGACCACCGAGGTGGTCTCGTCGAAGATCTGCAGCGCGCGGGTGCCGAGCATGGAACCTGCGGCGGCGACAGACTCGTAGTCGAGCGGGACGTCGAGGTGCTCGGCGGTGAAGATCGGCGTCGAGGACCCCCCGGGCGTCCAGAACTTCAGCTCGTGCCCCTCTCGGACGCCACCGGCCATGTCGAGCAGCTCACGGAGGGTGATGCCGAGCGGTGCCTCGTACTGGCCCGGACGTGTGACGTGGCCCGAGAGCGAGAACAGCCCGTGGCCGGCCGACCGCTCGGTCCCCATGGACGTGAACCAGGAGGCCCCGCGCGCGACGATCTGCGGCACGGAGGCGACAGACTCGACGTTGTTGACGACCGTCGGCCGGGCGTAGAGACCGGCGACCGCCGGGAACGGCGGCTTGAGCCTCGGCTGGCCGCGCAGCCCTTCGAGGGAGTCGAGCAGCGCGGTCTCCTCGCCGCAGATGTACGCCCCCGCGCCGGCGTGCACGGTGACGTCGAGGTCGAATCCTGAGCCGAGCACGTCCTTGCCGAGGAACCCTGCGGCGTAGGCCTCCTCGACGGCCTTGAGCAGCCTGCGGTAGACGTGCAGGACCTCCCCGCGGACGTAGATGAAGGCGTGGTGGCAGCCGATCGCGTAGGAGGTGATGGCCACCCCCTCGACGAGGGTCTGCGGTGTGGCGAGCATGAGCGGGATGTCTTTGCAGGTCCCCGGCTCGGACTCGTCGGCGTTGACCACGAGGTACCGCGGGCCGCCGTCGGGGGCGGGCAGGAAGCCCCACTTCATGCCCGTCGGGAACCCTGCACCGCCTCGGCCGCGCAGACCTGAGTCCTTGACGGTCTGGACGACGTCGGCGGCAGGCTGGGCGAGGGCTGCCCGCAGCCCCTCGTACCCACCGTTCGCGAGATAGGTCTCCAGCGTCCAGGAGCGCTCGGCGTCCCAGTGCGCGGAGAGGACCGGTGCGAGCTCGGTGCTCATCGCTCCCCCTCGGTGGTCGTCGACGTGGTGTCGGCGGCCGCAGGCTCGGTCTTCTCGTCGGCGGCCGGTGCCGGCTCGTCGGTCGACGTGGTGGTGGCCGGCGAGGTGTCGGCCGGTGTCTCCTCGGTGCGCTCGGCGCTCGACTGCTCGGCGCCTGTCGACGGGGTCGCGTCGGCGGCCCCGCTGCCCTGGGCTGGAGCGTCCTCGTCGGGGGTCTGGTCTTCGGCACCGGTCCCACCCGGGCCGTCGGCGCCTGCAGTCCAGCCGTGCTCGCGCGCCAGCCGGGTCCCCCGGGTGGTGGGCTCGCCGGCTCCGACGCCCTCGTCGGCGCGGCCGTCCGTGAACCCCGCGAGGACGCGGGACATCTGCTTGAAGGAGCACACCGAGGACGCACCGCGGGTCGGTGCGACGTCCTTGCCCAGACGGAGGTCGTCGACGACGCCGCGGGCGCTCGCCGGGGTCTGCTGGTCGAAGAACTCCCAGTTGACCATCATCACCGGGGCGTAGTCGCAGGCCGCGTTGCACTCGATGCGTTCGAGGGTCACCGCGCCGTCGTCGGTCGTCTCGTCGTGGCCGATCCCCAGGTGCTCGGACAGCTCGTCGAAGATCTCGTCGCCGCCCATGATCGCGCAGAGCGTGTTGGTGCAGACCCCGACCGTGTACTCACCGTTCGGGCGACGCTTGTACTGCGTGTAGAACGTCGCGACAGCCGACACCTCGGCCGGGGTGAGGTCGAGGATCCCCGCGCAGAACGTGATGCCCGAGCGCGAGACGTAGCCGTCCTCGGACTGGACGAGGTGCAGCATCGGCAGGAGCGCGGAGCGGGCCTGCGGATACCGGGCGACGATCTGGTGGGCGTCGGCGGTCAGCCGGGCGAGGGTGACCTCGTCGTAGCCGGTCCCCGTGGGGCCGACAGGTCGCTGCCCGGCGGGCTGGGTCTCGAGGCTCATCGGTCCACACCTCCCAGGACTGGGTCGAGCGAGGCGACCGCGACGACGACGTCGGCGACCTGGCCGCCCTCGCACATCAGGGCGACAGCCTGCAGGTTGTTGAAGGACGGGTCGCGGAAGTGCGCCCTGTAGGGACGGGTGCCGCCGTCCGAGACCAGGTGCACGCCGAGCTCGCCGCGGGGGTGCTCGACGGTCTGGAACACCTGCCCGGCCGGGACCCTGAAGCCCTCGGTCACGAGCTTGAAGTGGTGGATGAGAGCCTCCATCGACTGCCCCATGATCTCCCTGATGTGCTCGAAGGAGTTGCCCGCACCGTCGGTCCCGACCGCCAGCTGCGCGGGCCACGCGATCTTCTTGTCGGCGACCATCACGGGTTCACCCACGGAGCGCTCGAGCCGCTCGATGCACTGCGCGGCGATCTTGAGCGACTGGTAGCACTCTTCGATGCGCAGCACGACGCGGGAGTAGCAGTCGGCGTCGGTCGAGGTCGGCACGTCGAAGTCGTAGGTCTCGTAGCCGCAGTACGGCGCGGACTTGCGGACGTCGTAGGGCAGGCCCGCCGAGCGGAGCACCGGACCTGTCACCCCGAGCGCCATGCAGCCCGCGAGGTTGAGGTGCCCTGTGCCGACGAGCCTGGACCTGAAGATCGGGTTGGCGAGCATGAGGTCGCCCAGCTGCGCGAGGTACTTGCGGACCTCGGTGTCCATGTGCCAGAAGTCCTCGGACAGTCCCGCCGGGACGTCCTGCGCGACACCTCCTGGGCGGATGAACGCGTGGTTCATGCGCAGCCCCGTGATCGACTCGAAGATCCGCAAGATCTCCTCGCGGGCCGTGAAGGAGATGGTCATGACCGTCGTCGCGCCCATCTCGTTGCCGCCGGTCCCCAGGCACACCAGGTGGCTCGCGACCCTGTTGAGCTCCATGAGCAGCACCCGGATCACCTGCGCGCGATCGGGGACGTCGTCCTCGATGCCCAGCAGCCGCTCGATCCCGAGGCAGTACGCGGCCTCCTGGAAGAACGGCGCCAGGTAGTCCATCCGCGTGCAGAAGGCGACACCCTGGGTCCAGGTGCGGAACTCCATGTTCTTCTCGATGCCCGTGTGCAGGTAGCCGACCCCGCAGCGCGCCTCGGTCACGGTCTCGCCGTCGATCTCGAGCATGAGGCGCAGGACCCCGTGGGTCGAGGGGTGCTGAGGACCCATGTTGACGACGATGCGCTCTTCGCCCAGCTCGGCGATCTCGGCCGCGATCTCGTCCCAGTCGCCGCCCGAGGACTCGAAGGACGGGACCGACGTGTCGTCGACAGGCGGGCGTGCGGCGTGCGGCCGGGCGGCCCCCGGCGCAGGTCCGGTCGACCTGGCGCTGCTCTGCGTGCTCACGAGTAGGACCTCCTCTGGTCCGGCGGGGGCACCGTCGCACCCTTGTACTCCACGGGGATGCCACCGAGCGGGTAGTCCTTGCGCTGCGGGTGGCCGGGCCAGTCGTCAGGCATCGCGATCCGTGCCAGGGCCGGATGACCGTCGAAGACGATCCCGAAGAAGTCCCAGGTCTCGCGCTCGTGCCAGTCGTTCGTCGGGTAGACCGTCGTGGTCGTCGGGATGTGCGGGTGGGAGTCGGGGACGGTGACCTCGAGGCGCAAGGACCGGCCGTGGGTGATCGACGTCAGGTGGTACACCGCGTGGAGCTCTCGCCCGGCGTCACCGGGGTAGTGCACGCCCGAGACACCCAGGCTCAGCTCGAAGCGGAGGTCCTGGTCGTCGCGCAGCGCCTGGCACACCGCGACGATGTGCTCCGGCCGCACGTGGATGGTCAGCTCGGTCCGCGCACCCGAACCGGCGGGCGGGTCGACCACCACACCCTCGACGGCTGCGTCGAAGGCTGTCCCGCCCTCGGCCAGCACCTCGGCGAGGACGTCGACCACCTCGTCGTACCAGCCGCCGTAGGGCCTCGGCGTCGCGAGCGGCCGGGTGACGGGGCGGACGAGACCGCCGAAGCCTGAGGTGTCGCCCGAGCCGTGCGCGCCGAACATGCCTGTGCGGACCTCGACCACCTCGAGCTCTTCGCGCCCCTCGGGGGCCGCCGGGGCCGCGAGCACGTCGCCGCCGGCTGTCACGTCGGTCCGCGGCTCGGCCGCCGACCCTCCCGTCGTGCCGGGGTCCTTCTCCGTCATCGCAGCAGACCCTTCATCGCGGAGGTCGGGGTCGCCTCGAGAGCAGCGGCCTCGGCGGCGCGGGCTGCCTCCCGGCGGTTGACGCCGAGCGGCTGGTCCTGGATCTGCTGGTGCAGCGCGAGGATCGAGTTGATGAGCATCTCGGGGCGGGGCGGGCACCCGGGCAGGTAGATGTCCACGGGCACGATGTGGTCGACGCCCTGGACGATCGCGTAGTTGTTGAACATGCCGCCGCTCGACGCGCACACACCCATCGACAGCACCCACTTGGGCTCGGGCATCTGGTCGTAGACCTGACGGACCACCGGAGCCATCTTCTGGCTCACGCGCCCCGCGACGATCATGAGGTCCGCCTGGCGCGGCGACGCGCGGAACACCTCCATGCCGAAGCGCGACAGGTCGAACCGGCTCGCGCCCGCCGCCATCATCTCGATCGCGCAGCACGCGAGCCCGAAGGTCACCGGCCACAGCGAACCCTTGCGGAAGTACCCCGCAAGGTCTTCGACGGTGGTCAGGAGGAATCCTGAGGGAGCTTCTTCGATCCCCATGTCGTCAGTACCTCTCGTCGCGTGGCGTGGCCGAGGGCGGACAGGCTCGCAGCGCGGTCGAGACGCGCGACGGTCCTCCTCGGGAGGTGCAGGTGCGCAGGTGCAGGTTCATCAGTCCCACTCGAATCCGCCGCGGCGCCACTCGTAGACGAAGGGCACGGTGATGAGGGCGAGGAAGGAGAGCATCGCGACGAGCCCGAACATCGCGAGGGTCGAGAAGTCGACGGCCCACGGGTAGAGGAACACGACCTCGATGTCGAAGATGATGAAGGTCATCGCCACCAGGTAGTACTTGACCGGGAAGCGGCCCCCGCCCGTCGCGTGCGGTGTCGGCTCGATCCCGCACTCGTAGGCGTCGAGCTTGGCGCGGTTGTAGCGCTTGGGCCCGATGACAGCGCTCGCGGCGACGCCGCCGAGAGCGAGGACCATCGCGATCCCCATGAGGACCAGCAGCGGGACGTAGGGGTTGTTCATGCGTTCGGCACCACCCTCGCGAGCCCGGCGATCACGCGGTCGACGATGTCGCCGCCGTGAGGCTCGTAGCAGTCGGACAGGAGCTTGACGACGATCTTCATGACGAGCGGCCTGGGCAGCCCGTAGGTGGTGCACAGGCGCATGACGCGCGGGTGCTCGATCACCCGGACGAAGATCCGCCCGAGCGTGTAGTAGCCGCCGAGGTCGCGGCTCATGGTGTCGGCGTAGGTCGACAGGGCCCGCTCGCGCGAGTCGTCCGTGGTCCGTGCAGCGGCCTGGGCGATCACGTCGGCGGCGACGCGGCCGGCCTGCATGGCGTAGGCGATGCCCTCACCGTTGAAGGGGCTCACCATGCCGCCCGAGTCGCCGACGAGCATGAGCCCGCGGGTGTAGAGCGGCTTGCGGTTGAAGGCCATCGGCAGGGCGGCCCCGCGGACCGGGCCGATCTGGTTCTCGGGGGTGAAGCCCCACTCTTCGGGGGTGTTCTCCATCCACTGCGCGAAGAGCTTCTTGTAGTCGATCTTCGTGGCGGCGGCCGTCGAGGAGACCGACCCGAGGCCCACGTTGACCGTGCCGTCGCCGAGGGCGAAGATCCAGCCGTACCCGGGCAGCAGGTTGGACTTCCCCGGGGCACCGTCCCACAGCTCGAGCTGGGACTCCATCCACGGGTCGTCGTGGCGGGGGCTGGTGAAGTAGGTGCGGACCGCGACGCCCATCGGCCGGTTCATGGCCTTCTCGATGCCGAGCGACGTCGCCATGCGGGCCGAGACACCGTCGGCGGCGATGACGACAGGTGCGCGGTAGGTCGTCTCGTCGCCGGCACGCCGTCCGTCGGCGTCGACGGGCCTGGCGGTGACACCGACCACCCGACCGGTCCGCTCGTCGACGACGGGTCCGGTGACGTTGGTGCGCTCCATGAGCTTGGCGCCGGTCGCCCGGGCGTGCTCGGCGAGGGTCTGGTCGAGGTTCATCCGCGAGCGGGCGAGCCCGTACGACGGGTACGAGCGGAGCTCGGGCCAGGGGAACTCGAAGGACCGTCCGCCCGCGACGGCGCGCAGGCCGATGTTGCGGATCCAGCCGTCTTCCTCGCGGGTGGGCACACCCATCCGGACGAGCTCGCTCACCGCTCGCGGGGTCAGGCCGTCGCCGCAGATCTTGTCGCGGGGGAAGCCTGACTTCTCCATGAGGATGACGTCGAGGCCAGCGGCGGCGCAGTAGTGCGCAGCGGCAGACCCGGCCGGGCCCGCGCCGACGACGATGACGTCTGCGTCATCGTTGCCCGTGAGTCTCATGCCGTGCCACCTGTCCGACGCGAGCTGCCTGTGAGGTCTGGGCCGGGGGGCACGCCGTGACAGAGGTCACCGTCGAGCCCCGTACCTGCCGTGCTGGTCCTGCGGGTCGTGCTGCTGATCCTGGCCGTCTCGCGACGACCGCTTGTGAACTTCTTCACAAGCGACGAGGCCACTCTATCCACGGTTCCCTCACATTGTCTGCTTAGGCGACCCTTGCCTGGGCGCAGGTCAGCGACCTGCGGGAGCGCACGGCCAGAGCGCGCCGGAGGACCCCACAGGGTCCGGCGGCGGCGCCCTGCACGGCGGCGCAGAGCCGGACCGCAGAGCCAGGGGCGCACCCGGGCACCGCGTCGGCCGGGCAGCCGGCCGACGCCCAGGTGACGACCCAGGAGACGACTCAGGCCGGGCGTGTCGCCCTGTGCAGCGCGACGATCCCGCCGGTGAGGTTGCGGTAGCCGACAGAGCCCCACCCGGCGTCGAGCAGGAGACGGCCGAGGCCCTCCTGGTCGGGCCAGGCGCGGATCGACTCGGCGAGGTACTCGTAGGAGCCGGAGTCCTTGGTCACGGCCCCGGCGACCTTCGGCAGGGCCCGCATGAGGTACTCGGAGTAGACGGTGCGGAACGGCTTCCACGTCGGCTGGGAGAACTCGCACACGACGAGGCGCCCGCCCGGGCGCACCACGCGCAGCATCTCGCGGAGCCCGCCCACGGTGTCCACCACGTTGCGCAGGCCGAAGGAGATGGTCACGGCGTCGAAGGACGCGTCGGCGAAGGGCAGACGGGTCGCGTCGCCGGCTGTGAAGGGGAGGTCGGGCCTGCGGGACTTGCCGACGCTGAGCATGCCGAAGGAGAAGTCGCACGGGACCACGCGCGCGCCGGCCGCGGCGAAGGGCTCGCTCGACGTGCCGGTCCCCGCGGCGAGGTCGAGGACCGTCTCCCCGGGCTGGGCGTCGACGGCCTGGAGGGTGGCGCGACGCCACGACCTCGTCTGCCCGGCCGAGACCAGGTCGTTGACCAGGTCGTAGTGCTGGGCGATCCCGTCGAACATCGACGCGACCTCGGTGGGCTTCTTGTCCAGGCTCGCACGTGACATGAGGCCATGCTCTCACCCGAGGCACGCACGCGGCACCTCGCGGTCGTACGCTTGGAGGCGATGAATCCCCTGTCGTCCGCGGACGTTGCCCCCGAACCGTCGTCACCCCAGCTCGTGGTCCGCACCACGCTGCTCGGCACCGTCCTCGACGAGCACCCCGCAGCGCTGCTCAGGCTGCTCCCCCGCACCGCTCCCCTGGCCTGGGTCCGCCGCGGCGACGGTCTGGTCGCCTGGGGCGAGGTGGCCCGCGTCGAGACGCACGGCCCCACCCGGTTCGCGGACGCCGAGGCCGCCTGGGCGGCGTTGCGCTCGCGCGCCGTCGTGCGCGACGACGTCGACCTGCCCGGCACGGGCCCCGTGGCCTTCGGGTCCTTCGCCTTCGACGAGGGGTCGGAGCAGCGCAGCGTGCTCGTCGTCCCGCGGGTGGTCGTCGGACGACG
>Ga0308165_1005130_pt1 | contig 12386 bp, 10 predicted proteins | sample PhyWR2_FD_201032 | JGI IMG/M metagenome (GOLD analysis project Ga0308165, IMG submission 201032) | Phyllosphere microbial communities from UC Gill Tract Community Farm, Albany, California, United States - DLSLW.R2 | ecosystem: Host-associated > Plants > Phyllosphere > Unclassified | place: USA...
CGTTCTAAATAAATCGACAAAAAAGACCCTCGGAGCAGACTGCTTCGAGGGTCTTTTCATCAGACTTTGTTGGAGGTCGTCCGATAGTAAGTTCTGTATATTTTATGCGCCTGCTGCGGCCATTTCGTCGCGGATGACCTTGCGCAGATCATCGATAGGCTTCAACACACCTGCTTCTTCATAGTGCCAGAAAGTCCAGCCATTGCAGGCATCAAAGCCTTGTACTTTTGCACCAATGCGATGAATGGAACCTGCTTCGCCATTGGCCGCCAGAGTTCCGTCCGCACGAATAATCGCTGCATGGCGACGACGCGCGTCCGATAGAACTGTACCCGGGCGCAGGAGACCTGATTCAATGATCGAGGTGAAAGCGACACGTGGCTCAGCACGCTTGCCAGTCATAACGGTCAGTTCGGCTTTGCCAAGCGGCTCGACGGCAGCAATGCGTGCAGTCGCAGCATCGATGTAATCCTGCTCACGTTCAATACCGACAAAATGACGACCAAGACGCTTTGCAACAGCACCAGTCGTGCCCGAACCGAAGAACGGATCAAGGATGACGTCGCCCGGCTTGCTTGACGACATCAAAATGCGTGCAAGCAAAGCTTCCGGCTTCTGGGTCGGATGCACCTTGTCGCCGTTCTCGTCTTTCAGGCGCTCCGAGCCTGTGCAGATCGGAAACAGCCAGTCGGAGCGCATCTGAACATCGTCGTTCGCCGCTTTCATAGCATCATAATTGAAGGTGTAGCCTTTGCCCTTTTCGTCACGCGAAGCCCAGATCAGCGTTTCATGCGCGTTCTGGAAACGACGGCCACGGAAGTTTGGCATCGGGTTGGTCTTGCGCCAGATGACATCATTAAGCAGCCAGAAGCCGATATCCTGAAGCTGTGAGCCGACACGGAAAATATTGTGATACGAGCCAATGACCCAGATCGTGCCATTTGGCTTCAACACGCGGCGGCAAGCCATCAGCCATGCGCGGGTAAACGCATCATAGGCCTGAAAACTGTCAAACTGGTCCCAATGATCGTCAACAGCGTTGACCATGGTCTGGTCCGGGCGATGCAGATCGCCACCGAGCTGGAGATTGTATGGAGGATCAGCAAAAATGACGTCCACCGAATGATCAGGAAGACGCTCCAAAGCGGCAACGCAATCACCCTTGATGATAGAGTCGAGCCAGGCGGTACGTGGGGCCTCAATAGGCAACTCATGTGCAAGACGTACTAGGGACATGGGATACTCGATTACCTGTGAACGCTAAAAACTTGTCCTTATGGTTACTGAACAGGGTAAATATGCGGTTAACGCCAAGTGATTGAAATCGTAAACCTTTTCTTAATTTGATATAAAAAGCCCGGGTTTCTGGCACTTTTGGCAACCATCAAATTTTGAGAGTTTTCTTCCAGCCTTATTAATGCCGTCAACAAATTGCAGTTCACGGACGAAATTTGGCGCAATCACTAAGGCTTGGTTATTCGTTTTTGCCTATGATCGCGCCGAAACTGATTTGCTTTTCTTGATGTGCGGACCATGAATATCAACGAGCTGCGTCATAACCGGTATTTGCGGGTTCTTTTTGTGCCCTTCCGCATGCGTGCGCTTGTGCGTGGTAGCGAAATCGGGCTGGTCATCGCGGGTGCGGTCATTGGCATTATCTCCGCTCTCGCCGTGGCCGCGATTGCAGGCATCTCGCAATGGATGCATCAGGCGCTTTTTGGTCTCGCTGATGGCGAGCGATTGAGTTCAGCATCACAACTAAGCACCACCGCTTATATTGCACCCGTCGCTGGCGGCATTCTGATGGGCATCGTAATATGGGTGCTGGCACGGTGGCGCAAAAAACCCATCGTCGATCCGATCGAAGCCAATGCGCTGCATGGTGGGCATCTTTCGCTGACTGATAGTTTTATCCTTGTCGGGCAAAATCTTATTTCCAATGGATTTGGTGCATCAGTAGGCCTGGAAGCCGCTTATACGCAGCTCTCGAGTGGTTTTGCCTCCCGCATCGGGCGCGCATTAAAACTGCGCCGGGCTGATTTGCGCACGCTTGTGGGCTGTGGTGCGGCAGCGGCTATTGCAAGTGCATTCAACGCACCACTGACAGGCGCATTCTATGCGTTTGAGCTGATTATCGGCGTTTATTCGATCGCTACGCTGGCCCCCGTTGTCGTGGCCGCAATCGTCGGAATGCTGGTGACGCAAGCCATCGGTGGTGCGCCGCTGGTGATCCACATTGGCCCGCTTGATGGCATCGCCGCACGCGATTATGTGCCTGCGCTGGTTCTCGGATTCATCACAGCTGGTATTGGTATTCTCATCATGCGTGGTGTTACGACGGTCGAGCGTATTGCACGCAAAAGCGTTGTGCCGACCGTTTTAGCGCCGGCCATTGGCGGTGTTGTCGTGGGCATGATTGCCTTCGTTTCTCCGCAGGTTTTGGCATCTGGCCATGGTGCACTGCATCTTGATCTGAATGCCAACCTGACAATTCCTGTGCTGCTTTTGCTGATCTTCAGCAAATCGCTGGCATCGGCTGTTTCTATTGGGTCCGGGTTTCGCGGTGGCCTGTTCTTTGCATCACTGTTTCTTGGCGCACTGACAGGCAAACTTTTTGCGGCACTAACAGGCTATGTTCTACCACTAACGCTTGAGCCGGAAGCCTATGCCGTTATCGGCATGAGTTCCATGGCAGTGGCGATTATCGGCGGCCCGCTGACAATGACGTTTTTGGCGCTGGAACTTACCGGCGACTTTCCGATTGCGATGCTCGTTCTGGGTGCCGTTGTATCGTCGTCCATGATGGTTCGCAAAACCTTTGGCTACTCATTTGCCACATGGCGTTTTCACCTACGCGGCGAAGCCATTCGGTCAGCACATGATATTGGTTGGGTGCGCAATCTGACTGTGACCCGCATGATGCGTCATGATGTTAAAACTGTGCCGGTCGATACCGACATAGAAACCTTCCGCCATGACTTCCCGCTTGGCTCTACCCAGCGCGTTATCGCGGTGGATAGCGAAGGTCGTTATGTTGGCATGATCCCCGTACCGGCAGCTTATTCCGAGAGCTTCGACAAGACGGAAGAAGCACGCAGCATTCGCGAATTGCTGCGTTATAAGGATGAGTTCTTGCTGCCGCAGATGAACGCGAAAGAGGCCGTTGTCCGCTTTGATCGCGCAGAAGCGGAAGCGCTCGCTGTCATCAACAATGCGCAGGAGCGCAAAGTGCTTGGACAATTGAGCGAAGCGCATACCCTGCGCCGCTATAGCGAAGAACTGGACCGGCGCAGGCGTGAGGTTTCCGGCGAGGTTTGATTACTGTGCGGTTTCGGTGACAGGTTGGGTACCGCGGTTTTCCGGTGTCACGCTGTAATAATAGGGCGTCGCGAGAATGAACAACAGAACGACAGCAACAGCTGCAAGAAACAGCACAACGGATTTACGCATAGACTTCTCCTTCATGGAGAAAAGGAACGGCTTCGCGCAAACATCGTTCCCATAATTCGCCAAAGCCGCCCCGGCAAAGTTTGACCTGTGGGCCATAAAGTTGTAGCTCATCCTCAATGTTTTGCGGGTGATCCTCGCCCAATATCTCCCAAGTAAAGGCTTTTGACATGGCGGCTCCAGCCCTAATTATTTTTGATTGTGACGGCGTTTTGGTGGACTCTGAAGTCATCGCGGCAGAAGTTGACGCGGCACTTCTGACAGAAGCCGGATACCCGATTGAAGCCGTCGAAGTGGGTGAGCGTTTTGCGGGCCTCACATGGCAGGACATTCTCCTGACCGTAGAGCGCGAAGCTGGCATTCCTATTTCTGCATCGCTTCTCGACAAGGCAGAAAAGCTGCTTGATGAACGTCTGCAAAATGAAGTTCAGGCGATTGAAGACATCGTCGAAGTCGTTGAAGCGCTAAACCTGCCAAAGTGCATCTGCTCAAACTCAACCACCGTTCGCCTTGATCTTATGCTCAAGCGCGTTGGTCTTTACGATCTGTTTGAGCCAAATATCTTTTCGGCGCGCGAAGTCGGCACGAAAAAGCCAAAGCCTGCGCCAGATGTTTTCCTGCACGCGGCCAAGCATTTCGGCGTGGATCCGGCAGATGTAATTGTCATTGAAGATTCTGCGCACGGCATTCACGGCGCACGCGCTGCTGGAATGCGCGTTATCGGCTTTACGGGCGGCGCGCACACTTATCCGGGGCATGCCGACAAGCTAACGGATGCAGGTGCAGAAACCGTCATCCATCGCCATAAAGATCTGCCAAGCGTTATCGAAGCACTTTCGATCTGGACGGATACTTGATCTGATCCAGTCTAACTCAAACAATGTCTTTTGCGCGCCTGAACCGGCGCGCAAAGACCTATCAGGCGGCGCTACGCTTGCCTTTGCCTTTTGCCTCGGCATTAAGCGTTGCCAGCAACTCTTCTGACTCGCTCTCGCTCAGGCCGATCATCAGCCTGTCACCAATAGATGCAGGCTCGTCGGTTGCTAAATCGAAAATCGCCCAGGTATCCGTGGGTTCAAGAACGCGTTCATATTTTGGCTTCATGGCCCTAAGCTCAGAACGGACCTGACTGCCGTTCTGCCCCTGTTGTTTCGTTGTTATTCCACGTGGGAAGCCCGACCGGCTAATTGAAGGCACAACCATCCCACGAACATCTTTTCTAAATGAAACTTCTTGCAATTCACTTCATACAAGCCAGATAATTTGAATTAAGTATTAGAGATTACTTCTATAGTTAAATTTTTATTTCTATTAACAGGCATCAAACCTATCATGAATGCGGTGCGCTTTTCGGACGTTTGCGCTTTTTAGTTATGGTGCCGACAAGTGATTGAACTGATTTTGCATCCACGGGCTTACCAAAAAACCAGCCCTGCCCTGAGAGATTAGTGCAGATATCACGTAAATAGCGAACCTGTGCTTCCGTCTCGATACCCTCAACGACAATGCCAAGCCCATGCTGGTGCGCCATGGCAATAATCTGAGGCACGATTGATACAGTTCCCGCCTCATCGCCGACGGTTCGCGTGAAAGCTTTATCGATCTTGATGGCATCGACTTGCAATTCACCCAGATAGGCAAGACTTGAATAGCCGGTGCCAAAATCGTCGATATAAACCTTGAAGCCCTTTTCACGGAGAGCTTTGATACCGCCACTGGCTTTGGCGAAATCAACAGCGGTTCGCTCTGTCAGTTCAAGCCCAATTTGTTGAGGTTCAATTCCCGCATTTGACAGTCTTGTTTTAAGTATCCGCATGAAATGTGGGCTCTGCAAGTCTCCGGCTGTGATATTTATATTAATATAAAGGGCGCGTTGCTCGCGGAGCAATTCACCCATTTCCTCGATCACATGATCCAGCACATAAGACGTTATACGATCACCAATGCCCGCTGCCTCGGCACGGGCAACAAACAGGTCAGGTGGAACGAAATCACCTTTGGTAATTTCCCAACGAATAAGCGCTTCAAATCCGATGATTTTCTCATCGCCTAGGTTGACGACAGGCTGATAGACGAGTGTCAGCTCATCCGCAATCAATGCCTTTTTGAGCAAAGAGACCAGCGACCGATCACGGTTACGGTAATAATTCCAGCCTATTGCAATCCCACCCCCGACGAGCATGCCGAGACTTGTGAACACGAAAGGAAGAAGGTCATCCGCATGATTAGTCCAGCTCGTCGATGTTGCAATAGCTATGCAGACGCCTGTTTCGTCGTCACATGCCTTCTGCCCCAAAATGCCGTCTTTTATGCTAAAAGACCCAGTATTTTTTGCCGCTACAAAACTGCTTTGAATATCATCTGGAAAGGCGTCAGGATTGCTATAAAGCTTGGCAAACTGTGTTCGGTCAGCATTCGTCATGACGATAACGAAATCATACTGTGGCAAATGAACAGCGTCGAAAGCCAATGCGCTTAGAACGACGTTACCAGCATTTCGACCAAAAATAGGACCATGGCTGCCCGAAGTGATAAGCTCTCGATCCTGATAAACATAGACATTGTCTTTCAGAAGAACGTCTTCTTTGCTTCTCGGCTGCGTTGTATCAACATCGTTCAAAAGTGTTGAACATTGCAGCATATCGCTTTCAAGACGACCAATATCTTTGATGTGATAAGCTGCAAAAAGCAGTTCGCGCATGTAGCGCTTATCGTCTGCTGAACAGAGTTCATATGGAGAACTATCGACCTTATCCAGAGTCTCCTTCGCAGAATTAACTATACGATTAGCCTGCGTCATGAGCACCGTCATGTAGGTGTCCATATCTTTTTCTTCATCATAAAGACGAAACTGGTCGCCCGCCCATTTTCCGGCGATGGCTCCAAAGAACAACATTATGCAAATTACATAGGGTACAGGCGAAAAAAATACGCTGCGTTTTAACCCCATAAAAGACCGCCTCGATAAAAATCAACAAAAAGTCCAAATGAAATTACACTTCACTATAGATGACATTAATTCGAATTTATTGGAAATGTAAACAGATAGTGCCGAGTTTCAAAATAGCTGCAAAACAAGCGATGAATATATCATCGCGATATATTTAAGACACAGAAACTACACGCAATAAAAAGCGGCCAATGATTGATTCAAAGACCGCTTGTAAGAAATCTAGAATTTTGTGCCCATTTACTTCGTGTTGTAAGGGCCTTCATCAAAACCGACGAAAACCTGCACGCTGCGTGCGCTTTCAGTCGGGATCGAAATTCCCTTATCATTGAGCACGAATTGTGTCGCACCGCCACCATTGCTGACACTGACTGTCTGCTTGTGCAGTTTGGAATAGATTACGTTGCCATTCTGAACCACAGCTACGCGGATCGGCATTGTAATGTTGCCGCTCTTATATTTTGGACCTGGCACAACCTTACCAGCCGCAGCCACGTCAAGCGTAATCGTGCCAGCGTTATGCTGGCAATCCCGCGTCGTGTCCGTCAGCGAAGCCTGATAAATCACGCGACTTGCGTCTTTGTCGCCGCCTTTTTCATAGGTGCTGAAATAAGCTGTTCCTTCACGCAGTGAGACACTCGGGCAAAACGCCATAAGGTCGGATGCCTTAACGCGAGGTTCCGCGCTATCCGCCGCATTCTGCGTGCCACTGGTGGTACAGCCTGCAAGTGCTGCGAGCAAAACCGTTGCAACGACTGGAAACAATGATGAACGATTCTGTGATGCTTTAAGCATAAACCGGGCTTCCCTGCACTGATCGACCTGTTCTATACCGCTGTGCGATGCATAGCGTGAGGGTGTTTTCCTGTTTTTTGCAGCCAAGAGCAACCCCATCGCGCAAAACATGCATTAATTCTTGCGGCTTTTTTAGGGAAGCTTTATTGCATTCTCGGCTAAAAATCTGCCTTGACCCGAAATGAAGGCCTTTGAGATGAAATATATAAGCACACGCGGCGAAGCCCCAGTTCTGGGATTCAGCGATGCTCTGCTCGCCGGACTTGCCCGTGATGGCGGCCTCTATCTCCCGCAGGAATACCCACAATTCACCGCTGATCAGATCCGTGATCTGCGTGGAAAATCCTATGTGGATATCGCGTTGGCCGTTCTAACACCTTTCGTAAATGGCGAAATTCCGCAGGCCGATTTCGAACGTATGGTGCGTGAAGCCTATGGCTCGTTCCGTCACGACGCAGTTTGTCCATTGGTCCAGACCGGCGCGAATGAATATGTGCTTGAGCTTTTCCATGGTCCAACGTTAGCCTTCAAAGACGTTGCCATGCAGCTTCTTGCACGCATGATGGATTATGTTCTCGCGCAACGCGGCGAACGTGCAACGATTGTTGGCGCCACATCCGGCGACACAGGCGGTGCAGCGATTGAAGCCTTTGGCGGTCGTGACAATACCGATATTTTTATCCTGTTCCCAAATGGTCGCGTGTCTCCGGTGCAGCAGCGCCAGATGACAAGCTCCGGCTTTTCGAATGTTCATGCCCTTTCTATCGAAGGCAACTTCGATGATTGTCAGAATCTGGTCAAAGGCATGTTCAATGACCTTGAATTCCGCGATAGCATTTCTCTTTCCGGTGTGAATTCAATCAACTGGGGACGCATCATGTCTCAGGTTGTGTATTATTTCTCGGCAGCATTGAGCCTCGGTGCACCAGATCGCGCTGTCTCGTTCACTGTCCCGACCGGCAATTTCGGCGATATTTTTGCAGGCTATGTTGCCAAGAAAATGGGATTACCGATTGATCAGCTGATTATCGCAACAAATGACAACGACATTCTTGCACGTACGCTTGATAGCGGTGCCTATGAAATGCGCGGCGTTGAACAGACAACTTCGCCTTCGATGGATATCCAGATTTCATCTAATTTCGAGCGTTTGTTGTTTGAAGCGCATGATCGCGATGCGAGCGCTGTGCGTGGCCTGATGGACAGCATGAAGCAATCAGGTGGCTTTACGATTTCTGAAAAGCCACTGTCTGCCATTCGCAGCGAATTTGCAGCGGGCCGTTCAACCGTGGACGAAACGGCCGCAACCATTAAGTCAGTTCTGGAAGCTGACTGCTATTTGCTGGATCCACATTCAGCGATTGCGGTTAAGGTCGCTCGCGAAAAAGTGTCCGATAATACACCTATGGTTGTACTCGCCACCGCACATCCGGCTAAATTCCCTGATGCAGTAAAAGCTGCAAGTGGTGTGACGCCGGCGCTTCCGGCATGGCTTTCGGACTTGATGGACCGAAAAGAAAGTTTCACAGTTCTTCACAACGACCTGAAAATCGTGGAAGAATACATTCGCGGTCATTCCCGGGCGTAAGATTATATCTTGCTCAGGAGTTTAAAAACGGGAACCCGAATGGGACTATGGGAGCATTTTGCATATGGGTGTTGAAGTAACGCGTCTTTCCAATGGGCTTACCATTGTAACAGATAACATGCCGCATGTGGAAAGCGTTGCGTTGGGTATCTGGGTAAAAGCAGGCGCACGAAATGAAGCGTCAGACCGACACGGCATTGCTCATCTGCTTGAACATATGGCCTTCAAAGGTACGGAAAAGCGTACAGCTTGGCAGATTGCATCTGACATTGAAAATGTTGGTGGCGAAATCAATGCCGCAACGAGCGTTGAAACCACATCATATTATGCGCGCGTGCTGCGCAACGACATGCCGCTTGCGATTGATATTCTTGCTGACATTTTGACTGCCTCCAAGTTCGACGAAGCCGAACTTGAGCGTGAAAAACAGGTCATCATGCAGGAGATCGGTGCAGCCCACGATACGCCTGATGATATCGTGTTCGACCGCTTCACCGAAACTGCCTATCGTCACCAGCCAATCGGTCGCGCAATCCTCGGCGAACCTGATACCGTAATGTCGTTCACATCGGCCGATCTTCGCCAATATATGGATGAGCAGTATAGCGCTGACCGTATGGTTGTAACGGCTGCTGGTGGCATTGATCATGACCATTTCGTGAAAGAGGTCGAACAGCGCTTGGGCGGTTTCCGTGCTCACAATACTGCACCAACGCTTGATCTCGCCACTTATGTCGGCGGCGATTTCCGCGAAGACCGCGACTTGATGGATGCGCAGGTTCTGATTGGCTTTGAAGGTCGCGCCTACCATGTCCGTGATTTTTATGCCTCGCAACTCCTATCAATGATCCTCGGCGGTGGCATGTCCTCACGTCTGTTTCAGGAAGTGCGTGAAAAGCGTGGCCTTTGCTATTCAGTCTATGCGTTTCATTGGGGCTTTTCCGATACGGGCCTTTTTGGAATTCATGCTGCAACCGGCAAGGACGAACTCGTGGAGTTGCTTCCGGTCATCATCCAGGAGCTGCACAAAGCCGCAGATTCCATCGGCATTGATGAAGTTAATCGTGCCCGTGCGCAATACAGCGCGAGCCTTTTGATGTCGCAGGAAAGTGCTGCGAGCCGTGCCGGACAGATTGCACGCCAGTTCCTGCTTTATGGGCGCCCGGTGCCAAACAACGAACTGATGGACCGCCTGTCGCTCATTACGCCTGAACGCCTGAGCGATCTTGCTGGCCGTATGTTCCTCGACAGCAAGCCGACAATCGCCGGTGTTGGCCCAGTTGGACGTCTGATGAGTTTTGAAGGGTTGACAGACGCTCTTTCGACCAGCGCGCATACACGGAAGATTGCTGTTTAACGGATCCGAGAATAGGCTGCAATTTCATAAAGAACTCATGCAACAGTGTTGCATATTCTAGAAGCAGCCTATTCTCTTCATCAACAACACGAGAACGAGCATGATCGGCCTGCCATTCCGGCGCAGTAATCCGACACTTCTTCGTGGGCAGCGCGTTTATTTGCGCGAGCCAATGCTGAGTGATTTTGCGACATGGGCCAACGTGCGCGAGCAAAGCCGCGGCTTTCTCACTCCTTGGGAGCCAACATGGGCTGACGACGATCTGACCAAAAGCGCTTTTCGTCATCGATTGCGCCGCGTTCAGGAAGAAATGTCCGATGGCACCGGCTATCCCTTCTTTATTTTTGACAGCAAAGACAATCGGCTTCTCGGCGGAATAACGCTGGGAAACATAAAGCGGGGCGTCGGACAGAACGGTATGGTTGGCTATTGGAGCAGCATATCAGCGGCTGGCAAAGGCTATATGAGCGAAGCCTTATCATTGGTTATCCCCTTTGCATTCAATGAACTAAGGTTGCACCGGATCGAAGCTGCCTGTATTCCCCATAATGTTCGTTCGATACGGCTTCTCGAAAAAGCCGGATTTCAGAGAGAAGGACTGTTGCGCTCTTATCTCAAGATCAATGGCTTCTGGCAGGACCACCTGTTGTTTGCCCTGATAGAAAGCGATCTACGCATGATCAATGGCAAGGTTGAACGCTCGTGAATGGTGTAACAAACAGGTTATTTTCAGCTTGTCTGCGCTGTGTAGCGCTGATCATTATCTTGACCTGTTCAGCAATTCCTTCTCTTGCCGTCGAACCAATAAAAATCTCTAAAGAAGATACGGCTCTTGACCTATCGCGCGCTGTAGAGCTACTGCGCAATCAGGGCGAAAGCGTGCAGGTTTCCACAGCACCGGGAGCCGATGGAATCGTTCGCCGCATTGAGGTGCAGGCAGCGCCCAATTCAAATGCGTCTGGTGACTGGGCCGCATTTTCCATTGCAAATCCGACAGACGAACAGATCGACCGTCTGCTCGTTGCTCCGCATTTTCGTCTTGTGGGATCAAACATAATTTGGCCTGATCTAGGCTCAGCGCGTATTTCTTCGATAACACCCAGTGAGGGCTTTACGCTCGACAGACAGCCAAGCGAAGACGCTGATGTTTTCCTTATCACGTTAAATCCGAAAACCGTTGTAACCTTCGTCGCTCAGCTTTCGTCGCACAATCTGCCGCAGCTTTATTTGTGGGAACCGGAAGCCTACAAGGATGCCGTCAACTCCTACACGCTGTATCGCGGCATTCTGCTTGGCATTTCCGGCCTTCTGGCACTGTTTTTGACGATTCTTTTCGTCGTTAAGGGCACTTCGCTTTTCCCAGCAACCGCAGCACTCGCATGGGCAGTTCTCGCTTATATCTGCGTTGACTTCGGCTTCTGGAACAAGCTGATGGAGATAACGCCCGGAAACGAGCAGGTCTGGCGAGCGGGTACCGAAGTCGCTCTTGCCGCCTCACTGGTGATCTTCCTGTTCACCTATCTCAATCTCAATCGCTGGCACGACCATTTCAGCTATGGAGCGGTGACTTGGGTATTGGGCCTTATGGCTCTGGCCGGTGTTGCCGTCTTTGATCCACCTGTTGCTTCCGGCATTGCGCGCATGTCGCTGGCGCTTACGGTTGTGTCGGGCATCTTCATCATCGGCGATCTGGCGATTAAAGGCTATGATCGAGCAGTGATGCTCATACCGGCGTGGCTGCTCACGCTGATTTGGCTATTGGGCGCTTGGATGACCGTGTCAGGCCAACTCGACAACGACATCATTCAGCCAGCACTTGGCGGCGGTCTGGTGCTGATCGTCCTGCTGATCGGCTTTACCGTTATGCAACACGCTTTTTCGGGCGGTGCGCTCCAGCAAGGATTGCTTTCCGATATGGAACGTCAAGCGCTTGCAGTGATTGGCGCAGGTGACATCGTATGGGACTGGGACGTTCCGCGTGACCGCGTTGTGACGACACCTGACATTGCGAATTACCTCGGCAACACAGCAAGTTCGCTACAAGGTCCGGTTCGTAACTGGTTGCCAGCGATGCATGCGGATGATCGTGATCGCTTCCGCTCAACACTCGATGCTATTCTCGAAAACCGGCGTGGACGCATCGGACAGATTTTCCGTCTGCGCGCCAATGACGGTCATTATCATTGGTACGCGCTGCGCGCGCGTCCCGTCATTGGTTCAGACGGCGAAATCGTCCGCTGTGTTGGCAC
>Ga0308165_1005131_pt1 | contig 12384 bp, 8 predicted proteins | sample PhyWR2_FD_201032 | JGI IMG/M metagenome (GOLD analysis project Ga0308165, IMG submission 201032) | Phyllosphere microbial communities from UC Gill Tract Community Farm, Albany, California, United States - DLSLW.R2 | ecosystem: Host-associated > Plants > Phyllosphere > Unclassified | place: USA...
TTTTGACCAAAGCAAATTCACTTGCTACAAAAAATGCTGTGATCGCAATCATTAAAAATAGTATGAAAAAATTTATTGCAAGCATATTTACACCTCGTTTTTCTTCTTCTCTCTTATTATACTTGTCCTCTTTAATTAGCGCGAATAGGAGCTATTGAGGAGAAACAAAAAACTCTAAGACCTTCGGCGGCAGTCTTAGAGATTTTAATTTTTTATAATAACACTTTTCTTTCCCTTAATCGCGTTTTCCGCGCATCTCCAATAATCAACGGAACGGATTCGTATTTTACTTCACTATATTCTAGACCAAACCAGTTTTCTGGAGAAGTTGTTCTTTTTTTGATGGCTAATTTCAGTTGCATGATTTGACGATCCCACTTCTTCAATTCTGTTACTTTTGATAATTCTTCTCGAATAATAATAAATTGGAAATCACCAACTTCACGACCTGGTGTCAATGAATATTTTTGTGGTTGTTTTGGCAAGCGACCTTCCTTCATTAAATCATAAACGATTTGACGGATATAGACATTCACTTCTTGCGCTACATGGAAACCAAGATATAGTTGGACTTGAACAATAAAATCTGTGTCCATCATATCAACAGAATACTCTTTCGTAAAAGGTTCATCTGTTACTTCAACATTAACAAACCAATATACATTCGCTCGTTTCGGCTGTTTATCTAAGATTGAATAAATGATCTGGCGTCCAATTTCGTCACCAATCGTATCTGGAGTCATAAACACAACATTGGTTTGCGATTTTGGAACGGACGTGTCCTCTTTTAGCATCCGCAATTGTTCGACATACTGCTTCAGTGGAACGGTATCAGAGGTTTTCTCTTTGATGATATTGCCCCATTCCCAAATCGTCATCACAGCTAAAATCAATAAAGCGATCCCTACAGCAACATAACCCCCGTGGAAGAATTTCGCAATACTTGAGACAAAAAAGATCGACTCGATGCTACCAAAGAACAATGTAACAAGATAAGCAATCCAACGTGGCGCTCCTTTTTGAAGTAAATAAAACATTAATAAAATCGTGGTCATCAACATCGTTACAGTGATGGACAGACCATAAGCAGCCTCCATGTGGGTAGAGGTTCTAAAGGTGATAACGATCAGTGAACAAACGATCCACAACATCATGTTGACTGCTGGAATATACATTTGACCGATATTGGCACCAGGATAAATAATTTTCAATCTTGGCAATAATTTTAATTTGATTGCCTCAGACACTAATGTAAATGAACCGGAAATCAACGCCTGCGAAGCAATTACAGCGGCAACTGTCGCAAACACAACGCCGATAAGCATGATGCTATTTGGCATCATTTGGAAAAATGGATTTAAATTTTCAATCGCTAAAATAGATGGATCATTTTTGGCACTTAAGATCCAAGCAGCTTGACCTAAATAATTAAGAATCAAACAAACTTTGATATATGGCCAACTAGCTCGAATATTATGTTTTCCAACGTGACCTAAATCAGAATACAGTGCTTCGGCCCCAGTTGTAGCTAGAAAAACATTGCCCAAAACGAAGATCCCTAATTTGTTTTCAGGACTAAGCAACAGTTGAATCGCATAATAAGGATTCAATGCACGAAGCACCGTCCAGTCTTGTCCAAAATTGATTAGTCCCATCACACCTAAGAATGTAAACCAAGCAAGCATGATCGGTCCAAACGCTTTACCAACTGCGTCTGTCCCAAAACGTTGGACAGAAAATAAGATAAGAATAATCACTAAAGTAATCATCACGATAATGTTTTGATCACTACCAAAGCGATCAAAGAACACTGGTATTCCCCGCAGACCTTCGATTGCTGTGGTCACTGTTACAGCAGGCGTTAAGACCCCATCTGCAAGCAGTGCGGCTCCTCCGATCATAGCTGGAATGATCAGATATTTTCCTTTTTTACGTACTAGTGTATATAAAGAAAATATTCCTCCTTCACCATGGTTATCCGCATTCAACGCAATCACAACATATTTAATCGTTGTTAAAATCGTTAATGTCCAAAAAATCAATGATACCGCACCAATAATGAAATTTTCGGAAACATTTTGAAGACCTCCATTGTCACCTACGATCGCTTTCATTACATACAGCGGACTTGTTCCGATATCTCCATAAACGACACCCATTGCTACTAACAGACCAGCAGCGGTCAATTTCTGATGATGCGAAACTTTAGACTTCTCTACCACAAGATTCTCCTCCAATTTAAACGCTTTGCAGGCTTGCCTGCAAAGCTAGATAATGCGAAAGTTCAATAGGATACCACACTTTTTTATAAAAAAATGAGATGCTACTGTCACTTTTGAATATAACAAGAGACCTAAGTGAAACGACACTTGGCCCTTACACTTAGGTCTCGCAATTTCATTCTTAGACCAGTGTTTTCACACTTGCTGTTGATCTAAAAACATAGATAGACTATGCTGCTACTCCCCTAAGATTTTTATTTGGATGTCCAAACAAAAATATCGGTTACGATTTATGATTTAATTGAAAAATAGTAGAAAAAAATCAAAATAACTGATTTCGATAACAACTATAATACTCCTTTACTATTTTAGCAAGTCTTTTATGTAAATAAATTCAATAGTATTTTCAAAGACTTCTTTCAATTGAGTTAACTTAACTAAAAAGAACACTTGAAATGCTGATTTTCATTAAGAAAATCAACCTTCAAGTGTTCCTTCAATAATTAATTTATTCTTCGTCGTCTTCAGTTGAGTAGTGGAATTTAATCATTTCATTCACAAAAATCGGAATGATCGATAAGCCCATTACTAACAACCAATGGTTGATCCCAATTGGAACTAACCCAAACAAATCCTGTGTAAATGGTAACAATGCGATAACCGTTGTGATAATCACTGCTAACACGGCCATTTCGAAAAGTGATTTGTTTGTTGATAACTTGACTCTAAAAATCGATTCTGTACTTCTTACATTAAAAACATGTAGGATCGATGAATAAGCTAAAATCAAGAAGGCAACTGTTTGTCCGATTTCATGACTTGCTTCAAAGAAGTAGGAAACAGAATCAACATTTGCTCCTAAATAAAAACCAAACAGTGTGATAACTGTAAAGACAAAGGCATTGATTCCGATTTTTTGCCACAAACCACGTGCAAAAATCCCTTCATTTCTAGGAATCGGTGCTTCATCCATGATCCCTTTTTCAGCAGGTTCTTTCCCTAAAGCAAAGCCTGGAAGACCATCTGCTACGACATTTACAAATAATAATTGAACAGCTGTGAATGGTGCTCCCCAGCCAAGTAACATCGCAATCAGTACAATAAAAATCTCCGAAATATTACAACTTAATAAAAAGTTTACCGCCTTACGAATATTACGATAAACTGCTCGCCCTTGAGCAACAGCATCTACAATCGTAGCAAAATTATCATCTGTCAAAATCATATCTGCTGCGCCTTGAGCTACATCTGTTCCTGTGATTCCCATAGCACAACCGACATCACTCGCTTTTAAGGCTGGTGCATCATTGACACCATCACCTGTCATTGCAACAACAGCACCTGTCCGCTGCCAACTTTTTACGATGCGAATCTTATCTTCTGGCGTTACTCTAGCATAAACAGAAAGTGATTTCACGCGAGAGTCTAATTCTTCATCGGACATTTTTTGCAGTTCTGAACCAGTAAGTGCTTCACTTTTATCCGTTAAAATGCCTAATTCTTTTGCAATTGCTCCAGCCGTCACCACATGATCTCCTGTGATCATCACTGTTTTGATCCCAGCTTTTTTGGCTCTGGCAATAGCACCTTTACTCTCTGGTCTTGGCGGATCGATCATACCAATCAATCCTAATAGACGTAGATTCTTCTCTAAAGCCTCTGAAGTGATTTCCGTGGGTTCCTCATCATAGATTGCATAACCAACTGCTATCACGCGTAATGCACGTTTTCCAAAACGGTCATTGACCACAGCCGCCTGTTCAACATCTCCAAAACGAAAGCGAGTCAATAAGACATCGAAGGCTCCTTTTGTTACAGAAATGTATTTTTTCCCCATCTTATGAACTGTCGTCATCATCTTACGTTCTGAGTCAAAAGGAATTTCACCGATTCTTGGATATTTTTCTTCCAATTCAGCCTTTGTATGATAGTTTTCCTCAACAGCACGGACAATCGCTGCCTCAGTAGGATTTCCCTGAATGACTAAATCGTCTCCATCTTTATCTACGATCACATCAGTACACAAAGAGGCCATTTTCAAGACTTCCATTGCTTCATCGGTCATTGCATCTTCTGTATCGGTCACTTCATCGCCGCGTGACCAAACGCGTCTTACACGCATTTTATTTTGCGTCAGCGTACCCGTCTTATCAGAACAGATCACATTTGCTGTACCTAATGTTTCAACCGCTGGCAAACGACGAATAATGGCATGTTTTTTCGCCATTTTCTGCACACCATATGCAAGTGTTAATGTTACGATCACCATCAGTGTTTCAGGCACTGCTGCAACTGCTAAGGACACAGCTGTCATAAACATTTCCAATACAGGTTCCCCTTGTAGTTCACCTATGATAAATACCAATGCCGCAGCTCCTAAAGCAATAAAACTGATACGCTTCCCTAATTGATTTAAACGTTTTTGCAAAGGTGTTTGTTGGGTCACATCGTCGTTCAATAAGCCTGCGATTTTTCCCATCTCTGTTTGCATTCCTGTAGACGTAACGATTGCTCGCCCACGACCATTTGCCACAGTACAGCCTTTAAAGACCATATTTATTTGATCACCGATCGGTGCATCTTGTTTCCCTATGTATTCCGAATCTTTCTCAATAGGTTCACTTTCTCCAGTAAGTGCTGATTCTTCTACTCTAAGTTGTGATGCCTGGATCAAACGAGCATCTGCTGTAATCATGGAGCCTGATTCTAATACAAGTATGTCACCCACGACTACATCCTCTGCATCGATCGTTTCTACTTTGCCGTCACGTAAAACAGAGCTACTTTGTTTGTTCATATCCTGCAGTGCGGCCAACGATTTTTCAGCATTGCCCTCTTGAACGATTGCTAATACTGCATTGATGATCACAATGGCGATAATCAAGATTCCTTCAAAATAATCCCCATGGTCTGTTGCAATGGCTGTGTAAAATGAGATAGCTGCCGCAACCAATAAAATGATTGTTGTAAAATCAGATAAACTATGAAGAAATTTCTTTACTATCGACTCTTTCTTGGCTTCATGGAACTTATTGGCACCATGCTCAGCAAGCCGTCTCTTGACTTCTTGTTCCGTTAATCCTTGCTCTTTATTCGTATTCACTTCTTTGATAATTGTTTCGATAGGTTGTTTGTATGCTTCCATCCTATCCCCCCATTCTTATTTTTTCCTTCTATTAATATAGTATCTATACTCACTATACCATGTTTTTTTTTCAAACTTCAATAAATATGGCTAAATTTTCATTTTTTTAGCTTACTTTTTTTAAAAGTAGATCATTCGTCCAATAAAATTTTATTCTGTAATCAAAAGTCGTTTTATTTGAAAACGCTTACTAATTATGCTATTCTGTTTATAGAAGGAAGGAGGTACCATCAGTTGTATTGAAGAATTTCTCGAAGCATGACAAAATTAAACACAAAATTGTTAACAGAACACCATTCACCTTTCAACAAAAATATATGTAAAGTATAAAAATCATAAAGACATCTTTACAAATAGTGAATATGTGCAAAAATTTGTAGAAACAAGCCAAATACAATAAAAAAACACATATAAAGATAGTTTGATTAAAAAAATTTAAAAAAAGAAATGTAGAAAATGTAATGAAAACAACATTTGGTTTATGAACAAGAAATTCGACTAATTACTTTACATGTATAACGAAAAGTAAAACATTTATGATTCAATACGCTGATTCCTTCCAGAAACAAAAGCCAAGCTAATCGAGAAGCTTGGCTTTTTTCTTTGCAAGATATTTGTAAGTGAAAGTAAGATATGGTATATTGACTATGCGCTTTTTATTTAATACATAAATTAGACTATTGGAGGGATTTGCATTGCCAAAAAAGAAGAACTCATCTTTTGAGAGTTCCATTCACGTCTACAGAGCCATGAAACGCATGACCCAACAGGAACTTGCTGACAAGGTGGGAGTATCTAGACAAACAATTATTCAGTTAGAAAGAAATAGGTACAATCCTTCCCTTTTACTGGCTCACGACATAGCAGACGTTTTCGAAGTGCCTATTGAACAGATCTTCACGTTCAAGAAATTAACAGAAGACGAGCAAACGAACGAAGAAACCGACTAACGGAAGGAAAGGATAAATTATGACTGAATCACTTAAATCTTTTTTTGATGACTTGCCTGTAAATCATTGGTCTAGCTTTTTAATTATTGGACTTTCATTGATATTTATTATTTACTCAGTCTACTTTTTCTTTAGCAAAGAAGGAAAAGATGAACGAGGAAAGAAAATCATTTCAACGGCAAGTTTTATTTCATTTATCGTTACTATGATCACAATTTTCATTTTAGGTAACTTTTTCTATGATGTTGCTTCTAGCAGTGTGAACGCATATTCTTGGTTATTAAATTTTATGTTAGTAATTATCTCTGGATCTAACGTAATTAGTATACTAATTTTAAGAAAATTAAATTAAAAAGAATGGGATAAAAACTTATCCCATTCTTTTTTTATTTTATCATTCCTACTAGAAACAAATAAGACGTGTCCAACCATTAACAGTATTCGCAACAATCGTTTCTGAACGATCAGTATCCTCGGCATTTTTACTTCTTTCAAATGAAGCTCCTACAACTTCATCTACTTTCTTCAAATCTTTTGCTGCTTCCATTTTTTCAATTGATAATTTTCTCATGATATAATTTCTCCCCCTTGCGTTAATAACTAAATTATAAAGCGTTCTCGCCGATAAGTAAAGTTCTTTTTTCAGTTTGTGTCACTTAATAAATAACAAGGAGAGAACATTTACTGGATCGTAAGCTCTCAATAGTTGATATCCCACCCCTGCTATACCACAAAAAAGGCTCACAGGAACGTTCGCAGGATCAGACTTTAGTGTGGTAACATCTCCTAATAATAACTGAATATCATCCAAACGATTGTCTGCACTTCCATAGTTTCCATGACACAAGCAATCATCTAACCGCTCTTTATTTTCTACACTTCTGGACATTTTATCTGGAAAATCTAGGCCCAACTCTTGGCAAACCTCATTAATTCCTACGCTCCCTCGACACCAAGAATCATTTTGGATTTCGTCACTTTCAAGCATTGCTTCAAATCGTTCCTGATACCAGCCAAGTTTTTCTTCAACCCACGTTTCTTGAAGGATGTGATGTGCTTTAACTAGGCCATAACAAACACCTGCATATCCATGAGCAAAGCTGTTATCTGCCATTTCATGACAGCTTAATACTTGTGTGTAGTCCCAAAGCCGCTCATAGGCCTCTTCACTTTGAAACTCCTGATAAACTGCTGCTAAAATAGCTAGTAAGCTAGCTTTACCATACAGCCATTCATTTGATTGTTTTTCTGTTTGTATGTCCTCTGTTTTTAAAGCTTTTAAACTCTTTTCCAGATAGGTCCGATGTTTTGAATCATCAAGTAACTTTGTCACATAAAAAGCTACTGTTAAACGCATTCCTTCGTCAAAAAAAGCACTCTCATAGCTATTTTTATCCACCGATGTTTGAAAAATCTCTTTTTCCAATAATTCGATTACTTTTTGGTAGCTACTCTTTGGAGCAAAATGATTCAGGTAGATGAAAAATAGATAGATTCCTGCGCTTCCTTCGTAAAGATTCGTACTAGGGTATACAATCCCTATCTCTTTATCAGATTCAGGCAAAACCGACATCCAGTCAATTTCACCATTTGTTTGATCTAATACCAGTTGGTCAATGATCGTATCCCCAATATCTGCGGCTTTTTGTAGGAATGGCTGTTTGATTGAGTGATTTCTCTTGGATATTGTTATTGGTTGTTCCTGATATTCTAAAGTCCCTAAGCTTTCCTTTAGTAATAGATAGGAAAAATTACTTGTTTTCTCTGTTATCTGTTCCATGTGTTCAATAGTATCTTGTAGCGGTGTCTTTCTTAATAATTTAGGCAACTCTTGATTGTTAGTATAGACATTCGTTAAAGAGGTATTGGCCGTAAATAAAGGAACATCATGATCCAACATCGCTTGAACTTCAAAAGGAATCAAGGCTTCCGGAATGATTTTACTCGCCCATAAATTCTCAATAATCTTTTCTCGTTCAATATAGTTTGACATACTCTCAGTATGCAATGTAAAATTCAATAAATCTCCATAATTTTGTGTATCTCTGTAAATCAATCGAATCGTCTGATTTGCAAATAACGCTTTGACTTTTGCAATAAAGGCTGCCTTATTTTTTAATAATAGGCGATTGGTTGCTTGAAACGCAGTTTGGATCACATCACGATAATGTTTATAATCAACTTCTTTTCCTGCTAAACAAGGAATATTTTGAGCCCCATCCATGTATCCTTCTTCTAGTTGAAATGCGATATCACTGGAACGAGTATTTCGCAGTCTTCTAACTTTTTCAGGTAATTTTTGCTTTGTCCCAGATAATGCATCCATTTCTAGTACACGTTTCCATTGTTTTTTTTGCGGCAATAATCCTGAAACGATCACAGAGTGTTTTTCTATTCTAGTTTGTCGTGATAATTTTTGTGTTTGTTTAAACATTTCAGGACGAATTAGTGTTTCTACATCGATCAAGACAGGATACGATCCGCTGGCAATCAAATTTTCCATATGTAAGTCAGTTGCGCCTAACCAATAGACAACAGCTAACAGTTGTCCGTACCTTTGATAAAAGTCCACCACATCCCTTTCATTTTGACATTCTTGATAAGCAATTTTTTCTTCAATCGTAAAGTTTGATGCGATAATTCGTTTGATTTTATAGAACGATAACGTTTTATCTAAGTCTTCTAGATACTTTAGTAGATCATTGAACCCTTCGCCTATTTTCAAATTTTTAAATTTGAAAATCAGCGACTGCTCCTGCACTTGAAACTGGATTACTGATTTCCCACGATCATGACTATCTCCTTGCCCTAGCTTTATTTGAGTAAGTATTAGCGGAGTCGAAATAGCAAAGGTTTCCGCCAATTGTTCTGTTGAATCATTTAGCGAAGCAAAGAATTCTTCAATCATTTCACAAGCAAAGGTCAATCTAACTGCAAGAATTCTAGCAAGAGTTGGATATTCACCATAAAAAAGATAGGTTCTTTGTTTATCACCAAGGAATTCTTCGATATATTTAGTAAATTCTTCCTCTTTTGTTGCCGCTTGTAATTGATATTCTTCAATCATTTGATGAATATCCCAAACCAATGTTTTTTGTGCAAGGAAAAAAAGTTCTTTTGACAATTGATCAATGAGTTCTTTGATTACTCTTTCTGATAACTGAATCAAAGAAAATTTATCTCTCAGATATCTAATATGTTCTTCATAATAATGTAGATGAAAACGTAATGCTGCGGATAAACTCATTTCTTTTATCGTAATCTCAGACTTAAATAGCTGTCTATGTAATTGAAACCAGTCACTTTTTTCGACAGTCGGAAGTAATGACTGTGCCCGCTTTTCAGTGAAAGGGAGCAATCCAACACTATACGTTTGTTCATCTAAGTGATAGCTTTTAAGCATTTTATCATAGTCAGCTAGTTTCATTAAACTTTTACGCGCTTGCCATTGCGCTAAGTATTCTTGTCCATCGTCTCCTAAATCCAACGCTTTCCAACTTTGGATTCTTTCGGACATTGTTGTAGCATAACTATATGTCAACTCCTCAATCATCATTACCTCTCCTTTATTTTCTCTGTTCTTCTTTATAATAATAAATAAATAGCCAAAATACTATGGTTATTTTGTGACTATCTGTCCGAACCTTCTAACACTACTCACTAAAAACAAATTCCCACGCCTACCGAAAGCGTTATCAAAAAATAGTGAAAAGCTTATCTAATTTACCAAAACTATACATAACATGTCTGCTTCCCTCTATTACGGTCAACCTTGAAAATTATTCAACAAAAATAACAAAAGATTGTGAATTTTTAGTTATTTCAGCCTTTTAATAGAAATAAACAGCTATTTTGTAAGCATTTGTTTTGTGAATTTTTTACTTTTCGTATATTATAGTTATTAAGAGGTATGTACCAATATTTTTGAAAGGATATGAAAAAATATGTTAAAATTATATACCACCAATAGTTGTACGTCATGTAGAAAAGCACGTAGATGGCTAATTGACCATGATATTCCATTTGAGGAAAAGAATTTTGGCACTACTCCTATTACATTAGACGAACTAAAAAATATATTGATCCTTACCGAAGAAGGCACGGAAGATATTATCTCCATCCGATCCAAGGTCTTCCAAAAACTAGATACAGATATTAATGAGCTTCCTTTACATGTATTACTAGAGTTGGTAAAAGATAATCCTGGACTATTACGTCGTCCAATCATGATCGATGAAAAAAGATTACAAATCGGCTTTAATGAAGATGAAATTCGCTGTTTCTTACCTAGAGCTGTTCGCAAAAGAGAATTATCACAAACTTTACTTTTAAGCGGCTTATGACTGTTACTACCTCGAAGTAAAAAATCAAAAAAACTCATTCTGTTTCTAACTAGAACATGTGGAATAAATACCTTTGCACGTTTGCAGCGTATTTATTTTTCACTGGTGTTCAGTTAAAAGAGAATGAGTTTTTTAGCTTAGATTATTTTACGAACATCGCATCGCCAAAGCTAAAGAAGCGATAACGTTCATCGATTGCATGCTGGTAAGCCGTAAGGGTCAGATCTTTGCCGGCAAAAGCACTAACGAGCATCACTAAGGTCGACTTCGGTAAATGAAAGTTAGTCGAAAAGGCTTGAACAATTTTAAATTCATAGCCGGGTGTGATAAAAATATCTGTCCAACCACTATCAGCTTTGATTTGTCCGTCAAATTTTGTTCCAATTGTTTCTAATGTTCGAATCGATGTTGTCCCAACCGCAACAATTCTACCGCCCATTTTACGAACTTCATTCAGTTGTTCTGCTGCTGCTTCAGTTAGACGGTAAAATTCACTATGCATTTCATGTTCTGCAATATTTTCCACACTTACAGGACGGAATGTGCCTAATCCCACGTGTAAGGTCAAATAAACGAGCTTCACGCCTTTTGATTGGATTTTAGCAAGTAATTCCTGCGTAAAGTGCAAACCCGCTGTAGGAGCTGCTGCAGAGCCATTTTCTTTAGCATACACCGTTTGATATCGTTCAGGATCTTCTAACCGTTCTTTGATATACGGAGGCAAGGGCATTTCTCCCAGTGACTCCAAGATTTCTAAGAAAATTCCTTCATAATTAAACGTGACGATCCGACCGCCATGTTCTAATTCTTCAACGACAGTTGCTGTTAAACGACCATCACCAAAACTGATTTTGGTCCCAACTTTTGCTCGTTTGGCTGGTTTGATCAATGTTTCCCACGTATCCCCTACAGTGTTAGTCAAAAGAAGGACTTCTAAATGACCACCCGTTTCTGGTTTTTCACCGTACAATCGAGCTGGAAGTACTCTTGTATCATTCATGACTAGTGCATCTCCAGCCTTTAATTCATCAATGATGTCATGAAAATGTTTATCTTCAATTTCTTTTGTCTCATGATTTAAGACTAAAAGACGTGAACTCGTTCGATCTTTTAAAGGGGTTTGCGCAATCAGTTCTTCAGGTAAATCAAAATCAAAATCTTCTGTACTTAACATAGTTGTCACTCTTTCTCCTTGATTTGTCTTGGTCATTCTACCATTTTTTATAGTATCTGGCTATGAAGAAAGCATTTCTCAAAAAGACAAATTACTTGAAACTGTCTATTTCAAACGTTACACTTACTAAAAGTAAGTTTTTAAAAAAAAGGAGGAACCGCTATGTTTGCACCTATCCATCACGTTTCACTATTAACTAGATTTGCTGAGAGAAATCATTTTTTTTACACAACTATTCTTGGTTTACGTTTTGTAAAAAAAACAGTCAACCAAGAGAATCATAAAATGCTTCACTATTATTATGGTGATTATGCTGGAACGCCTGGATCAGTTATTACGTTTTTTATAGTTCCTGCACTTGGACGACGTTATGATAACGATTCTTTTTTAAGCACGATTGGTTTAAAAATCCCTAAAGGCAGCCTAGATTTTTGGGCCCAACGTTTAGCTGATGCACAAATCAAATTCGTTAAAGAAGATAACCTACTCCATTTTACAGATGAGGATCACGTAGATTTACGCTTGATTGAAGTGGAACAAGGTCCATTAG
>Ga0308165_1005133_pt1 | contig 12377 bp, 10 predicted proteins | sample PhyWR2_FD_201032 | JGI IMG/M metagenome (GOLD analysis project Ga0308165, IMG submission 201032) | Phyllosphere microbial communities from UC Gill Tract Community Farm, Albany, California, United States - DLSLW.R2 | ecosystem: Host-associated > Plants > Phyllosphere > Unclassified | place: USA...
GCCATTCACGCTCGATGCGATCGAGGGCGAACAGCGCTTCTCGCAGCGCAAAGGTCAGCGCCGGCCCCACCTTCAGGATGGCGAAGTGATCGCGCACCAACTGGCGATAGGCCTGCGGCGGTTGGTAATCCGTAGAGTGCGCTTCATAGATCATGCCCGGCTGCCGTTCGATGAAATGGCTCAATGCGTCGGCGCGCTGCGGCTGATAACGTTCGACGCTGTGGTGATCGAACTCGACGCCCGGCTGTACCACCAGCGCAATGGTTCGCTGCCAGGCATCGTTCAGCTCGGCTTTTTGCCAGGCGATACGGTGCATTTCCAGCGTTTGCGCCACCGCCTGCGGCGCGGTGACCTGCAGGCCCGCCAACGCCTCCTGCGCACCGCCCGGCACCGGCACCTCGGTGCCGATCACATAGACCGGCGCTTCGCCGCCGCTCTGCGCCCAGGCGCGTTCCGCCACCGCGCACAGGCGCGCCGCACGCTCGGCAACCGCCGCATCCCCCAGGGGCGAGGGATCGCCGGCGCACGACATGGAACAATCGAGATGAATTTTGCGAAATCCGGCGCGAACGTAATCGTCGATCAACGTTTCCGCCAGCGCCATCGCTTCCTGAGCCGGGCGATCCTGCCAGGCGTTCGGCCCCAGATGGTCGCCGCCCAGCCACACGCGCTCGCGCGCCAGGCCAACCTCATCCGCCAGACGCCAAAGCGCATCGCGGAACTGGGCCGCCGTTTGGCTGGTATAGCCGCCGAACTGATTGACCTGGTTGGAGGTCGCTTCCACCAACACCGGCGTGCCGCGGCTTTTAGCCTGCCGCAGCGCGGCCTTCAGAACCCAGGGATGGGCGGAACAGACGGAAAAAATCCCGACCGGCATACCGGCCTTGTGCTGCTCGACAAGCTGTAACAACTGCTGCATGAAGCCCCCATGCAGGCGCCGTGCTACCGATCGGCGATGATGACCTCCACGCCCAGCTCAGTTAACGCCCGCTCGTAATCGTCCGGAAGACGGCTGTCAGTGATCAGCCGATGGATTTGTCCGGCTTCGCGAATCATGCAAAAGCTCTTGCGACCGAATTTGCTGGCATCCGCCACCGCGATAATCTCGCGCGCCACCTCGCACATCACGCGATTGAGGTGCGCTTCACCGGGGTGAGGCGTGGTGATGCCGGCGCTCAGATCGAACCCGTCGACGCCCAAAAACAGCTTGTCGAAGCGGTACTGACGCAATTGCTGCTCGGCAGCCGGACCGTAGAGCGAGTAAGAGTTGCGGCGCACGCTGCCCCCCAGCACCATGACTTCCACCCCGTCGTTTCCCGAAAGCTCATAGGCAATGTTCAGCGCGTTGGTCATCACCACCAGATCGCGCCGCCCCTTCAGGAACGGCACAATCTGCGCGGTGGTTGAACCGGAATCGAGGATCAGCGCCTCGCCGTCGCGCACATAGCCGGCCGCCGCGTTGGCGATCAGCGTTTTGACATCGCGATTCAACCGCCCTTTGTCCCGCAGCGGCCGATCGAAAGCGAATTGCTGATTGAGCATTGCGCCGCCGTAAGCGCGCAGCGCACACCCTTTTCGTTCCAGAAAGCGCAGATCGTTGCGGATCGTCACCGTGGATACTGCAAACTGTTTGCTGAGCTGTTCCACACGCACGCTGCCGTGCTCGCATAACAGATCGATGATGTGTTCACGTCGCTTTGCGGTATTCACTGGCATGAGCTGCGGTCCTCAGGTTTCCGGTATCGCCGGGGAGAAGATGGCTTTCGCTCTACTGCGCTGGCATTACAGCAAAGCGAAAGCAATGAAATTGTGATCGGGCTTACAGCCCCGTTTTAGCAAAAAAACCGCCAAAAAACCTTTCGAATCGAAACGAATCGAAAAGCCAAAAAATGGAATGGGAGAAAAATGAAATGCCATGACGAGCATGAGCGCCGGAGAGCAGCCGCACCGGCGGCGGCAGAAGTGAAAGCGCTGCAGACCCCGTCCTGCACTATGACTTTTAGTTCGCTAAGTGACCAGGATCACATAATGGTAATTATCCTGCGGCCGGTGGGGGTCAGCCCTCTCCATCCCGCCGGGCCATCCCCTTGTCAGCACGAGCCATCTTCCCTACACTTGCGATCAGATATCGGCTCCTTGTCGGTACGTAAGCGTTAACGTCAATCAACGCATCACGCCATGCAGCGCTGATTGTCTGCATGCCCTGGTGCGAGGAACTCATGCCGCAACCCGCTTCATCTTCATCATCATCCATCGCGACCCCGCGTCGCCGTTTGCATCGCCCTGCTCTGCTGATCGTTGGCATCATGCTGATCGCGGCTAACCTGCGTGCCGCCCTCACCAGCGTCGGCCCGCTGCTGGAACAGATTCAGCAACAGCTGGCGTTGTCCGCCACCGCCGCCGGCCTGATCAACTCGCTGCCGCTGATCCTGTTCGCCGTCCTCTCGCCACTCACCCCGGCGCTGGCGAAACGCTTCGGAATCGAACGCACCCTGGGCTTTGCCCTCGCACTGCTGGTTTGCGGCATCGCGCTGCGTTCCCTGCCGCAAGACGCCATGCTGTGGCTGGGAAGCGTTCTGATCGGTGCCGCCATCGCCTTCGCCAATGTGGTGCTGCCAACGCTGGTGAAAAGAGATTTTCCTCATCGCGCCGCCGCGATGATAGCGGCCTATGCGGCGGTGATGTCACTGGTCGCCGCCATCGCCTCCGGTCTGGCGGTACCGCTGGCTTCCCTGGCCGATCTCGGCTGGCGCTTCTCCTTGCTGTGCTGGGGATTACCTGCGCTGTTGGCGCTGTTGATCTGGTTGCCGCAGCTGCGGCGCACAGCCACACCCGCAGCCAAAGAGCCACAATCGGCAGAGCCGCAACGCTATCGCTCTCCCTGGGGCAGCGCGCTGGGCTGGCAAGTGGCGATGTTCATGGGGCTGCAATCGATCGCCTTCTACACCATTATCGGCTGGTTCAGCGCCTTTGCCGTCAGCCACGGCGCCTCAGCCCAGCAGGCGGGCTTCGAGCTGTTCGTTTATCAGGTGGTGGCGATCGTCGCCAACTTTGTCATGGTGGTGATTTTGCCGCGGGCGCGCGATCAGCGGGCGATAGCGCTGGGCAGTTCTCTGCTGATCTTTATCGGCGTCGGGGGATTATTGGTGCAACCCGCCAGTTCACTGGTGTGGCTGACGTTTGCCGGGTTGGGAGCGGGGAGTTCGCTGGTGCTGGCGCTGTCGTTCTTTGGATTGCGCAGTCAGCATCATCATCAGGCGACGCTGCTGTCGGGCATGGCGCAATCCGTCGGTTATCTGTTGGCCGCGCTGGGACCCACCTTATTCGGCCTGTTGCACGATCTGACGGAAGGCTGGCGCTGGCCGTTGATCGCTCTGCTATGCCTGACCGTCTTGCAAATGCTGTTCGGCGCGCTGGCCGGCCGCAGCCGCGTGATCGGCTAACGTCGCTGAACGATGGGCCGCGCCGCTTCGGGAGCGGTATCCTGCCATAAATCTTCAATAAAGGCGCGCTGCTCATCGCTCAGCCCCCATGAAGGCGGAATTTTTGACTGCGCGCGACGCTGAACGCCCTCACGGTTTTTAGCCTGCTTCTTGTTCACGAATCGTCTTCCTGCTTAACCTGCTAACTCAGTAACCAGTAAATCACGGCAGCGGTTAGCAGCCAGAACAGCCCGCTACCGATAAACACACACAGCCATGCTTTACGTTTGATATTTGATCCATCCTTGCTCACCACAGCGCCCCTAACCAATAGATTAAACCACTCAAAATAAAATTATTGATCTATTTTAACGATCAATAAAGTCGTTTTTTCCTATGGAAATTTAAAAAAATGCTGCTACCCATAGGTCTGCATTGCCGAATCAGCCACAACGGCACCGTGGATATCACTGTTATCGGCAGGCGAGAACGTGTTTTGATAGGCGAACGAATGCGCAGTGTGCCACACCTTTAAAGGTCAAAATTAAACCACCGGTAAATAATTCAAACATCAATTATTTGACTGGTCGTAAGCCAAATCGGCAGCAGACAGCATTGGAGGAGCGAGAGAAAATGAAGCGACGCACTGAAATAATGCGCGGGAGAAGCGCCGGCCCGTTTTGGTCTGGCACGGGCCGGCGTAAGTTAACCGATTCTGCTGACGGAATCCCGGCTGGCGTGTTCACGCTCGCTGCCGGTCAACTCGCGTAAATGGCCTGAGCGCATCTCCAGCAACCGATCGGCGTGTTCGAAATAGTGATCGTCATGGCTGATGGCGAACACCGTTTTGCCTAACGCGCGCAGCGCCGGCAACAGTTCGCGATAGAAAATGCGCCGGAACTGCGGATCCTGATCAGCGGCCCATTCATCCAACAGCAAAATATCGCGTTGTTCCGCCACCGCCAGCAACAGGGCCAGACGTTTGCGCTGCCCCTGCGACAGTTGCGGGTTGGTCACTCTGGCGCCGTCGAACTGCAATTTGCTTTTCATATTCAACCGTTCAAGCCAATGCGCGACCAGCGCCGTATCAGGTTCGCCGCCTTCCGGTCCTTGTAAACGATCGAACTGATGAAAATCGGTGAAAATCGCTGAAAACAGCCGGCGATAGTCCGGCATATCCGCCGCGGTCTGTGCGACACCATCCAGAACGATGTGCCCGCTTACCGGCCGATACAATCCGGTCAACAGCATCGCCAGCGTTGACTTGCCGCTGCCGTTGCCGCCGATAAGAAACACCAGCTCACCGCGCCGCAGCGTCAGATTAAGCGGCCCGACGGTAAAACCGGGCTGTTGTTCCGCATCTGCATAGTGAAAAACCACGTCGCGCAGCTCCAGCGTCTGCCAGGAACGGCCAACGGCGGCTGGAAACCCCGGCTGATACTCGGCCAGACGCAGCGCTTTCAGCTTGTTGAAGGCCACTTCGGCGCCGACCAGCGTCGGAAACGCCCCCACGGCCTGCAGTAAGGGCGTGCGCAAGAACAGCAGCGTCAGCGAGTAGGTCGCGGCCACCGTCGAGTCCGCCCATCCCAAACTGTTGGCCATAAAGAACACCAGCCCGATCGCCCCTAACATCATGATGTTTGACCAGTTGAGCGCACTCAAATGGAAGGTATCGGCGCGAATGATATGGTAGCGATAGGCTTGCGCGTCGGGCTGATAGGCCTGCTCGTATAACGCCTGCGCCCGTTTGCGGTTCAACGTCAGTTCCTTACGGCCGTCAATCACCGATTCATAACGATGATAGAGACGCTCTTCTGACTCGCGCAAACTGGCCATATGGCGATAAACCCGTGACACCAGGCAGCCGCTACCCACCACGGTCACCGCCACCCAAACCGCCGTGACCGCCAGCATTTTCGGCGATAACCACCCCAGATAGGCCGCTGCCCCCAGGGTCAAAATCACCCCTTGCACCAATTCGGGCAAGCGCACGAAGGCGATGGTGATATTGCGGATGTCACTGGACAGACTAGCCAGCAATGAGGCGCTGCCTAACTGTTCGAGGCGCTCGATCTCGGTATCCAGAATGCGCTTCACCAGTTGCCCACGCAATCGATAGACGAAGTAATGGCCCAATGTGGTCAGCGCCAGTTGCGAACCCAACGTGACCGCTATCAACAATGCCAGCAGGGCGAGAAACATCGGCAACACGGCCAATGGGTTGCCGCTGGCGTCCATCAGATATTGATTGATAAAAGCAATGATACCGATGCCTAAACCGGCGCTGGCCATGGTCAATGCCATAACCGCCAGAAATGGCCAACGATACTGCCGATAAACCACCCGTAGCAGTTCCATGAACAAACCTCTGAAATCGCGATCTGGCAGGCATTGTAAGCGGCGCGAGAATGAGATCAAGACGAATTCTCATCACAGCTTATCAAGCACTGGTCGGGGGAGAGGCGTTGCCGCCTGCCGGCGGCCAATTCGCAGCATGGTTCACTCTGGGCGCTAAATATTCGCCAATTAAATAAGCCGCTAAAAAAATAGATCTATAAAATCAAAATTCATTCACTAAAAAAATAACAAAAAGAAAAAGATAAAATAAACCCATGCATTAGCAAATAAAATTATTTATTTCCTTTGCCGCCTATTATGTTCCAATGCTTTAATAAAACTTCATGATGGAAATCGCCAGTACCAGATACGCAGGAAAGGAAAATGAAAAAAAGGAAATTCCTTAGCCAGATTGAAATTGAACAACTGATTGCCGCCGTGCATGAGGGTAAAAATAGCATTCGAGATCGTTGTTTACTATTAATGTGCTTCATTCACGGCTTGCGGGTGAGCGAACTGCGATCATTACGCCTGCAAGATATTGATCTTACCTCCCATCGGATCCATATATCTCGGCTAAAGAACGGTTTTTCCGTTCAGCACCCCATTCAGCCGCGAGAACGACAGGCGCTGTTAAACTGGCTGGCCCAGCGGGCGAACTATCCTGACGCCAATTCCCCATGGTTATTTCTGTCGCGCCACGGCGGGCAAATTTCACGTCAGCAACTGTATCGCCTAATGAGAATGTACGGTGAAATGGCCGGTATTAGCGTTCAGGTTCATCCTCACATGCTGCGACACTCCTGCGGTTACGCGCTTGCAGATAACGGGGTCGATACGCGCTTGATTCAGGATTATTTAGGGCACAAAAATATCCAGAATACGGTGATCTACACCGCAACCAATGTAGAGCGATTCCGCACGATCAGCATTTAATATTACGATGGAAATAACGGTGCAGGCGCTCATCTTCTTTTAACATGCGCATCGAGTAAGGTAAAAATATCGGATGGAAAAATGCAGCCCGGCACGTCAACAACGGTCTAATTCAGCACTATTCCAACGCCGAGCTGCTTTCATCCACCCGCCCAGGGGAACACTTGTTTGATTGTTTTTTCAACGCCTATGCTACCTGCTTATACCCTGTCATTAACGATTAAGTCCCCTTTGACCACTTCCCGCCAAATTGCCGCGTAATATTGCCGTGCAATGAAAACAGTTCGCTGTCATTCTTCACCTGCAGTTTGCGCATGGCGCTGCATTTATGCGCGCTGATCGTCTTGATGCTGCGGCGTTGCAATTCGGCAATTTGCCGCAGGCTCATGCCGTTGAACAAAAAGGCCAACACATCAGTCTCGCAGCGAGTCAGCTTTCGGGTGAACACCTCATCTGCGCTAACCGAGGGGGCCAGAAAAGTCCCTATCTGTGGGCTCAACACTCGCTCCCCAAGCAAGACCCGATTAAAAAACTCCGCCACCAGCGGTAAAGCGTCATCTCTGGCGACGATGCTGACATTGGGCTGAGGCAACAATCGCCCTAACTCTTCTGCATTACGGCAACGGGTATAGGCAATCACCCGTAATTCGGGCAGTTGCGTGCACAGGGCCAGCAACGCTTCCCTGCCCTTAGCGGGCGTCTCATCTTCACCGTCCAGTTCGGTAATCAGCACGTCAGCCTGCTGATAGACCACGCTATCCACTACCGCACGTACGCTGGTTTCCTTTACGACGACTTTTACCTGGGTTGGCAGCGTTTTTAAAAAACTGGCCAACCCTTCCAGCGTCAATGGACATCTGTCCATTAATGCTATGTTCAGCGGTTGCTGACGCCATAAATGCATAATCTGCTCCTATGCTTGCTTGCCCACGAGACCTCGTGCGCTTGCCTAGCGAACCAAGGATGAACCTTGCGCAGCCATCCATTTCCCCTGAAGATACAGTTCCCCATCGCTGTGAAACCCCAGCTTCAACATCGCATTGCGTTTATGGGTGCTGACGGTGCGGATATCACGGCACATGGTCAGCGCCACGCTGGTCACGCTCTTACCGGAAAACAGTTGGGTCAACACATCCAATTCCTTCGCCGTCAGCGGTTTATCGGCGCCAGCCTCATGCAATTGACGTTGGCGTACCCGGTGGCTGAAGCTGCAACTGCCTGTCAGGACTTGCTGAACACAGTGGGTCAATGCAATAGCCGGTTCCTGCTTCAGCATCAGGCCGCGAATGCCGGAAGCGATGAGCTGCCGCAACAGCCTCGGTTCATCCAATGCCGTACAGATGACAATCGCGGTGTCCGGCGAGTTTTCCCGCACCTCAGCGATCAGCTTGAATCCCTCCAATACCGACTCTGATTGACCACACAGCTCCATCACCAATAAACGATGCGGATGCTCAGTCAATAAGGCTCTCAGTTCCACCAGATTTGCTACCTGCCGAATGTTGCCAGGTTGGAGACCACAGGATTCAATCAACCGGTTTCTCATCCCCAGAGCCGTCATGGCGCAGGGTTCCATGACAGCCACGGCACCCGCCGCTTCATTGCCCACCGCCAAGGCCATTCCATTGGGATAATTGATTTTCATATCATCACCTTAACTCTGTCGTTAACCTTCCGCCCACGCCGGTCCTTTTGTCCCATTGCCTACTGATAGACAAAAGTGACCTGCAGAGCGCCGTCTATTGAACCTGGCGTCGATCCGCCATGGGTGCTGTATGCCCGCGCACGTAAATCGAATCTGGCATTATTCGTCGCGCGATCCACCAGTTGCGTCATGCTCTTGCCATTGCCCAGGTTGGCCCCTTGGCTATTCTGCAACTCAATTTGCACCCGACGAGAGCCGCCGTTGCTCTTGTACAAGCTGGCGCTTTCCTCGGCGGGCGTCCCGCTGAAGGTCGCGACGACAGAGGTGGTGGTGCTTGGGCAGTTTTTTAACGTCAGAGGAAACTCTATCCAGGGGCTGAAAGCCCCGGACGTCGCCAGGGTAGCAGCGGAAATATCGTCTCCCAAATTGACGGACACAGTGCCGTTCGCACCGTCGATTTCGCAGGGGGCGGCTTTAATGTTGCCGCTAATCACTATTTTCGATACCGCGTGCGCCGCCGGTACGGTCAAAAGCAACGCGCCGGTCAGCGCCAGGTTGCAGCCAAAACGATTACACATTTTCACCATAATCTGCTCCTTGTCGTTAAACGCAGGGGCCTGTCAGCCCGCTGCCGTTGAAATATCCGTTTATTGGATTTCGGCCTGAATGGTCGCCGTGGCATTGAACTGCCCCACTGAAGGGGCTTGCCCGGTGGTATTGATCGGATATACGCTGATCCGCGAACTGCCGCTTTGGTCGGGATAGTGGAAGTTATCGATGGGCAAGCGCCCGCTCTGCGGCCGAATCACATTGCCCTGCATATCCTTAATCATCACGCCGATGTCGCGGTTGCTGGTCTTCAGCGCCTCCGGCATGTTGCCGTCGGCCTCGCCGCGAAATGACAGACTGACTTTGACGCCCTCGGAAATATTGCGACAAGCCAGCGTCAGCGTTCTCTCTTCCGGTGTGAAACGAGGTGGCATCGCGCCTTTCGTTTGGAAATGGGTGCTGACGATATCGCCAAAGTCGATCACCACCGTCTGGGGACTGATCTCGCAACTCTGCGGCACGGTGACGGTACCGCTCATAGAGATGGTGGAAACCGGCGTATCGCTTTTCACGCCACTCACTACCGATACATACGTTTCCACCAGTCGGGTATTCGGGATCGCCGTCACGCCAACGAAGGGCCGACGGAAATACAGGTGAATGCGCCCACGCGCGCCGCTGTTGTAGGGCGAACGGGCACAGGATTCATCATCGCCATCCATGCTGGTCTTACGGTTAGTCTCATTGGTAAAGGGTGCAGCAAGGTATTCATTGCGCTGCCCCGCCACGAAGACCTCGCTGGCGACGCCCAGATATTCGTTCAACGCGTAATACGTCAATCCGCCCTCCTGAAATACCGGGTTGGTCAACAGCATTTTGGCGGTGATGTAAGAAGCCGTGCGAGCGGTACATTCGCATTTCACATAATACGAACCGGGCAAGTTCCATGCGTTCTTATCCGCGTTCTTGATAATCCGCCCCGTCACGTTTTGCGATGGGTCGCTTAAGCTTGGGGAAAAGGAAAATGAAAAGCCGTGCGTTCCTGATATCGGCGTACACTGCCCTAGCGCCGCCTGCGCCTGCTGTACAGCCAGTATTGCGCACGCCAGCAGCCCACCGGCGATCGCCCTGCGTTGAATCGATATTCCTGTCGCCATTGTCTGCACCTTATAAACACTGTCCGTTAACGAGACGTATTCCGCCGCTCTCTGGCTGATTAGCCAATTGATAGTTAGCCTGACACTGCTGAGCCGCGTCATTGCCCCACTTAACCTGCAGCCGGCCACTCTCCGCCATGCCGGCCAAATAAACCTGCCCGCCGTCACCGACAATGCCGGCATTATCAGAGGGGCTATTGAGATTGCTGACGGTGGCGCCGAACGGCACCGGATTGCCACTGCGCGTCAGTAATGTCAGCAACACGCGGGCACCGACATCCGGATTGAAGCTGGCACGCACCACGGCGCCACGGGTTGGGATCACCGTTTGACTGCTCAAGGTCATATCGACATCCTCGGCGAAAGACTCGCCGTCCAGGCCGACGATATTGCGCCGATAAGGCGTCAGGTAAGGCACAACCGCATAGCCGCGCCAGTCGGTGCTGACCCCGGTCTGGTTCAAAACATCCACCCCTGAAGCGCCGGGCGCCTGCACTAATGCCACCGTATCGCCCAGCGGCTGCGACAGCGTGACGCCGTTTTGGTGCACCAGAACACCGCCCTGCACGCCGTAGCTCACCTGTTGGCGATGGCGATCGTAGCCATACCCCAGGTTCCACTCGGCGAGGGCGCCTTTGTAGTCCGCCTGAATATTACCGTTCGCCCCCACGCCCCTGCCGGTGTAGCCCTGGCTGATGCTGTAGTTCAGGTTGTTGCCCGGCAAAGCGGTGCCGCTCAACCCAAGATTGTTGCTGGTGGCGCCGTTGCGGCTGGCGTTCATGTTGTAGGTGGCGTAGCTGCCAGGCAGCCATTTGCTGAGCGGCACGCTGACGTTGAAGGCCACGATATGGTCGCGAATATTGCTGCGGTTGCCGTTGTTGTCATACCCGTTCTGGCTGAAGGTGTAATTCAGTCCATAGCTGACAGCTTCCCAACTGTTGTTGTAGCTGAGGCTGACCGACTGCGAACGACGATTGTCATTCCAGTAGTCTTCGTTAAACAGGCTGAGCGACAGCGTTCCCCCCAGATCCCACAGGCTCTGACTCATCGTCAACTCGGCACGGCTCTTTTTGTGATCGTTATAGATCGCGCTGTTGCCGCCGTAGCTCTCCAGCGCCTCTTGCAGGTTATAAAAACCGCGCGTGGAATAGCGGTAGCTGGCCAAGCTGAAGTTAGTGCCGGTTTCAATGAAGTTTTTGCCGTAACGCAGGCGCCATGATTGCCCTTGCTCTTTCGGCCGAGTTTCCTGCTTGGTCCATGCCTGAGTGACATCAGCGGACAGCGCCCCCAGCGCCCCCATGTTCTGCCCCCACCCCAGCGCCAGAGACTGGTACTTACTGGCGGCTTGCACGCCGCCATACAACGTGGCCCCCCACGGCAAACCGTAGATGCCGGTGGCCTGGCTGAACGGACGTTCATCAACGCCGCCGCTGTATGAACGGTATTTCCCGCTGGTCAGGCTGTATTTGAAACGCCCTTCACGCTGCAATACCGGCACCACGGCATAAGGCACCACGAAATGTTGCTCCTGCCCGTCAGCCTCGCGCACGCTGACGTTCAGATCGCCGCTGCCGCCCGTGGGGTACAGATCGGTAATTTCAAACGCACCCGGCGGCACATAACTTTGATAAATCACGTAGCCGTTTTGCCGGATCACGATTTGCGCGTTAGTGCGCGCAATCCCGCGCACCACCGGCGAGTAGCCCTTCATACTGTCCGGCAGAATGTCATCTTCAGAAGCCAATTGCCCGCCGCGGAACTGTACGCTGTCGAACACCTCGCTGGACGTTGTGCTGTCGCCCAGAGTCAGGCGGCTTTGCAACGCAACAATATCGCGCTGCAGATAGGTATTGATTGAACGCCAGGATGAAGCGCCGCCGGTGTAGTGATTCCAGATGGAATAGTTACGCAAACGCCAGGCGCCCCAGTTGATGCCCGAGCGCAAATTGAGGTAATAGTTATTGTTGTTCTGCCGTTCGCTGCCGCGTGTTTGGCTATTGGCGCCGCTGAAGTTGTAATTGACCAACAACGCCGGTATGCCGGAGTCCCATTTATCCGGAGAAACATAATCGCGCGCATTTAAGTTCAATGCCGCTTGCGGAATGCTCAGATTCAATCTCAGCTGATTAAACTGGAACACCGTCGAAGCCTGAGGAATGGCCTGCGCCAGATTGACGCAGCGCTCCTCCGCCGCGATCGCCGGGAACATGGAGACTCTCACCCCCAATTCGGCCAATTTTTCCGCGCTGAAACAAGGCTGCAGCGCTTGCTTTCCGCCAGCCGTCGGCATCAGCCGGAACTCGACGTCGAGACTGTCAACCTGTTCGCCGT
>Ga0308165_1005135_pt1 | contig 12376 bp, 9 predicted proteins | sample PhyWR2_FD_201032 | JGI IMG/M metagenome (GOLD analysis project Ga0308165, IMG submission 201032) | Phyllosphere microbial communities from UC Gill Tract Community Farm, Albany, California, United States - DLSLW.R2 | ecosystem: Host-associated > Plants > Phyllosphere > Unclassified | place: USA...
AAACGCGCCGTTTAAGGGCCGTGCAGCGGTTTGGGTGTCCGTCGTTGCGCTGCTGGTAAGCGTGGCGGTCGTCGTTCTGCAAACGCAGGATCTCGGGACGATCCACAGTTCCGTCCAGCAGGCTACCACCCTGGTGCCGGATTATGGTTCCCTGCAGGTCTGGCGTATCATACTGCTGGCTGCCGGTCTGGGCTGCTGGCTGTGCGCGCTGATGCGCCGTAAAGTTCCGAGCCTGCAAGGGCTGGCCCTCGGCACGCTGCTGGTGGTGGTCGGAGAGCTGATTGGCCGTGGCGTGTTCTACGGTCTGCACATGACCACCGGTATGGCGATTGCCGGATAATCTGTCCGCGCGGGGCAACCCGCGCCGTTCAAGGAATGCTGTAATGAATGATGTAGGCTCACGCGAATCTTTCGCTTTTAGCGCCCGGGTGTTAGGGGCGCTGTTTTATTATGCGCCGGACAGCGCTCAGGCCGCACCGCTGGTCACGGCATTAACCCACAGCGACTGGACCGAGGACTGGCCGCTGCCTGACGCCCCGCTGCGTCCGCTCGCGGAAGCCTTTTCCCAGCCTGCCATTGAGCCGCTAAATGACGCCTGGCAGCGGCTGTTTATCGGCCCCTCGGCACTGCCCGCCCCGCCGTGGGGATCGGTGTGGCTGGATCGCGAGAGCGTGTTGTTCGGCGATTCAACCCTGGCGCTGCGCCACTGGATGCGCGACAACGGCATTGTCTTCGAGATGTCGCAGAACGAGCCGGAAGATCACTTTGGTACCCTGCTGCTGCTGGCGGCCTGGCTGGCAGAAACGGGCCGTGACGCCGAGCGCGACCAGCTGCTGGCCTGGCATCTGCTGCCCTGGAGCGCGCGTTTCCTCAGTGTTTTGCAGGAAAACGCGGCCCATCCGTTCTATGCCGCGCTCGCCAGTCTGGCGCAGCTGACGCTGGCAGACTGGCAATCCACGCTGCTGATCCCGGTATCCGAAAAACCGCTCTACCGTTAGCAACAGGCAGCCAGGGTCACCCCTGGCTGCGCTTCGATCAGGCGGGTTTATCCAGCACCACCACGCACTGGCCCGCCCGCACCGAGGATCCCGGCTGGACGCGCACCTGGCTCACCACCCCGTCCCGGCTGGCCACCAGCGGGATCTCCATCTTCATCGATTCCAGCACCACCAGCACCTCGCCCTCGCGTACTGACTTACCGACCTCAACATTCACCTGCCACAGATTGCCGGACACCGGACTGTCGATGCCTTCCTGTCCCGGCTGCAGCGGGGCATCTTCACCCTCCTCGACCATCACGTCGCTGCTGTCAAAATGCGCCTGCCCGTTGGCAATCCAGCGTTCGCGCTCGGCGTTAAACGCCCCCTGCTGGTGGGCACGAAATGCCTCAATGCCCGGCGCTTCATCGGCAAGAAATTGCTGATACTCCCCCAGTTTCAGGGTGGTGTGTTCGATGCGCAGCGGATAGCGTCCCAGCGGGAAATCGCGACGAATAGTCAGCAGTTCGTCGGCAGACACCGGGTAGAAGCGGATCTGGTCGAAGAAGCGCAGCAGCCAGGGTTTACCGCCAAAATCGTCCACCGCGTGATAGCGATTCCACATTTGCAGCGTGCGCCCGACAAACTGATACCCGCCCGGTCCTTCCATGCCGTACACGCAGAGATACGCCCCGCCGATACCGACCGAGTTTTCCGCCGTCCAGGTGCGCGCCGGATTGTACTTGGTGGTCACCAGCCGATGGCGCGGATCCAGCGGCGTGGCCACCGGCGCGCCGAGGTACACATCCCCCAGCCCCATCACCAGATAGCTGGCGTCGAACACCGTTTTATAGACCTCGTTCACATTCGCGAGGTCGTTAATACGGCGGATAAACTCCAGGTTGCTCGGACACCAGGGCGCATCCCGGCGCACGGTGGTCATGTATTTGTCGATTGCTTTCTGGCAGGCCGGATCGTCCCAGGATAACGGCAGCCAAACAACGCGCGACGGCACGTCCAGCGAATCCTGCTCGCAAACGTCCTGCCACAGTCTGGCAACGCCATCCAGCAGGCTCGCCAGACTCAGCGCCTCCGGCCGATAGTGAATTTGCAGGGAGCGAATACCCGGGGTCAGATCGATAACGCCGTCAAACGCCCGCGCCTCCAGCGCCTGCATCAGGGCGTGGGCGCGAAAACGCAGCACCAGATCCAGCTCCGGATCGCCGATTTCCAGCAGCAGATGGGTGTCACCCGAAAGGCGCGCCACCAGCCGTTTATCGCCCTGCCCCTGTTCCAGCACCACCGGCGAGGCCAGTTCCACCGGTTGCCACGCCACCGCCTGCGGCTGCAGGCTGGCGATTTGCACCTCCTGCGCCTGCGCAAGCCGCCGGGCGGTGGCGATATCCACGGCCACAAAGCGCACTTTATCCCCGGCTTTCAGCTGCCCGACCGCGGGTAAATCGGCCTCGATGATGGTCACCGGGCAGACAAAACCGCCCAGACTTGGGCCATCCGGACCGAGGATCACCGGCATATCCCCGGTAAAATCCACCGCACCGATGGCGTACGGGTTGTCGTGTATGTTCGACGGGTGCAGCCCCGCCTCGCCGCCGCTCTCGCGCACCCACTCGGGTTTAGGTCCAATCAGGCGCACGCCGGTGCGGCTGGAGTTGAAGTGAACTTCCCAGTCGGTGGTAAAGAAGGTCTGCATGTATGCCGGGGTGAAATACTCCGGCGCGCCGTGCGGGCCATAGATCACCCGCAGGGTGCGCACAGGCGTCAGGTTGCTGCGTAACGCGAGCGGCAATACCGCCTCACTGCACGGCGAGGTCAAGGGTGAAATGTGCAGCACATCGCCGGTACGCAGCGCGCGTCCGGCGTGGCCGCCAAACTGCCCGAGGGTAAAGGTGCTTTTGCTGCCCAGATAATCCGGAACCGTAAAGCCCCCGCGCAGGCACAAATAGCTGCGCACCCCGTCGCCCGTAATATCGCCCATCCGCAGCGTCATCCCGCTCTGCACGCGGTAAACGTGGTTGGTTTCCAGCGGCTCACCGTCCAGCGTCAGGGCAATGTCTGCCCCGGTCACCACCAGCTGCGCCTCACAGTTGAATTTCAGCGTCGGGCCGCTAAGGGTGATTTCCAGCGCGGCTGCGCTGTCGTCGTTGCCCAGCAGGCGGTTACCAAGGCGCAACGCCTGGCTGTCCATCGGCCCGGAAGGCGGTACGCCGACCGCCCAGTAGCCAATGCGTCCGGGGTAGTCCTGGACCGTGGTTTGCGTGCCCGCGCTCAGCACGTCCAGGGTCGAGGCCTGATAGATCAGCCCTTCCAGACAGCGGGTCCAGGGCGCGCCGCGGGCGAAAGGCGCGAAGGTCAGGATCTGCTGCAGATAGCTGCGGTTGGTTTCGACCCCGTACAGGCGGGTGTCGCCCAGCGCGGCGTGCAGGGCAGCGATGGCCGCCTCGCGGGTAGGTTGCCAGGCGATGATTTTCGCCAGCATCGGGTCGAAGAACGGTGGCACCTCGCAGCCGGACTCCACCCAACTGTCGATGCGCAGCGTGCGGCGGTCATTCTCCGGGAACACCACTTCCGTCAGCAGGCCCGGTGATGGCTGGAACTGACGGCCAGGGTCTTCCGCGTACACGCGCGCCTGAATCGCGTGCCCCACCGGCGTCAGGCCGTCGCGCAGGGCGGCCAGCGGAGGCAGAACGCCCGCTGCCAGCTCAATCATCCAGCGCACCAGATCCACGCCCCACACCTGCTCGGTGACGCCGTGCTCGACCTGCAAACGGGTATTCACTTCGAGGAAGTAAAAACGCGCGGCGTCGGTGTCGTACACGAACTCGACGGTACCTGCGCTGCGGTAGTTGACCGCTTTGCCCAGCTTGATCGCCGCCTCGCACAAGGCATCCGCCATCCCATCCGGCAGGTTGGGGGCCGGGGTTTCTTCCAGCACTTTCTGGTTACGCCGCTGGACGGAACAGTCGCGCACGCCGAGAGCAATCACCTCCCCGTTGCCGTCGCCAAACAGCTGCACTTCCAGATGGCGCGCCCGCTGAATGTACTTCTCAATAAAGACACCCGCATCGCTGAAGTTGTTTTTCCCCAGCCGCACCACCGCGTCGAAGGCTTCACTCAGTTCACTGGCGCTGGCGCAGACGCGCATGCCGATCCCGCCTCCGCCCGCGGTGCTTTTCAGCATCACCGGGTAGCCGACCTGTTCCGCCGCCTGCAGCGCTTCTGCGACATCGGCCAGCAGTTCAGTGCCTTCCAGCATCGGCACGCCGTGGGCTTTCGCCAGCGCCCGGGCGGTATGTTTCAGGCCAAACAGACGCAGTTGCTCCGGCGTGGGGCCGACAAAAGCAATGCCTGCCGCTTCGCAGGCTTCGGCAAAGGCGGCGTTCTCCGAGAGAAAGCCGTAGCCGGGATGGATCGCCTGCGCGCCGCTTTCACGCGCTGCGGCAATGATTTTTTCGCTGACCAGATAGGTGTTCGCCGCCGGGCCCTCGCCCAGGCTCAGGGCCTCGTCGGCCTCGCGGATATGCAGGCTGCTGATATCCGCCTCGGAATAGACCGCCACGCCGCCGATGTTCATGGCGCGGAGCGTGCGCAGGATACGGCAGGCAATCGCCCCACGGTTCGCAATCAGGAGTTTCGTCAACATAGTCAAGGCTCAATCGTGGCAGGTCGTCCCGCCGAAAATTGATTCACCGCATGGTCGTCCATGGGCAAAAGAGCGTTAAGGCAGGATCCGTCCGGCGCGCACTTCAAACAGGCGGTACAGCTGCTGGCGCAGGCGCTGCCAGCGGGTGGGGGTCAGTTCCATACCAGCACCTCCGCCGGGGTCGGGTTCCAGCCGTTGCAGGGGTTATTCAGCTGCGGACAGTTGGAGATCAGCACGATGACGTTGCACTCCGCGCGCAGCTCGACGTATTTCCCCGGGGCGGAGATGCCGTCGGCAAAGGTCAGCCCGCCTTCCGGGGTAACCGGTACGTTCATAAAGAAGTTGATGTTGGCGCCGATATCGCGCTTTTGCAGGCGGCCATCGTGCAGACAGGCGCAGAGAAAGTTATCCCGGCAGCTGTGCATATAGCCTTTATCGAGCGAGTAACGCACGGTATTGCTCTCCTGGGCGCAAGCGCCGCCGAGCGTGTCGTGACGCCCGCAGGTATCGTCGACAATGGTCAGCAGCGGGTTACCGAGGTTGGAATACAGCACGCTGCCGGTGGTGAGATAGGCATTGTTTTGACGGCGCAGGGTGCGCTGGGCATCGTAGCGTTCGCGCGGGTTATCGGCGTTGTAAAACAGGGTATCGACCGCCTGATTGCCTTCAAGATCGAGCAGGCGCAGGGTCTGCCCTTTTTTTACTTCAAACAGATACGGCTCGCCCGCCGGGATCACGTGGCGGAAGCTGGCCTGTGTTTCACAGAGTTGGCTCATGGTGTGGCTCCTTACAGGGCAAAACGTTGAGTGTTGGCGAACGCGCGGTCGTTTTCCGGGCGCGTCAGCAGCGCATTCATCGCCGCCTCTTCGTCCTCGGCCTGCCGCCAGCTCAGCTGTACCGGGCGCGGGGCGTACTCGGTGGACGGATCCATCGGGTGCTGCAGCGCGGTCATCACCACCAGCACGTCCATCGGGGCGAACAGCTCGACAACGCTTCCCGGCAGGGAATGATCGCGGTGGAAGCGGAACGCCCCGTCGTCATTAACCGACACTTTGCTGAAGAAATTGACCACCATCAGCAGATCTTCCAGATTGAGATCCCACTTGCCCATCTCCACCAGCAGGTTGTCGGTGCCGTTGCGAAAGAAACTATTGCGTAATTCCTGGTAGCGCCCCTGGCCGTATTTCTCCGTCACTTCGGCGGCGTTGAGCACCCCGCCAAACGGGTCGTGCCAGCCACAGGTATCCTCAACAATCCCCGCCAGCACCCGGCCCATATCGGAATAGAAGCAGTGCCCGGCGGTGAGGCGCGCGGTGTGCTGGCCTTTCAGGGTGTCAGGCAGGTTCAGACGTTCACTTTTTTCGTGCGGGTTGAGCATCATCAGGCTGACGTTGGCCCCGCCTTCGATGTCGGTCATACGCAGGATCTGCCCGCGTTTGAGCACAAAAGAGAGATGCCCGCCGCCCGGCAGGACCGCATCGCGTAAAGTCGTCGTGTTCACAGGTTTATCCCCTTAATGCATAAACGTTATCGGGAGCCGAACCGCTCAGAGCGGAGAGCCGAGTCTCGTTGAGCGGAATGTCATAGGTAATGCGCGCCCCGTAAGCGTTCGGGGCTTGCGGATCGAGGCGCACTTTGTCGAACACCAGCAGGCGGGTACCGAGGTTGAAGCCTTCGGACAGATCGTGCGTGACCATAAACACCGTCATCCGGGTTTCGCTCCACAGCTGCAGCAGCAAAGCATGCATGTCTTTGCGGATCCCCGGATCGAGGGCGCCAAACGGCTCATCCAGCAGCAGGACCCGCGGCTGGGTGATAAAGGCCTGGGCAATGGCTAAGCGCTGCTGCATCCCGCCCGAGAGCTGGGCCGGGTATTTATCCAGCGCGTGTCCGAGGCCGACTTTTTCCAGCATCTGCGCGGCATGTTCTCGCACGGCGCGTTTTTTCGCCCCAAACAGGCGACCAAACAACGGGGATTGCGGCAGTTCAAGGCCGATCGCCACGTTATCCAGCACGCTGAGGTGCGGGAAAACCGAATAGCGCTGAAACACCACGCCCCGGCTGCTGTCGGGCTCGGGGCGCAGCGGTTTGCCGTCGAGGGTAATCGACCCACGGCTGGGCGCTTCCTGCCCAAGCAGCAGGCGCAGAAAGGTCGATTTGCCGCAGCCGGATGCGCCGACCATCGAGCAAAATTCGCCCTCGTTGATCTGCAGATTCAGGCGCTCCAGCACCACGTGGTCGCCGTACTCCTGCCAGATATTGTTGATGGTGATAAAACTCATGCTTTTCCTCCTTCCGCCCACGGGAAACAGCGTTTGTGGAGCTGGCGCAGGGCCAGATCCATCAGCCAGGCCAGCAGGGTGATCCACAGGACATAGGGGATAATGACGTCCATCGCCATATAGCGGCGCACGAGGAAAATGCGGTACCCCAGCCCGGCGGTCGAGGAGATGGCTTCTGCCGAGATCAGGAATAACCACGCCGACCCGAGCAACAGGCGCAGGGAGGTGAGCAGGCGCGACAGCAGCTGCGGCAGCACCACCCGCAGCACTAAGGTCCAGCTGTTCGCCCCCAGCGTCTGGGCTTTGATCAGGATCTCCGGCGGAATTTCACAGGCGCGGTGTTCAAGGTCGCGGGCCAGCATCGGGGTAATGCCAATCACAATCAGCATAATTTTCGACAGTTCATCGAGGCCAAAGACAATAAACAGCACCGGTAAAATCGCCAGCGGCGGCACCATCGACAGCACCGTCATCAGCGGCGAGAGCGACGCCCGCCACAGCGGAAACACCCCCGCCGTGACGCCAATGCACAGACCAATCAGCGAGGCAATCGCCAGCCCGGTTAACAGACGGGCAAGGCTCACCAGACTGTCGACCCAGAACAGGTATTCGCCGCTGCGTTTATCCGGGGTAAACGCCATCCGCGATAGCGCGTCCAGCATCTGTTGCAGGCCGGGCAGCAGCTTGTCCTGGGGGTTAGCCTCAAGCCGCACCGCCGAGCCAAAAAAGTAGGCAGCCAGCAGCAGGACAAAGGGCAGCATGACCAGCATCAGCCGCATACCAGGGGTGGGATGGCGATTAATTTGTCGCATGGAAGCTCCGTCAGTATTCACAGCGTGCCGGCGGCGGCCATTTTCACGAAGCTGTCGTCAAAGCGCAGCTTCACGTTACTGGCATCGCCCTGAGTGACATCACCGGGGAAGTGCATCCCGATAAAATCGGCGCTCTGAGCCCCCTCCCCGAGCAGGCCTTTATCAAAGGAGAATGACGCCACGCGCTGCATGGTTTTCGCCAGCTCCGCCGAGGTGAGAAACGCAATGTTGTCCTGCGGGGTGTAGAACAGATGGGTGGTTTTCAGCTGCGCCTGGTAGCCCGCCAGATCGGTGCCGGACGCCGCCGCCATTGCGTTCAGGGCGTTAGCATCCTGGGCTTTCATCAGGCCCATCATTTCGTACCACGCCCCGGTCAGGGCTTTACCCAGCGCCGGGTTGTCTTTCAGGGTTTCGCTGTTGACCACCATCATGTCGATAAGCTCACCCGGCACCTGCGAAGAGCTGAACACTTCGGTGGTTTTTGGCGTGGCTTTGATGACTGAAAGCTGCGGGTTCCAGGCCACGGCGGCCTGCACGTTGGCGGTGGCGAAGGCCGAGACGATATCGGCATCAGAGGTGTTGACCACGGTGACGTCTTTCTCGGCGAGTCCGGCTTTCTCCAGCCCGCGCACCAGCAGATAGTGGGAAACGGACAGCTCCGGCAGATAGATTTTCATCCCTTTCAGGTCGGTGAGGCTTTTGCCCTCGCCTTTCATTACTACGCCGTCGTTGCCTTCCGAGTAGCTGCCGAGGATCAGCGCGGTGGTATCCACGCCCCCCGCCGCCGGAATGGTCAGCGCATCCATGTTGGTCATGGTGCAGCCGTCAAACTGGCCTGCGGTATACTGGTTAATGGATTCGATATAGTCATTGAGCTGAACGACGTTGATTTTGATGCCGTACTTGTCGGCCCATTTATCGATAATTTTGCTACTGCTGATGGTGCCCCAGGGCATCCAACCGGCGTAGATGGTCCAGCAGACGTTGAACTCTTTTTTGACGGCAGCAAAGGTGGGGAGACTGACCAGCATCGCCAGCGACAGGATAAGGGAGCGGAGTAGTGGCGTTTTCTTCATGCTTGACCTCTGAGTGGACCAAAATTAGGGGGCAGCGCGACACCGTTGGTGTTGCTGTCTCCCGGGTTTTTGTCCCGCCGTGTAACCTCTCAGAGGTCGCCAGCTCTTGGACCAGCCATTCACTTACGTGAACCGGAACCCTAGCCAGCTATTGTCAAATTGTATGGTGCCCTGCCCTTCGTCTTTTGGGGTTGCAAGCCGTGTGCCAGAATTTATTTACGTTATTTATTATATTGTTAGCCAGTGACGTCATAGTGGTATCCCTGTTTTGGTGAGAGGCGATAAGGCAGGTGCACTATCACGGTGCTTTTATTTTCAATTGTAATGAGAACCATTCTCATATTAATATGCCGCCGTGATTATTAACTTTTGATGCCCTCCGTATGTCTGATCGCACTGCTTCTTTTACCCTCGAATCGCTTTACGGCGCGCATCACGGCTGGCTGAAAGGCTGGCTCACCCACAAGCTGCAGTCCGCATTTGATGCCGACGACATTGCCCAGGACACCTTTCTGCGGGTGATGGGCAACGACGCGCTGTCGAGCCTTCGCGATCCGCGCTCTTTTCTCTGCACCGTCGCCAGACGGGTGATGGTCGATCTGTTTCGCCGCAACGCGCTGGAAAAGGCGTATCTGGAGATGCTGGCCCTGATGCCGGAGGCGCTTGCCCCGTCGGCGGAAGATCGTGAAAGCCAGCTGGAAACGCTGCAGCTGATCGACACCATGCTGGATGGTCTGAGCGGCAAAACGCGCGAGGCCTTTTTGCTTTCTCAGCTGGAAGGGCTGACCTACAGCGAGATCGCCCACAAGCTGGCCGTTTCCGTCAGTTCGGTAAAAAAGTACGTCGCCAAAGCCGTCGAACACTGTCTGCTGTTTCGTCTGGAGCACGGCTTATGAATCCGTCATTAACCGATTCCCGCCGCCAGGCGCTGCGCTCGGCATCCCACTGGTACGCGGTGTTAAGCGGCGAGCGGGTCAGCCCGCAGCAGGAGCAGCGCTGGCAGCAGTGGTATCAGCAGGACCAGGATCATCAGTGGGCATGGCAGCAGGTGGAAAACCTGCGCAGCCAGCTGAGCCATGTCCCGGGCGATGTTGCCAGCCGGGCGCTGCACGATACCCGCGTCACCCGCCGTCAGGTGATGAAAGGGCTGATGCTGCTGCTCGGCGTCGGCGGAGGCTGGCAGCTCTGGCAATCCGAGACCGGCGAAGGCCTGCGTGCCGACTACCGCACCGCCAAAGGGGCGATCAGCCACCAGCGGCTGGAGGATGGCTCGCAGCTGACGCTCAATACCCAAAGCGCGGCGGATGTGCGGTTTGATGCCCATCAGCGCACCGTCCAGCTGTGGTACGGCGAAATCGCCATCACCACGGCCAAAGATCCCCACCAGCGCCCGTTCCGGGTATTCACCCGCCAGGGTCAGCTTACGGCATTGGGCACCGAATTTACCGTTTACCAGCAGGACGACTTCACCCGGCTGACGGTGCAGCAGCACGCCGTTGAAGTCGCGCTGGCCAACGATCCCACCCATAAACGCCGGGTAAACGCCGGAGAGAGCCTGCAATTCAGCGCCTCTGCCTTTGCCGCCGTCACACCCGGGGATGAGGAGAGCGCGAGCTGGACGCAGGGAGTATTGAGCTTTAGCGACAAACCGCTGGGCGAGGTGATCGCCACCCTCAGCCGCTACCGCAACGGAATACTGCGCTGCGATCCTGCGGTAGCCGGTTTACGCCTGAGCGGCACCTTCCCGTTGAAAAATACCGATGGAATTTTGCAGGTTATCGCCCAGACATTAACCGTTAAAATTCAGTCTGTTACGCGATACTGGACCACAATCTCAGCGCTGTAAGAAAAATAATTCTCATTTCGATTGTCCTTTTCACCCTTCTCGTTCGACTCATAACTGAACACAACAAAAATGATGATGGAGAAGGTATGACGCCGTTTCGCGTTTTTCGTAACACAACACCTTTGGGTAACGCTATTCGCCTGAGCCTGCTGCCGCTGGCCGGGCTGTCGTTTTCCGCTTTTGCCGCACCGGTCGATATCGCCCCGGGCGCGCTGGACAAAGCGCTCAATCAATATGCAGCCCACAGCGGGATCACCTTATCGGTGGATGCTAGCCTGACGCGCGGGAAGCACAGCGACGGTCTGCACGGGGATTACGACGTGGAAAGCGGTCTGCAGCAGCTGCTGAAGGGCAGCGGCCTGCAGGTGAAACCGCTGGGGAATGACAGCTGGACGCTGGAACCCGTCCCCGCGCCGCAAGAAGACGCCATGACCATTGTGGGCGACTGGCTGGGCGACGCCCGGGAACAGGATGTTTTTGAACATGCTGGCGCCCGCGACGTGATCCGCCGCGACGACTTTGCCAAAACCGGTGCCACTTCGATGCGCGAAGTGCTTAACCGCATTCCAGGCGTCAGCGCCCCGGAAAACAACGGTACCGGCAGCCACGACCTGGCGATGAACTTCGGCATTCGTGGCCTCAACCCGCGTCTCGCCAGCCGATCCACCGTGCTGATGGACGGGATCCCCGTGCCGTTCGCGCCGTACGGCCAGCCGCAGCTGTCGCTGGCACCGGTGTCGCTCGGCAACATGGACGCCATTGACGTGGTGCGCGGCGGCGGTGCCGTCCGCTACGGACCACAAAGCGTCGGCGGCGTGGTGAACTTTGTTACCCGCGCCATTCCGCAGGACTTTGGCCTCGAGGCGGGCGTGGAAGGCCAGCTCAGCCCGACCTCCTCGCAAAATAACCCGAAAGAGACGCACAACCTGATGGTCGGCGGCACGGCGGATAACGGGTTTGGCACCGCGCTGCTGTACTCCGGCACGCGCGGCAGCGACTGGCGCGAGCACAGTGCGACCCGGATCGACGATCTGATGCTGAAAAGCAAATATGCCCCGAACGAGGTGCATACCTTTAACAGCCTGCTGCAGTATTACGACGGTGAAGCCGACATGCCTGGTGGCCTGTCGCGCGCGGATTACGACGCCGACCGCTGGCAGTCGACCCGCCCGTATGACCGCTTCTGGGGCCGCCGCAAGCTGGCAAGCCTGGGCTATCAGTTCCAGCCGGACAGCCAGCACAAGTTCAACATTCAGGGCTTCTATACGCAGACCCTGCGCAGCGGCTTCCTCGATCAGGGCAAAAACATCACCCTCTCCCCGCGCAACTACTGGGTGCGCGGCATTGAGCCTCGCTACAGCCAGAGCTTTATGATTGGCCCGACCGGGCACGAGGTAGGCGTGGGCTATCGCTACGTCAGCGAATCCACCCACGAGATGCGCTATTACGCGCCGGCATCCCGCGGCCAGCTGCCGTCTACCAGCAGCCCGTACGACCGCAACACCCGCTCCGGCACCGAGGCCCACGCCTGGTATCTGGATGACAAAATCGACGTCGGCAACTGGACCATCACCCCGGGTATGCGTTTCGAACATATCGAGTCGTACCAGAACAACAACATTAAAGGCACGCACGAGGAAGTGAGCTATAACGCCCCGCTTCCGGCGTTAAACGTGCTGTATCACCTGACTGACAGCTGGAATCTTTATGCCAATACAGAAG
>Ga0308165_1005136_pt1 | contig 12376 bp, 11 predicted proteins | sample PhyWR2_FD_201032 | JGI IMG/M metagenome (GOLD analysis project Ga0308165, IMG submission 201032) | Phyllosphere microbial communities from UC Gill Tract Community Farm, Albany, California, United States - DLSLW.R2 | ecosystem: Host-associated > Plants > Phyllosphere > Unclassified | place: USA...
GCGTTTGGTGATAATCAGCCAGTGTCCCAGCAGGTCAAAACTTTCAATCAACGTCTCTTTTTCTGGAGCGACCAAGAGTTGCAAGTCACTACCGGGCTGCCGTGCGGTGTAGATAGCGAAATTTTTATCCTGGTGATTGCTGCGAAGATAGAAACGCCCCTCAAAGTGATCGGCGTAATACTCCACTCCTTCAGCACGCGGCTTGATTACCTGAATTTCGGCTTCAGGGTCGGCCAGGGATAGCGCTCTGACCTCTGACAAGTCATTGCCGCTGAGGGTAATCAGCAGGTAATCCCCAGATGCCGAGCGAGCGATACCGGTAAAAAAGCGGCCATCTGCTTCATAATAGATTTCGGTATCCGCTTGCTGGCTTCCGATAATATGACGCATGACCCGATTAGGGTTCAGGGTTTGCTCATCATTCAGCACATAGTAAATTTGCTTGCCGTCCGGGCTGAAAACCATATTGCCGGAAGTATGCAGCAGTGAGTCGGTCAGCCACTGATTTGTCGCAGTATCCAGCAGCGAAATCTGACTCTGGCTGTCGCCGGTGAAATCCTCTGCCACAGCAATAAACCGATTGTCCTCGCTGACCGCGTAACCCGACATCCGATAGAACGCCTTACCAGTCCCACGCGTATTCGCATCGAGCACTTCTTGCCAGTCGGTACTGTCTTTTTTCTGCCGGAAAATAACCGGGTAGTTGGCCTGGTCCGGATAGCGGCTCTGATAGGTCCAGTCATTTTTGGTATAAGGCGGAATATAGCGCTGCTCTTCCTGACGAGCGCTCATCTCCTGATAAATACGTTCGGCCAGCGGCTGCCAGGCCTTAGACTTATCAGCACTGTAGGCATTCTCCGCCTTAAGGTAGTTGATAACTGTTTGATTCTGCCGACTGTCATCTCGCAGCCAGCGGTAATTATCCACCCGGGTATCCTGGAGGGTGGTCAGTGTTTCAGGCCTGATTTCGGCAACCGGAGCCTTGAGCTGAGTATCAGCCAGACACAGTTTTGCGGCAAAAAGACAGCCCGCCGCGAAAATAAAACGCAGATTAGACATAGGGTTATACTCTTGGTCTGGGAAACTAGTGGGCTTGAGTCAAATCAAAATTAATCGGCATGGTGACGCGCGTCCTGCCACTGACCAGTAAGGTCTCTGGCGGTGCAGGTAAGGGCTCTGCTCTTTTCAGTATCGCCAGCGACTCTCTGTCTAATGCCAGGGTGCCAGAGGACTTCACTATCTCACTGGACAAAATGTTGCCTTGTGCATCTACCTGGAAAGTCAAACTGGCTATTCCCTCTCGACCGCGTCGTCTGGCATCAGCAGGATAACGTTTCACACTATTGAGCTTTCCTTTGACCAGCCCTTCCCAGCTTAACTGGGCCTGTTTTACCGACCGGGCATCGCTTTGCACCGGAGCCGCCGTTTTATCCGCCGCTTTTTCCATCGGCTGAGGAGCCGCCCGACTGGTCAGGGTCGCATTCCCCTGAATAGCCTGCTGTTTAAGGGTGTTGTGTTTTTTGGCATCAATCTGTTTTGGCGCAACCTGGGTGAATTTTTGTAGTTTTTTCTCTGCAAACTCTCCGCTTTCAGCGGCTAAAATGCGAGCCTCTTCTTCCCGTTCGGGGGTCTGTTCCGCCGCAGAAGCGTCGGCCTTTTGCTGCTGATTCACCCCCAGGGGCAGGATCGCTTTCGGCTGACTGACCTGAATCTGTTCGGCAAAACTGAGCATGATTGCCGCCGGGGGAACCTTTACCGGCGTTTCATCAACAAAGGTGATAATCAGTAAAGCAACAATGCCAAGATGAAATATCACGCTCAGTGCAGAAGAGAGGCTGTAATGCAGAGACTCTCGTCCCTTCACGGGAGAAAATGATGCCGTCATTATGGTGTAACCGCGTCGACGTACCAGATATAGTCTGCTTCAGCGAGAGTAATATTCATGCCCTTTTCCCCCAGCATAACCACCACCGGCTGCTGGTCAGGAGCCAAGTCACGAAGATGAAGCGGGACGCCTAAATTACCGGCAGCATGAAAGGCTCCGGCAATTAATAGCGCGGGTTTAGGTGCTTTAAGTAATTGCTGAGCCATAAAATGATCGCGCTGCTGCTGAACCGCCAGCATAGAAGCGACTTGCTGACAACAAATCTGGCCGTCGTGCATCTCAACAATCAACTGCGACATTTTCTCAATGACAGCAGGCTGCTGGGAAGAATTCCCCGCAGGGCGTACTCGACTGGCATAGAATTCAGTGACCTCATCTTCACTGATATTTCCTGCCAGTACCGGGGCGTCAGCCTGCAAGCTGCTGATTATCATGGCGCGATACAGTGGCCATGGCCAGCCAGTATTCCAGTTCAGGAGTTCCTGAATACGACGTTCACGGATATAGGGATGACCTTTTAGACCAACCTCAATATCTTTGACGGCCTCTTGCTGGTCAGTGGTTATCATTTCGAGAATGATACTGCCCTGGGGGCGAAGGGTGGCAAGCTGTTCGAGTAACCACTGCTCAATCACGTGATGGCTTGGATTGTCATGCTTCTCGCCGACTATCACCATCGACTGATGACTTATCGCCTTCAGTAACGTGTGAGGTGTCATCTGTTCTTTGGTATGCAGATCGATTATCTGTGAAGTCTTATCTAAAGCCGCCTCAGGTACAGCGGAAGAAATGATTCTGTCACCTTGTTTTTGCTGGCAGCCTGCCGCCAGGAACAGCATCCCAGTAAAAATCAGTTTCGTGATTTTTAACATAACAAACCTAACGCCTTAGTACTTTTTTATACGATTGTTACAAATGATTATCGGCATGATAATTATTCTCATACTCATTATCAATACGATAACAAGCCATGTCTCTCTCTATAAGGGCCAACCTGCGGTGGATTGCTGCTGAAAAAAACGGACAAAAAATACTGTCCATCATTGTAAAAAAAGAGAGGCCAGAGGCCGATTGATGAGGGTTTAATGGGGAAATTGTGAGTAATTTGTGAGGAAAAACATCATCAGTTTGAGTGACTTTAATCAGCTTATTTTTGCTGAAAAAAAATGAAAATATTTTTTCAGCGGTGAGTAAATAGCACTTTTTGCTAAAAAGATAAGAGCTACCGTTAGCCACTCACGGAAACGCCCTATAACAGACATGACCAAGTCTGACTCTCTGCTACAGCCTTAATAGGCTGAACAAAAGAGTGCTTCTGGAGTTTATAAAATAATATTTGATTATTTTATAAACTGGTTTAATCAATTATCGTGGAAAATATTCCTCATATTCGCCCTTATTGACGATTACCAGCATAATAAATCAATGCCTCAAGATGTGCCGATAAAATAAAATCCTTAGATAATAGTTTGATAGCAGATAATTATTAACTAGAAACTATAAATTATTATCAGGTGATATAGAGTGTGTTTTTTGGAAATAAATAAAACACTCAAATAATATTCAATAAATAAAGTTAATAGTGTTGATAAAAACCTACAGCTATGGCAAATTTTTACTGCCAAAACCACATCGCAATATTTAATATCGTCATTCTCTTACCCCCCTCTCGGGAAGAGTGTGTTTGATATCAGCACTATGATTCATAACCAAAATAATATTTAAATCATTATCTTCATTATGCAGGAAGCATTAAATCTGTCAGCAAAAAACATATCAGCTATTTACTTACTTAAACGGTATTTATTGCATAAGGAAATGCATCTTGAACCGATACTCTCTATTCATTGTACTGCCTCTCGTGGGCTTCCAGGCCGTCGGTGCAACATCTTCCAAGCCTGTTCAGATACCTGTCGAGGAAGAAAGACAACCTTGGGTATTCCAGATGACGCCCTTTCTCTGGGCCGCCGGCATCAGTGGCAGAGTGTCCCCCTTCCAGCGCGGAGAAACGGTTGAAGTAAACCAGTCTTTTTCCGAAGTAATGAGTAATCTGAATCTGGGGGCTTTTACCAATTTCTGGGCGCGCAACGGACGTCTCGTCTTCTCTGGCAATATTATGTATGCCGATGGAACAGACCGTCAGACCTACGATAATTTACCCGCATTTCAGGTACCAGGAATTACGGGCGTTATTCCGCAGGGGACGCAAATCAACGGCAGAGCTGACTCCACTCAGTTTATGACCACCATGATGGCAGGCTATCGCATTGCGGATACCGCAAATTATACCCTCGATATACTGGGTGGACTCCGCTACTGGTATCTCAAAAATAATGTCAGAGTCACTGCAATCCATCCTTCAATAGGCACTCAGCGCGTCTCCTACGGCGAAAAATTCTGGTGGATAGACCCGCTCATTGGCGCCAGGTTCTTTGCGCCTGTCACCGACAGAATCTCTTTTATGTCGGAGATTGATGCCGGAGGATTCGGGATCGGGTCCGATTACACCTGGTCGCTGCTCTCCACCCTGAATTATACTTTCGCCAATAACCTTACCGCCTCGGCAGGCTATAAAGCGTTTAAGGTTAATTACGACCGCCAGGGCCATATTCATGACGTATTGCAGTACGGCCCGGTGTTAGGGCTGACATGGAGTTTCTGAGTATATTAACGAAGACGGTGTTCAGACAGAGGCGCATCTGTGCACCTCTGTCTGACACACTATTTGGCGCTGGTTTGTAGAAACTTACGCGTTCTTTCATGTTGTGGCTGGGTAAAGAATGCCTCTGCCGTATTATCTTCAACAATCACGCCGTCGGCCATAAAGATAACCCGGTTAGCCACATCTCTGGCAAATGACATTTCATGGGTCACCAGTACCAGAGTGGTCTGATTATCAACAATCGAGCGGATCACTTGAAGTACTTCATGTACCAGTTCAGGATCCAGCGCTGAAGTCGGTTCATCAAACAAAATGACTTTGGGTTTTACCGCCAGGGCACGAGCAATAGCAACCCGTTGCTGTTGTCCGCCCGATAACATCGCAGGATAGCTGTCAGCTTTGTGCTGTAAGCCCACGCGCTCCAGTAAGGCCATCCCGACCTTTCTGGCTTCAACTACAGGCATTTTTTTACCAATGATCAATGCCTCAGTGATATTTTCCAGCGCGGTTTTGTTTTTAAACAAATTGTAATGCTGAAACACCATCCCGGTATGAGCACGCAGTGCAGTCTCATCTTTACTGGTCAGTTTTTCAGCATCAATTCTGGTGTCCGCTATCTGGATAATGCCACTGTCTGGTTTTTCCAGCAGGTTAATGCAACGAAGTAACGTTGATTTACCCGAACCAGAAGGGCCGATGATAGCAACCACCTGCCCCTGCTCTATCTCCAGTGAGATATCTTTCAGCACGGCAACATTGTTGAATGACTTATGTAAGTGGCTAATCGTCAGCATGACAGAGCATCCTTATTGATACGGAGAGTTCAGACGGTGTTCAATCCGCTTCTGTAACAATGTCAGCAAGATAGTCACTACCCAGTAAATCAGTGCCACCGCCAGGTAACTCTCAAGAAAACGGAACGAGTTACTTGCCAGTATCTTAGTCTGAGCAAAAATATCCGTCACCCCCACGGTAAAGGCAAGGGAAGACTCTTTAATGAGCATCACCAGATAGTTACTCATACCCGGCACAGCAACACGGAAGGCTTGCGGTAAGATCACCCGGCGAAAACCCTGCCAGCGGGTCAGGCCCACTGACAAACAGGCTTCCATCTGACCTTTATCCACTGAACTCATCGCCCCGCGGAACTCCTCCGCCAGATTAGCCGCGGTTTTGAAACTGAGGGCAATAATGGTTGCAGCAATCGCGCTCATCATACTGACTCCGGGGAACAACTGTGGGATCCCGAAGTAAAAAATAAACAGTGTGACCAACGTCGGAACTGAGCGGAAAAACGAGATATAAATCTCAGCCAGATGGGTTAACACCACAATCCGGCTGCGAATAATCATCGCCAGCCCAATTCCCATGACAGAAGCAATAATCATTGAGGTGACGGCTAAAAATAGCGTCACCGGCAAATAACTCAGCAATGTCGGAAAAGCTTCAAGCATGAAGCGAAAATCAAAATTCATTGCTGATTATTCCTTACTAACATCCTGCTTTAAATACTGCTCTGACAGTTTTGTTAAGGTACCGTCTGCCTTCAGAGTATTGATCGCTTCATTAAACTGTTTACGCAACTCTTCACCTTTCTCATTTTTTACAAACGGGAAAGCTTCTTCGTAGCGATAAACCGGATCGCCGGATTTTTTCAGCGGTAAGCGAGAGTTATCGATCAGTAACTGTGCACCGGCCCTGTCCATAATATAAGCATCAAGGCGCCCTAATGAAACATCCTGAATAATAGCGCTTGGCTCTTCATAAGTACGAATATCGATACCCGCGTCAGGATAGTTTTTACGCAAGAAGTTTTCTTTGCTGCTGCCGACATCCACGCCGAGTTTTTTCCCTTTCAGGTCATCAATCGTTTTGATTGAATCATCATTGTCACGAGTGACTAACTGCGCGCCAGAGAAAATATAGGATTCTGAAAACAGGTACTTCTCGCGTCTTTTATCGTTCACTTCAACCTGGTTTGCAATGGTATCGATTTTACCGCTGTCCAGCATTCCAAACAGACCCGTCATATCGGCTGTGGTTAATTCAACACGGTCATAGCCTAGCTTTTTGGCTATCGCATTAACGGCGGCGATATCATAGCCTTCATAATCTTTGCCATTCTGTTTGTAAGAAAAACCAATACTGACACCAAAGGTTCCCACTTGAAGAACTTTCTCGTTCTCAGCGGCTTTTTTTCCGTCATCACAGCCTGCAATAACTAAAGTAGCCAGGAGAGCTGTCGCGATTAACCCTGTTTTCATTGTTCTCATTTTTTCTCTTTGTATTGTGCGTGACAATTTTGTTGTCTGGTTTGGTCAACGGTCTGCTAGTCTAAAACACATTCTCTGTGAAAGATATTCTCCATAAATATATGCTATAACCTATCGGAATAATCAAATTTACGGTGCAGAGCTATTATTTTCTGTACTTAAACCAGTCAGTCAACCCACTTATTTCGCGATCAGGCAGAGGATATGCCAATTAGTCACTCAGGCTGTTGAGTCGGTATCAGGTGTGATATTTTCATTCCTGAAGTGAATAAATAAAGCGTCTGTTGAGTGAATAATCCTGAGGAACATTATGAGAATTATTGCGTGCGGAGATCTCCTGTTTTCAAGCCGTAATCTGGCGAAACGGTTAGACTCGAAGATTGTCGATTTATTGCAGAGTGCCGATGCGGTATTTGCTAATGCCGAATTTACCTGCCCTCCTGCCAATCTTCCTCCCGCAGCTGGCCGTGGCTATATTACCGCCGTCAAACCGATAACCCTGAATGAGTTTGCGGATCTCAATATCCGGCTGGTTTCATTTGCCAATAATCATACTGGCGATTTCGGCTGGGAAGGTGTCGTTAACACCATCACTGAAGCAGAAAACCGTGGGTTGGTGCCTTGCGGTCTGGGTCACAGCTTAGATGAGTCGCGTTTACCTCGTTTCCTCGACACGCCAGAAGGTCGAGTTAGTGTTGTCGCACTGGGATCGACACGTTCAGAAGTGTTCCTTGCTGCGAATGCCGGAGCCGGAACCGTTGCTCGCCCTGGACTGAATCCTCTACGTTGGGGTCGCGCTTACGTTTTACCTGATAATGAATTTGAGCAACTGAAAAATATCACTCGCTCTCTGGGGATTGATGAAAGCGTGCGGGAAGGTATGCGCGTTGAAGTCATGCCGTCTAAAGGGGATAACGAATTCAAGTTTGGTTCTCTGTTTGAAAGCTCTCTGCAAATCGAACGCGGGGAAAAAGCACAGGTTCGGACGTGGTTTAATGAGCAAGACTGTGAGGCTAACGAACGCAGTATTCGTGATGCCGCGAACCGCAGTGATTTTACCCTCGTGAGCCTGCATACCCATGAAGGCGATAAAGATAGCTGGTACTCCCCTGACGCACCGGAGTTTATTGAACAATTCTGCCACCGTGCGATTGATGCGGGTGCCGATGCGGTCGTCTGTCATGGCGCGCACTTTATGCGCGGCGTCGAAATCTATCATGGCAAACCCATTTTCTATAATCTCGGCAGCCTGCTGATGGAATTTGAAGCGGGTGAGTCGATTATTGGCCCGGAAATGTATCAGGCCTATGGTCATGATGTTGATGCGCGTCCTTCTGAACTTCATCGCGCGCGTGCGAAAAACACCGCGGGAGAATTTACCGGCTTTAATGCGGAAGCCCGTTTCTCTCAGAATGCGTTAGCAATTTTTGATGTCAGTGCACAGGGGCTGGCCTGCCAGTTATTACCCATAGATTTAGGCATGAACCGTGAGCGCGCATTGTCGCGTGGTTTACCTGAAACAGTCACCTCTTCGCAGGGAGAAGACATTGCCCGTCTTCTGACCTCCCTGAGTCAGAAATATGGTACTCAGTTCCACTATAATCAGGAAAATGGTTTAATCCAGTTTAGCTAAACGCCTGATTATCTGCGCATCATCGCGCAGATAACCATATTCGCCGAGCCTGCCAGGTTCGGCGAATATAATCTGAAAACGCATCATAAAGTTATATTTATTAATAGATGTACGAGGCGATAAAGCGAGGCTTTATTTCTTAATCAGTAGCGGACAATTATGGCAATATTCAGCGGGGTTGGTCGCTTTATAATAAAAACAACAGGTCCGACGGAAACGTATTTTTTCACCCGCACTGTTTTGTTTCGGCGGTCGATTAAAACGTTTTAAGGGATTCCACGGCAGACCAAATATTGTTGCGTCAGCCTGCGTAAGTAACCAGTCATAGTCAGTCTGACGGCGTTGTTCCTGCTGCGGATCAAGACCGTCCATACGTCCCTGATACAAGGAATACACCCGAACGGCGATATTTTCCCAGAGTATGTGGAGCGGTATGCCGCTGACCTGCGACAAGATAGTCAATACAGGTGAAAGAAAGTCTTTAAATAATGCCCCAACAATCATTTCACGCCACTGCTCACGTTCACCAGCAGGCGCAACACTCTCAGTCATATCTGCCGGTAATGAAGAGGTCCACAGTCCGTTGTCATGCGCATATTCTAGCTGGCTATCTGAGAGTGACAGAATTAACCCTTTATCAAACACACTCATCGCATAGAGCACGTTACCCGTGGTCAGAAAAGCCAGCCGTTTAACAAATAAAGAGGCGGCAATCGCCAGATCCGGCGCACCTGTCAGCGGCATCACCGTCGTTAACATGCGGCGACAGGTCTCTGCATCAAGTAAAGCACTCGCCGTCAGGCTGCGTACATCCGCCTCACTCAAGGTACGCAGACGAAAAGCGGTTTGCAAATAGGTGCGTTCAGCGGGCGTTAGCATTCAACGCTCCAGGAAAGGGGATACACAATGGCGTATTGAAAAAGGGATCATCGATAATCTTACAGCGCAGATTAAATACCTGGTTAACCAGCTCCTCACTCATAATCTCTTGCGGCGATCCCTGGGCGTAGATCCCCCCTTGATGCACCGCGACAAGATTATCGGCATAACGACAGGCGAGATTAAGATCATGCAGAACCATAATAATGGTTTTATTCTGTTGCTGATTCAGTTCGCGCAGTAATTCCAGGATCTCAATCTGATGCGCCAGGTCTAAATAGGTCGTAGGTTCATCCAGCAGCAGATAGTTGGTATCCTGTGCCAGCGTCATGGCAATCCAGACGCGCTGACGTTGCCCGCCTGATAATGCGTCCACGGACGAATGCTGTAATGCAAAAGTGTCGGTCAGCCGTAATGCTTCATCAACCTGCTTTTCATCTTCTTCTGACCATTGTCGCAGCCAGTTCTGATAGGGAAAACGGCCAAGACTGATCAGCTGACGCACGGTAACGCCCTCTGGGGCAACCGGGGTCTGAGGTAAAATAGCCAGCTTACGGGCAATTTGCGCGGTATTACTGGCATGAATGTCCTGACCTTCCAGAATCACTGCCCCAGACTGGGGTACCAGCAGCCTTGCCATGGATTTCAGCAACGTACTTTTACCGCAGCCATTGCTGCCTATCAGCACCGATACTTTCTGGGCAGGCAAGGTTAAATCGAGAGAATCTATCACTTTTCTCTGCTGATAGCTGATACTCAGATTTTTAGTTAAAAGAGACACATCTTCTCCATCAGGTTATGTCCGCTGCCGAATAAGCAACCATAAAAATAAGGGGGCTCCAGCCAGAGCAACAAAAACACCGGCGGGAAGATCGGCGGGTAAAAAGAGCGTTCTGGCCAGGAGATCGGCAATAATCACCATACATCCGCCGCAGCAAGCCGTTATCAATAACTGGCTAACAAACCCGCCACTACGAATAAGTAATCTGCCGAGATGCGGCGCAATTAAGCCGACAAAGGCCATTGCGCCCACTAATGAAATCGCGCCCGCAGAGAGAATGACGCAAGCCAGAAGTAATAATATTCTGCGAGGATGTATTGCTACCCCAAGCCCCATCGCAAGGTGGTCATTCAGCTGGAGTACTTTCATATAGCGAAGTAGCACCAACAAAATCGGCAGGGCCCATAAGTAAATGCTTAGCAACTGGCGGACTTTCTCCCAGCTTGCGGCATAGACGCTCCCACTGAGCCATACCCAGGCTGAAAAAGTCGTCGTCAGCGGGCTGAAAACCAGAATCAGCGTGACCCCGGCCCCGGCAAGAGCCGAAACCCCTACCCCGGTAAGAACCAGCCTTAAAGGCGTTGCACCACTGCGCCAGGAAAGCAGGAAAATCAATCCGACAGCCACGGCAGCACCCGCCATGGCGGCATAGGGCATCGCCGCGCTTCCGTACTTAAGACTAAAAAAAGAGAGCCAGACCAGCGCCCCCACGCTCGCCCCCGTCGTCACGCCGAGGGTATCGGGCGAAGCCAGGGGATTACGCACCAGGGTTTGCATAATTAATCCGGCAATACCTAATCCAGCGCCCGCCAGTAAAGCCAGAATCACCCGCGGGAGCCGCAGTTCATGCAAAATAAAACTCTGCGCGCTGGTATCCGGCTCGAATAATAACCCTAAAGTTTGTGGCAGGCTAAAGACCACTTCACCAATACTTAATGCGCTGATAATAATCACTAGCGTGGCGGCGCAGCACAGCAGAAAAACGGGCAGAAGATACCGCGAGTACTCGCGTTGTAATGGCCCGCAACGGAAAATCTGGCTATCAGGCATATTTTCCTCCGCGCTGGGCTAGCAGAATAAAAAAAGGTGCGCCCATCAGAGCGGTCATCACACCCACAGGTACTTCCTGCGGCAGGATGACAATTCGGGCAAGAATATCTGCAGCCAGCAACAGCAATGCTCCCAGCAGCGCACAGGCAGGCAGAGAACGGCGAAGGTGGCTACCAAATAGCTGGCGGGCAATATGCGGGACGATAAGCCCAATAAAACCGATATTCCCGGCAAGAGCCACGGCACAGCCTGCCAGACCCACCACCATAATGCTGGCGAGTAAACGCACCCGCGCAATATTCTGGCCCAGCCCTCGGGCAATATCCTCACCGGCGCTGAGCACCCCCATCTGTCTGGCAAACAGACAGGCAGCAATAACCAGCACGCTGCCCAGCAGCAACACCGGATAGATACTGGCACCATCACTTCGTGCCAGGCTTCCCGCCAGCCAGAACAGCATGGTATCAAGGCTCTCTTGATCGATAACCAGAATCGCCTGGGTAAAGGCGTTGCACAGGGCGGTAATGGCAACCCCAGCCAGCACCAGACGTAATGGATTGAGCTGGCCATTACTGACTTTGCTGGCGAACCACACCAGCGTTCCGGAAGCACAGGCCCCGCCGAAAGCCAGCACTAAGCTACTGCCAGGGCTGCTCACGGCAAAAAAGCTACTGGCAAAAACAATAAATAATGCCGCTCCGGCGTTCACCCCAAACAGCCCGGGAGAAGCCAGCGGGTTACGCGTCAAGGCTTGCATTAATCCACCGGCAACGGCAAGAAATGCCCCTACCCCCATTGCCAGCAAGGTCCGCGGAACGCGCGAGGTATGAATAATAATATCGACAGTGCGTGTGGGATCACTGTGGAATAACGCCTTCATCAGCTGCGTTAAAGAATAAAAATGCGGCCCTGTCATCAGGCTAAGAATAGCCAGAATGATCAGCAAAATACCCCCAGAGAGAAATCCTTTGCTCATGTTTTCCTCTCTGCCAGAGCGCGTTCAACATCGTTGAGTATCTGATTCGCCCCGAGAATTCCCCCTGATAAGCTCCAGGGAACGCTATCGACTTCCCACAACTGCCCTGCTTTAACCGCTTTAAGCTGCTTCCAGAGTGGATGAGCGACCAGGTTTTGATACTGACGAGTAATGGCCGGGCTGTTGCCGCGTAATAAAATAAAAAAGATATCGGCATCCAGTAGCGGGATATTTTCC
>Ga0308165_1005143_pt1 | contig 12368 bp, 4 predicted proteins | sample PhyWR2_FD_201032 | JGI IMG/M metagenome (GOLD analysis project Ga0308165, IMG submission 201032) | Phyllosphere microbial communities from UC Gill Tract Community Farm, Albany, California, United States - DLSLW.R2 | ecosystem: Host-associated > Plants > Phyllosphere > Unclassified | place: USA...
AAGCTATACGTCGTGATTTTCCTGCCGATACAGTGCGCGAAACATTGCAGCAGCTGACGGAGCAGGCGCTGGCGCATATCGATGCGGAATTAGATCAGGATCAGAAACTTGAGCAACTAATCGATCTGTTCTTCAATGAGTGGGGATTTGGCGGCGTGGGCGGGGTATATCGTCTTTCTGACGCGCTCTGGCTGGATAAGGTTCTTAGCTCACGTCAGGGAACGCCGGTTTCATTAGGCATTGTTTTCCTGCACATTGCGCACCAGCTTGATTTGCCTTTGCAGCCGGTCATTTTCCCAACCCAGCTGATTATGCGTGCAGATTGGCTCGATGAAGAAATGTGGCTGGTTAACCCGCTCAACGGCGAGACGCTCAACGAGCATACGTTAGAAGTTTGGTTGAAGGGCAATCTTGGCTTAATGGCCAGCCTTGAAGATACCGATTTTGACGAAGCGGAAAACAGCATGGTGGTGCGCAAAATGTTGAGCACCCTGAAAGCGGCGCTGATGGAAGAAAAACAGATTGAATCTGCGCTGCGCGCCTGCGAGGCCTTGCTGGAATTCGACCCTGAAGATCCATATGAAATCCGCGACCGCGGCTTGATTTATGCGCAGTTGGATTGTAATCATATTGCGGTTTCTGACCTCAGCTACTTTGTTGAACAGTGCCCAGAAGACCCTGTATCTGAAGTGATTAAGGTTCAGATACACTCCATTGAGCAGAAAAATATTGTTCTGCACTGATTTATTTTCCCCCATGAGCGCCAACTGCGCTGATGGGGTTTAAATTCGTTATTTTTGCCTCCATTTATTGATTCTTATGCCGGACGTTTTGTTATCGCTGTTGCAACAGCGATTTCAGAGCCAAAAGGTATACACGGTTACTTGAACATTAAGGCGCAAGCATGAAACAGAAAGTTGTCAGCATTGGTGATATCAAAGTCGCGAACGATTTGCCGTTCGTTCTTTTCGGTGGCATGAACGTGCTGGAATCGCGTGATTTGGCGATGCGTATCTGTGAGCACTACGTTACCGTTACTCAAAAACTGGGTATCCCTTACGTCTTCAAAGCTTCTTTTGATAAAGCCAACCGTTCTTCCATTCACTCTTATCGTGGCCCAGGTCTGGAAGAGGGCATGCGCATCTTCCAAGATATCAAACAGGCTTTCGGTGTTAAAATTATCACTGACGTCCATACGCCAGAGCAGGCACAGCCGGTTGCCGACGTGGTTGATGTGATCCAATTGCCTGCATTCTTGGCACGCCAAACTGATCTGGTTGAAGCTATGGCAAAAACCGGTGCGGTGATCAACGTGAAAAAACCACAGTTCCTGAGCCCTGGCCAGATGGGGAACATCGTTGATAAGTTTGAAGAAGGCGGCAACGATAAAATCATTCTGTGCGATCGCGGTGCAAACTTCGGCTACGACAATCTGGTTGTTGACATGCTGGGCTTCGGCGTGATGAAAAATGCCTCTAAAGGCAGCCCGGTAATCTTCGATGTGACACACTCACTGCAGTGCCGTGACCCGTTTGGCGCAGCATCAGGCGGACGCCGTGCGCAGGTAACCGAACTGGCTCGTTCAGGCATGGCGATTGGTTTGGCTGGCCTGTTTATCGAAGCTCATCCAGATCCAGCCAATGCTCGTTGCGATGGCCCATCTGCGCTGCCGCTTGATAAGCTTGAGCCATTCTTGGTTCAGATGAAAGCGATTGACGATCTGGTGAAAAACTTCCCAGAGCTGGATACATCTAACTAATCTTATTGAGATTTTAGTTTGGGTATAAAAAAGGCACGCATGATAGCGTGCTTTTTTTTGTGGTGTAGACAAGAAACGAGCAGGCAAGAAATAGGGTCAGAGAGTCAGCAGAAATCTATTACACTCCGCGACCCCATCTGACGGTAAAATACAAAACGCCCGATGAAGTTCATCGGGCGTTATAAAGCGGGTAAACGCCAACCTATATTAGGACTAGTGACATTGAGCTTGCTCCGAACCACTTGAGAACGTATTTACCTTGCTGACCTTAGTTTGGCCTGATGTGGTGTCAATTTTAAACACGGTCCAATTGTCCCATCCATCCATGGTTGAATCTTGAACGTCAAACTCCTGCGACGTTCCATCGGATAAATAAAGCTTAACTTTCGCTCCACTGTTACCTTCATAAGAATTATTTACAACGTAACAATATACTCCTGAATGCATACTATTTATCGTGATAGTTTCAGGGCCATAGCCGTTTTTGTCATCCTTATCCAGTTTTGCATCTGCGCCACTCGGCGATTTAGCATTGTAGTAAACTTCGATTAACTTGGATGGATTGTCTACGGAAGGTACCCATAGAATGGCATCTAGGTCATCGGGTGTTTTATTCCAAGTGAGCACAATACGCGCCGCTTTGCCATCTAAATCCGGTGATAGAACAAAGTCATGCTGTAAATCCGTCTCCGTTTGTATATCGAGCGTCGTATCTAATGTAATAAAGCCGGTTGCGCTGGCTTTCGCTTGATAAACCCCCTGTGGAAGAGTTAAGTCGTATTTACCATTTTTATCACTGGTTGTGGTTACGGTGCTGCTGCTACCTATAGCGAACTCAATTTTGGTATTCGGGATTATGGCGCCGTTTGTCGCATTTTTGGTAGTCCCATGTATTGTCACTAATTGTTGTTTGAAGTTAACTTGCTTATCCGCGTTAACCACCGTTCCGTTTGTCAAGGATGCTGATACTTGTACTAATAATGCTTCTGTCGTGGTACTGGTCAGTACCATGGTGGATTTGCCGTTGGCGTTGGTAACGCTGCTTGCAGCCTGCAATGTTACGGCATTACCTTTGTCCTGAGACCAGTTCACTGTGGCATTCGAAACAAGGTTGTCATGGGCATCTTTAACTATGGCTGTGTAGGTAAAGGAATCTGACGCATTGGCTATTTTACCGGTCACGCTATCGTTAAGCGTGACGGTAGCTACCGCTGCTGTAGTGATATCTGCTACAAAGGTGGTCTCCACCGTTTGGTTATGACCGTTAATTGCCGCTGTGACTTTTGTTATACCCGCCGTGATGTTGGTCAGTGTAGTGGTTGCCAGCCCTTGATCATCGGTGGTAACCGATGACGTGACGACCGTTGCTCCATTATCGGCGGTGAAGCTGACGCTAACATTAGGCACTAAGTTTCCATTCGCATCCGTGACTTTGGCTTGCACTTTATCTGTAGCAACGCCATCGGCTGTGGACTTATCCACGGTTACGGTTAAGTCGCCGGTCATGATGGTCGCCGTGCTGTCGTCTGCCTCAAACGTGGTGTCTACCGATTGGCTATGGCCGTTAACCGTTGCCGTAACTTTGGTGATCCCTGCCTTTACGTTGGTGAGGGTAGTGGTAGCCAAACCTTGGTCATCAGTTGTCACTGATGCGGTAATGACCGTTGCTCCGTTATTTGCCGTGAAGCTGACCGCGGTATTAAGCACAGGGTTACCCGTGGCGTCCGTTACCTTGGCTTGAACTTTGTCGCTGTCCGTGCCATTGGCTTTGGCCTTATCCACGGTTACGGTCAAGTTGCCGGTCACGATGGTCGCCGTGCTGTCGTCGGCAATAAACGTCGTATCTACCGTTTGGCTATGGCCGTTTACCGTTGCCGTAACTTTGGTGATGCCCGCCGTTATGTTGGTCAGCGTGGTACTTGCCAGCCCTTGCTCATCGGTGGTCACCGATGTTGTGACGACTGTTGCTCCGTTATCTGCCGTGAAGCTGACAGCGGTATTAAGCACAGGGTTACCCGTGGCGTCCGTTACCTTGGCTTGAACTTTGTCGCTGTCCGTGCCGTTTGCTGTGGCTTTATCCACGGTTACGGTCAAGTCGCCGGTCACGATGGTCGCCGTGCTGTCGTCGGCAACAAACGTAGTGTCTACCGTCTGGCTCTTGCCGTTAGCCGTTGCTGTGACTTTGGTGATCCCAGCCTTTACGTTGGTGAGGGTAGTGGTAGCCAAACCTTGGTCATCGGTTGTCACTGATGCGGTAATGACTGTTGCTCCGTTATCCGCCGTGAAGCTGACAGCGGTATTCGGCACAGGGTTACCCGTGGCGTCCGTTACTTTGGCTTGAACTTTGTTGCTGTCCGTACCGTTAGCTGTGGCCTTATCCACGGTTACGGTCAAGTCGCCGCTCACGATGGTCGCGGTGCTGTCGTCGGCAACAAACGTGGTATCTACCGTTTGGCTATGGCCGTTAGCCGTTGCTGTGACTTTGGTGATGCCTGCCTTTACGTTGGTGAGGGCAGTGGTAGCCAAACCTTGGTCATCGGTTGTCACCGATGCGGTAATGACCGTTGCTCCGTTATCTGCCGTGAAGCTGACAGCGGTATTCGGCACAGGGTTCCCTGTGGCGTCCGTTACTTTGGCTTGAACTTTGTTGCTGTCCGTGCCGTTAGCTGTGGCCTTATCCACAGTTACGGTCAAGTCGCCGCTCACGATGGTCGCCGTGCTATCGTCGGCAATAAACGTAGTGTCTACCGTCTGGCGGTTGCCGTTGATGGCCGCAGTGACTTTAGATGTGCCCGCTGTAACGTTGGTCAACGTGGTAGTGGCTAGGCCTTGAGTGTTGGTGGTGGCCGTTGCAGTGATAACCGTGGCGCCGTTATTCGCACTGAAGCTAACATCAACATTCGATACCGCATTGCCTTTAGCATCGGTCACTTTTGCTTGAACCGCATTCGTAGCTGAGCCATTGGCTTTGGCGTTGTTAAGCGTTACGGTCAGGTTACCATCGATAATCGTTGATGTTCCGCCGTCAGCCTCAAAGGACGTGTCCACCGTTTGGCTTGTTCCATTGATGGAAGCCGTGACTTTAGTGATCCCGGCAGCGATGTTCGTCAGGTTTGTACTGGCCAATCCCTGAATATCTGTCGTGGCGGATGACGTCGTGACGTCTGCGCCATTGTCAGCAGTGAATCTGACCGTTGCGTTAGGAACCGAGTTTCCTTGCGCATCGGTGACCTTGGCCTGCACCGTATTGATATCTATGGCGTTGGCCTTCGCATTGTTCACGATTACCGTTAAGTTAGAACGGGTTATCGTTGCCGTGCTGTCGTCGACGACAAATGTGGTATCTACCGTTTGATTATTGCCGTTAACCGTTGCCGTAACGTTGGTGATCCCCGCTTTGACGTTGGTTAGCGTGGTACTGGCGAGGCCTTGGGCATCGGTGGTAATCGATGTCGTGACGACTGTTGCTCCGTTATCTGCTGTGAAGCTGACAGCGGTATTAGGCACCGGGTTCCCATTGGCGTCCGTCACGGTGGCTTGAACTTTGTTGCTGTCCGTACCGTTGGCTTTCGCGTTGTTCTGGGTAACGACCAGGTTGCCCTTGATAATCGTTGCCGTTGAATCGTCCGGTGCGAAGTTCGTATTTACATTTTGGTTTGTGCCGTTAACGGCGGCGGCAATGTTTGTTGTCCCTGATGTCGTGTTACTTAAGGTTGTGCTGGCCAAACCGTTGACGTCGGTTACCGCTGATGCGGTGGTGACGATTGCGCCGTGGTCGGCGGTAAAGTTCACCGTAACGTTGGGAACGGGGTTGCCATGCGCATCGGTTACTTTCGCTTGAACTGCATCCATTGCGGTTCCGTTTGCCAACGCGTTATCGACGGTGACTTTCAGATCGCCAGAGGTAATCGTGGCCGTACCGCTGTCGGCAATAAATACCGCGTCTTTGCTGGCTGAATGGCCGTTGACCGTCGCTGTGACAGCGTATTTTCCGGATGTGTTGCTGGTGACTATTGCGGTCGCCTTACCATTTGTGCCAGTGGTGCCGATCACCGTAGTCAGGGTTGCGCCTGATGCTACAACAAAATTCACCGCGGCATTCGGCACAAGGTTTCCGTTAGCGTCTGTGACAATAGCTTCAACGTTGTCGGTATTTACACCGTTGTCCAATGCGCCGTTCGGATCAATGCTCAGATTACTATCGATGATGGTTGCAGTTGAACTGTCAGCGATAAAGCGGGTATCCACTTGGGCGCTGTTTCCTGAGTCCTGAATTTGAGCCGTCACGGTATAGGTCTCTGCCTTGAGGCTGGTGACCGTCGCCGTAGCGATCCCATCATCTCCGGTAACACCTATCACCGTAGTGATTTGAGCTCCGTTGCTGACGGTGAAATGTACCGCAACATTGGATACGGTATTTGCATTAGCATCGGTGATTTTGGCTGTGATCTTGTTGGTTGCGATACCGTTGGCAAAGGCATCTTGAGTGGTTGTAAGATCGCCTTGCGCAATGGTTGCCGTTGATTTGCCTGCAACGAAGGTAATGACTTGGGTTTTGGTGCTATCGTTGATTCGTGCTGTGATCGTGGTATCACCTTCAGTGAGATTAGTCACGAGGACGGTGGCTTGCCCTTCGGCGTCAGTGACCACGGTAGAACCTCCGACAAGAATTGCACCATGAGAGGCGCTTAGCTCAACGGTGGCATTTGCAAGCGGGGTGTTATTACCGTTTTTCACAGTGACTTTAAGTTTATCGGTGCTTTGACCATCGGAAGGCGCGTTGTTATTGATAACTTCCAGATCGCTGATTTGTGCCGAATCTGTATCGGTGACGAAGTTTAGTTGACCAGATAGGTAGTTACCGTTACTCATGGTTGCGGTAATCGTGCCTTCTTTCGCCAGCTTACTACGTACGTATATTGTTGCCTTTCCCTGACTATCAGTATTTGCTGTTAGCTCCTGACCATCAGAATGACCATCTTTAAATAGCGTTGCTGCGGACTGGCCGTTGCTGTCTTTGATGCCATCAATATTGAATTTGATCGCTTCTGCAACAGCCGGTTGTCCCTGCTCGTCAACTACGATGGCCGTTACTGTGAAATAATCCGTATCATTAGCGGGTAATGAGCCTGAAGGGCTGATAATTAATTTGCTAATAACGTTTTTAGATGGTGCGACGTTGATGCTGGTTGTTGCTGTGTTGGAGCTGTTGCCATTGTTATCCACACCAACGGCTTTGATGACATATTTTTGCGCAGCATTCGTGCGCTGGTTATACACGTATGTGGGCAACTTCACTTCCAACTGTGTGAGTGATAGTTTGCGGAATGTCCCACCGTTTGCGATGAATTCAGGCGATGCCGTCCAATCTACATCTTTTAGACCATATTTATCTTTCGTCACGGTGAGAGGAAGGATAATAGTTTCGGCGGCATTTGCATTCACATTATCGGGTAACGAAATATGCAGCAAATCCTGCTTGCGATACTGCATAACAATTTCATAGTTGCGGTCGACAAACTCAAGCATGCTGCCTTTCAGACTACGGAGTGTATCTACCGAGTCGGTACTAATTTGTTGGTCCCACGGCACACCAAAACGATAGGTAACATCAAGGCCGATTAGGCTTTCATTTTTATCACCAACGGAGTGCTCACCTTTTAAAGTGATCAGTGGTACAGGTGTATAGTTCAGACCTACTGTCAGAGCTTTTGGATTATCTTTTAAATCGTCTGGATCTGTGCCCGTACCTAAATCAATGTCTGAGCCGAAGTATTGTTCATATTTAATGTTGGCGCCCAGTTGTGGGTATGAAGGCAAATAGGCTTCTGCTCGCAGGTCAAAGCCATTTGCAGGCCGTTCGTCATAATCGTCCATATCTGAGAGATGAGACTGGTGCCAGCCAGTCAGACCATAATAACTATTTGCAGCCAGCTTTAGGTAATCAGTCCAAGCTTCACCGCCTACGCCCAATCGCGCATTTTTCCCAGTGTAATCATAATCGTAGAAGGTATTAATGCCATACATCCAAGCACCAATATATTGGCGATAACCGAGGCCTAAGTTAGCCGTGTTTCGGTCTTCATTACCGTGCATACCAAGCTGCGTAAATAAGAGGCTGTCGTTATTTCCAACGATGGGAAGTAGCATATCCCCAGAAAGTTTGCTGTCAGAGTCGACACTGACGCGGGCTGTGCTCTTTTGATTCAACCAGTCGTTAATTTGTTGGTTAATTAAACCTTCACCAACGCTTTTCGCATAGCTGATAGACGAGTTAGTAATGTTACCACTAGAAAGGATTTGTCCTGCCTGCATTACATTACCGCTATTAATAGCGTCGGGGGCAGATTCTGGATTAGGAGGTTCTGTATTATTACTTCCTAGGGAGGGAATGGTTTTATTTACAGTGTGATCGACGGTGGATTGCGGTCCAAGAGTCGATTTCTTCATGCTTTTATATTCATCCGCTCGAGCAACAGAGCTTGCGGAAATCAGCAATGGAGTGAGAAGTTGAATAAGGATTACCGCCCATGAGGTAATCCTCATACCCTTAGGAGAAATTACCCCTCTCATTGAAATGCTGGGGTGTCTTGTGTTTTTTTTCATAGCTACTTCCATGTTATGTATAGCATCCATCTTTATTCATCAAAGGCTAATGCTTTGCTTTGTAATGGAATTTAATTTTTAGTGAGTGAGGTTTATTGCTGATATCCATATTATATGAATTAAGAGAAAGGAATTTATTTGAGAAATGATTGATTCCTTTCTGTAATTCAACCCCCGCATCCTTGCTAGGCCTTGTTTGTTATTTTTTCTGTGTATTATTTTTAGTTAATTATATTCGTAGGGAATATATACAAAGTCTAGCTACGATTAAATTAGAAACGGGATTCTATAGTTATCGTTAGCATATTACTAGATGTAATTATGTCTATTACTGCACATGGATATTTACACTGGCTTTTATAGAATATTGAGAAACTAGAGTGCTGATGGTGCAACGTAAATGTTTTTAAAGCATTCTTTTTTCAATAGATGGCGAATTTATTTGCACTGCTGTTTTTGGAATTATTATATTTATAATGGTTGGCTTTATAATTTTACAATCTGTTGATTTGATGTTGGTTGGTTTTTTTCGTGAACCCTCTGTCGCTAAAAAACAAAACGCCCGATGAAATTCATCGGGCGTTATAAGGCTGAAAAGCGTCAACCTATATCAGGACTAGGCACTAATAAAATCAGCGCGAAGAAGCTACGCACTCGTTCAAATGTTTAACGGCGTCTGGCAGAGTCGAGAAGAAGGCCAGTTTACCCGAGATTGGCGCGATCCGAGCGCGAGCAAAGGTTTTCAGCGGTTGGAAAGGAATATCGGTGATAATCAACTGCTTCCCTTCAGGTAACGCCTCAACGAAGCGCTGGAATGCGTTCAATCCACCTGCATCAAGTACGGGAACCGCGTCCCACTGCATGACGATGGTATTGTAATCTTCACTTTGTACTAACAACTCAGAGAAGATCCGCTCGGCGGCAGCGAAGAATAGCGGCCCGCTAACGCGTAGCATCAGCGTTGACGTCTCGGCTGATTCACTCAGCACGCTTAAGCGCGTCATCCGTGCAATACGGCGCATAAACAGCAGCGACGCCAGCACAATCCCCACGGTTATGGCAATCACCATGTCGAATAGCACAGTTAATGACATACACATCAGCATAACGATGATGTCGTCTTTGGGTGCACGACGCAGCAGATAAACGACTTTATGCGCTTCGCTCATATTCCAAGCCACCATTAACAGCAGTGAAGCCATTGCGGCCAGCGGCAGGAAGGAGAGCCACGGTGCGAGCACCAGCAGGGCGAGGATCACCAGCAGTGAGTGAATAACGGCTGAGATCGGAGAGGTTGCGCCCGCACGCACGTTAGCGGCTGAGCGCGCAATCGCCGCCGTAGCGGTGATACCGCCAAAGAAAGGGGCTGCAATGTTACCGAGACCTTGACCAATAAGCTCGCCGTTTGAATTGTGTTTTTTGCCTGTCATGCCGTCGAGAACCACGGCGCATAGCAGGGATTCGATAGCGCCCAGCATCGCCATAGAGAAGGCCGCCGGCATCAACGCAGTCAGCGTGTTCCAGCTTAAATCAATGGGCTGCCCATTTCCTGATGGCAGATTCCACGGCAGCACAAACTGCGGCAGGATCGGCGGTATGCCTTGGCCTTGGGTGCCATCGGCGAGCAGGTAGCTAAAGCGAGAACCGATAGTGGCTACGTGGGTATCAAATAGCGCAAAAATACCCATGACAGCGGTGCCGGCCAGCAGCGCTGGTAAATGTCCCGGTAAACGCAGTCCTAATCGAGGCCAGAGAATTAATACTGCCAGCGTGGTTGCGCCAATCAGCGTGTCTGCCCAGCTAATGGTGGGCAGCGCCTGCGCTAACGCAGCGACCTTCATGAGATAGCTTTCTGGTACGTGTTCGAGGTGCAAACCGAAGAAATCCTTGATTTGCATGGTTCCAATGGTAATCGCAATACCTGAGGTGAAGCCCAGGGTGACGGAAAGGGGGATATATTCAATCAGACGGCCAAAACGAGCCAGCCCCATCAGCAGCAAAAATACCCCAGACATCAACGTCGCCAGTAACAGGCCGGATAGACCAAACTGCTGTGACACCGGATAGAGAATCACAACGAAAGCAGCTGTCGGGCCTGAAACGCTAAAACGTGAACCGCCGCTTAATGCAATTACAATACCCGCAACGGCTGAGGTATATAAACCATATTGAGGCGGCACGCCGCTGCCGATGGCAAGGGCCATAGCCAAAGGAATAGCAATAATACCGACGGTGATGCCGGCAATAATATCTTTAACAAAGCGCTGTGCGTTGTAAGGCTCACGCCAGCAGGCTTCTATTAGCGCGCTAAACGGCATCACGCCGTTAATTTTATGCGTTTTCATTATACGAATTGTTAGCTAGTGACCTAGCTCCCTAAGAGAGGTTCAACGACTACACCATTGGCATCTGGCCAAATGGACTCCCGCTGGTGACAAAATGGGCACAATTTTGGTACACCCCAAGCTTGCTTCATTGCGATAAATCCTATGATTCACACAAAAGAATCACTCAAGCGACGAATCGCTTTTTAGCCGGAAATAACGAGTGAAACAGAATCTCAAAGAAGGGCACAATTTCTAACCACTGTTTTCATCAGGCCTAGAACTAGGCAACTGAATCAACCACCATCCATGACAGTTTACACCCAGTTGGCAGAGGTTGCCTTGACTAAAGTCTATAACTCTCGCTAAAAGTCGAAAAAAATCTGGTTTATCAAGCTCAAAGAGTCAATCAAACTTGACGCCAAGATGGCGCAAGCTCTCTCTAAAAAGAGAGAGGAAAAGAATGAGATATGTTAGTGGTAATTAAAAGTGGAATAAAAATCCTATATTGACTCTTATGATAATATTTATTCTTATTAGAAGATAAATTCGCATGAATTCGGTGTTCGTTAAGCCATTTTTTTGCTTTTAAACATGGCTTATCTACCAGCGAAACTATTTTTAGTTGATTATTACCACGCTTCTATTATCGACTATTAACCTTTAGCTAAGTCTATACACAGCGCTATTAATAACGTGTTGCTAGGCCTAACTGTGAGTTTATCAATTGCCTTTTACTATTATTTTAAGCAATGGAGTTTGTGAGTGAGCTATTCGTTATCAGCTAAGTTATTTGTTTTCATGGTTTTTTTATTAATTGTACTAAGCGCTTCCGCGTTAACCTATCTGATGAATAATTAGCCAGCGTTTATGGATGTTGGCATGCAAGCCTTTTTGAGATGAACAACAGAGTACAATTTTTCAGTTAAATGACGCATGCCTACATTATAGATGAATAGGTAATATATATCGGTGCGAATACCTAATTCAGACACGTGTTGCTAACGGCTAATTTGCAGAAAGTCGCTGTATCAGTAGTGGCATTGCTGGTGAATAACGTTATTTCTTTGTGATAGTTCCCGCTGTTTATGGCTAAGCCATTGCTCAATATTGAGAATATATTGCGTAACTGCAATGGCGAAGCGATATGATGCTAATCTCTGCTTTTAGTGAGCATGCTGGTTAACGAGCGGTTAACTTGAGAAAACGAGATATTACGGTTGTTACTATCTGGTGATCGTCGAGTTGCGGGGCACCAGAAACAGTGATGGTTCCTACACATCCGGTGTCTTTAATGATGACCGGAAAGCAGCCGCCGTGTGCGGCATAGTCATTTAAACCTAAGCCGTAGCGTTCCTCTAACGTGGAGTTGCGTTGCTGTAAGCGTAGGCCGATAGCATAAGAACTTTTGTGAAAGCGATTGACCACATTGCGCTTTCTGCGGATCCATTCAGCGTTATCTGGTGATGTGCCACGCATCGCGTAATGAAACAGCGTGTGCCCAGCTAACTGAATATCGATACTGACGGCAACGCCGCGGCGCTCCGCTTCGGCTTTTAACTCAGAGCCAATTTCCCATGCGGTATCGGTATTAAATGAGGAAAACTGCAAGCTGGCTTCTTCTGCGGCAAGCAGGGCTAATTCGTCTTCAGTATTCATTGCGTGTTTTCCTTCATCTA
>Ga0308165_1005146_pt1 | contig 12361 bp, 9 predicted proteins | sample PhyWR2_FD_201032 | JGI IMG/M metagenome (GOLD analysis project Ga0308165, IMG submission 201032) | Phyllosphere microbial communities from UC Gill Tract Community Farm, Albany, California, United States - DLSLW.R2 | ecosystem: Host-associated > Plants > Phyllosphere > Unclassified | place: USA...
TAAGTTCGACCTCTGTCGTTTCGGCTTCCAGGATTCTGCCGTCTGATAAAGTCATTTTAAACCTGAACTTGTGTTTTTTGTTAATATTTGGTGGAACCTGTAAAAAAATACCTTCATCAAAAGCATATCTGGCGAGGTATTCGAAATCTTTGATAGAATCGAGATATTTAGCTATTGAAATCGTGCCCGAGTTCCGTTTCACATTAAAATATAAGCTCAGGTCCGTATTTTTTGGATGAGTGGCGTCATAATCATTATTCGAAAATATTTCTAACGATAAAATCTTTTCTTTCGGTTTGTAATCGTCCTCTGCACAACTGCATGCGTAGGCAGATTGCATCAAACCCCAGCTGGTCCTCTTTTTTCTCCAGGAAATTACTTCGGTTATCAGCTCAATATGCACACCGTAGTTAGCGCTCGATATTGTGCTGGCGGTAGTAACCATAGGTTGCGGTAAAGAGGCATCCAAATTATTAAGAGATATTCCCTTATTGGTAAAAGTAAATTTTCTATATGGCGGGCAGTCACAGTCTACACATGCTACAATAAGCTGAGCCACCAATGCAAAAGCGAGAACGAAAAAGATCTTTTTTATCATTGTACCTAAGTTAATAATTTTATCCGAAAGCACAAAAGTGTCAGTCCGTTGCCTTAGCGCTGCTACAACTTAGCCTGGTTTTGGCTATCGATTGCATTGGCCCACCTCGTAACGCTACATCTGAAATTAAAAACTGTTAACTTTTTTTGAACACAAAAAAGACCGTTTTAAAATTTTGCTTTATTACTTTTACAAAAAACCAAGATTATGTTACCAAAAATAAATTTTACCGAAACCGAGGCTTATAAATACCTGGCCGATCATTTTATAGATATTAATAAGAAAGGCATTAAAGATTTTTTTGCCGAAGATGCAGATCGTTTCAGCAAGTTTTCTGTTTTTTTTGAAGACATTTTGCTCGATTACAGTAAGAACAGGATTAGCGATGAAACTGTAGCTTTGTTAATGCAACTGGCTCGCGAATGCAAGTTGGATGAGGCGATAAAGGCGATGTATGCCGGCGATAAGATCAACGAAACAGAAGATCGTTCGGTGCTTCACATTGCATTGCGCAATTTAAGCAATACGCCAATTTTGGTCGATGGTAAAGATGTAATGCCAGAAGTAAACGCGGTGTTGGCCAAGATGGAAAAATTTAGTAACGCCATCATTAGCGGCGATTGGAAGGGCTATACCGGAAAACCGATAACCGATGTGGTAAATATTGGTATCGGCGGATCAGATTTAGGCCCGGTGATGGTTACCGAGGCCTTAAAGCATTACAAAAACCACTTGAATATCCATTTTGTATCAAACATTGATGGAACTCATATTGCAGAAACATTAGCTGATTTAAATGCCGAAACTACTTTATTTTTAGTGGCCTCGAAAACGTTTACTACGCAAGAAACCATGACGAATGCGCATTCTGCACGTAGCTGGTTTTTAGAAAATGGCGGTAAAGAAAGCGATATTGCAAAGCATTTTGCTGCACTTTCTACCAATGCGAAAGACGTTTCTGCTTTTGGTATCGATACCGAAAACATGTTCGAGTTCTGGGATTGGGTTGGCGGTCGCTATTCGTTGTGGAGCGCAATTGGTTTGTCGATCTCATTGAGTATTGGTTTCGACAATTTTAAACAACTATTGGCCGGTGCCCACGCCACCGATAATCATTTTAAAACAGCAGAATTTGAAAGCAATATTCCGGTTATTTTAGGTCTTCTAGGCGTTTGGTACATCAATTTTTATAATGCCGAAACGCAGGTGATTTTGCCTTACGATCAGTACATGCATCGCTTCGCGGCATACTTTCAGCAAGGCGACATGGAAAGCAACGGAAAGCATGTTGATAGAAATGGCAATGAGGTTGATTACGAAACTGGACCGATTATCTGGGGCGAGCCCGGTACAAACGGACAGCACGCCTTCTATCAGCTAATACACCAGGGAACAAGGATAATTCCTGCTGATTTTATTGCGCCCGCACAAAGCTTAAATCCTTTGGGCGAACATCACCCTATTTTGTTATCGAATTTCTTTGCCCAAACAGAGGCATTAATGAATGGTAAAACCGAAGAAGAGGTTATCGAAGAACTGAAAAAGGATGGTAAATCGGAGGAGGAGATCAAAACCATTGCTCCGTTTAAGGTATTTGAAGGCAACCGCCCAACCAATTCAATTTTACTTAAAAAAATAACTCCTTATACGCTGGGCAGCTTGGTGGCCATGTATGAGCACAAAATTTTTGTTCAGGGCGTGATCTGGAATATTTTCAGTTTCGACCAGTGGGGAGTCGAGTTGGGCAAGCAATTAGCCAAAAAAATCCTTCCGGAGCTCAAAAACGATGAAAAAGTATCGAGCCACGACAGTTCAACAAACGGCCTCATTAATCAGTACAAGGCCTGGAGATAAGCTGCAGGTCGAGTTTTCTAACCTCGTCCTAACTAATGCTGGATTTGAAATCCAGAGCTAACGGAGTCAGGATTACAAATCCTGACTAGCGGAATCCCGATTAGCGGACGCTGCTCGAGATTTCTAATCTCGACCTAACTAATGCTGGATTTGAAATCCAGAGCTAAACAAGTCAAAACCCTGCAAAAAAAAACGAGTCGTAAACTCGTTTTTTTTGTTTAAATGCTATATTTTAGTAAATCCCTATTGTTTCGCAGTCAGTGGACAACCAAATTAACTTATTTACATGAAATTATCGTTCGCTCTTCGCTTCTGATTATTTCTAACCATTTTTTTAAAAAAAAATACCCAATGAAAAAAAGATTTCTTTTTGCTTTGGCCATTTCCAGCCTGTGCTTAAGTGCCTTTGCCCAAAAAGTAAAGTTTACTGAGTTCGATCTGGATAACGGCTTGCATGTAATTTTACATGAAGATAAGACTGCGCCTGTTGTAGCGGTTTCTGTAATGTACCACGTTGGCTCTAAAGATGAGGAAACAGAACGCACTGGTTTCGCCCACTTTTTTGAGCACTTGTTGTTTGAAGGTTCAAAAAACATCAAGAAAGGCGATTTTATGAAGCTGGTAAGCAGCAATGGCGGACAAAACAACGCCAACACTTCTCAAGATCGCACCTTTTACTATGAACTTTTCCCATCTAACCAGCTCGAATTAGGTTTGTGGTTAGAGAGCGAGAGAATGTTGCACCCGGTAATTAACAAGGGAGGTGTAGAAACTCAAAACGAAGTGGTAAAAGAAGAAAAGCGCTTGCGGATTGATAACGCACCCTACGGAAAATTTACCGAAAAAATTTTTCAGCATCTATTTGCAGGCCATCCTTATCGCTGGCAGCCAATTGGGTCAATGGAGCATTTAGATGCCGCAAAATTGGAAGAGTTTATCGCTTTCTTTAAAAAATACTATGTGCCTAATAATGCGGTGTTGACTATCGCCGGAGACTTAGACGTAGAGAAAACGAAGAAATTGGTTAAGGCCTACTTCGCCGAAGTGCCAAAAGGGGCGCCAATAGTACGTAAAGAGTACAAATTGCCCGAAATTACTAAAGAAATTATTGATACTGCTTACGATGCAAACATCCAGATTCCGGCAATTTTTGCTGCCTACCGCGTTCCCGGCATGAAAACCAGAGAAAGCAAGGTGTTGGAAATGATCAGTTCAGTTTTATCTGGCGGTGGAAGCTCTCGTTTGAGTACTAAAATGGTCGACGAAAAGAAAACAGCCCTGCAGGTAGCCGCTTTTAATTATTCGCTCGAAGATTACGGCGCCTATATTACGTTGGCATTGCCGAACAAAAATACACCACTACAGGATTTGTTGAAGGATATAGATGAAGAGGTTTTACGCCTTCAAACTGATTTGATCAGTGAAAGCGACTACAAAAAGCTCCAAAATAAATTCGAAAATGATTATGTAAGCACAAACAGCAGGATGTTGGGCGTAGCCGAAAATCTGGCTGCTGGTTATACTTTTCACGATAAGGATACGAACGATATCAATGAGGAATTAGAGGTAATCAGATCGATTACACGAGAAGAGATTAGGGATGTAGCTAAGAAATACCTTAACCAAAACCAGAGAGTTGTATTGTATTACTTACCAAAGAAATAAGCGCAGCGCTTTTTCACATTAATTACTTAAAAACATGAAGAAATTATTCATTATAGCTGCAATATCCTTGTTGGCTCAAGGCATTTCAGCCCAAGAGATAGATCGAAGCCATAAGCCAAAACCAGGTCCGGCGCCAGTAATAACCATCGGCGATCCGGTGATGTATAAATTAGCCAATGGCATTACGGTTTTGGTTGTAGAAAACCACAAACTGCCAAAGGTTTCTGCAAGCTACAGCATTGATGCCGGCCCAATTACAGAGGGTGCTAAAGCAGGTGTCGTAAGTTTAATGGGTGGGATGTTAAACGAAGGTACCACCACTAAAACGAAGGCTCAGTTTGATGAGGCGGTAGACCAATTGGGTGCCGATGTAAGTGCAGGCGCTTCCGGCGGTTCTGTGTCGGCATTGACACGGTATTTCCCCCAGGCTTTTGCTTTGATGGCAGAAAGCATCCGTAAACCGGCATTTTCAGCAGAATCATTCGAGAAATTGAAATCGCAAACCATTACTGGTTTAAAGTCTAATGAAAAGAGTGCCAAAGCAATTTCCGGTCGCGTGGTTAACGCTTTAGCTTATGGAAAAGCTCATCCTTTCGGCGAGTTTCAAACCGAGGAATCGATAAACGGCTTAACGTTAAATGATGTAAAGGCGGCTTATGATAAGTACATTACGCCATCTCGCGGCTATTTAACTTTTGTAGGCGATATTAAACCAGAGGCAGCAAAGGCTTTAGCCGAAAAAGCGTTTGGCGATTGGAAAGGCGCTGCCTTAACGTTGCCGGTTTTGGCGAAAGTGAATAATCCGACTAAAACAGAGGTCGATGTGATTAATGTCAGCAACGCAGTTCAATCGGAAATTACCGTTGTAAACCTAATTGATTTGCCAATGAGTAATCCCGATTACTTTCCTGTTTTATTGGCTAACCAAATTCTGGGCGGTGGTGCCGATGCCAGATTATTTATGAATCTTCGCGAAAAACATGGCTTTACTTATGGTGCCTATTCAACTACCGGAGCGGGCCGTTTCCAATCTAAATTTTCGGCATCTGCCGCCGTTAGAAACGAAAAGGTCGACAGCGCAGTTGTAGAGTTTTTGAGAGAGATTAATAACATCCGCACTACAAAAGTTTCTGCTGAAGAGTTACAGAACGCAAAGAATCTTTACAATGGAAGTTTTGCCTTAGGTTTAGAACACCCTGCCCGCATCGCTGGCTTTGCAAGTAGCATTTTGATTAACAATTTGCCAAAAGATTTCTATCGCACCTATCTTCAAAAAATTAATGCCGTAACAATTGACGATGTTTTGCGGGTAGCTAAAAAGTACTACAATCATGATAATACACGTGTTGTAATTGTTGGCAAAACCGAAGCTTTTGAAGAAGGATTGAAGAAAGCGGGCTTTGTGGTGAATCAATTTAACACATTTGCTGAGCCTGTTAAAGCTTCGGCGGTGCCAACTGCAGCGGCAAAGTCTGCTGACCAAATTATTGGCGATTATATTAAGGCCTTGGGTGGTGAAGCCGCACTTAAAAAGATTACCGCTTTAGAACAAACTGGGGAAATGGATATGCAAGGCCAGAAATTAACAGTAACCATAAAAAAGATGCTGCCAAACTCAAGCAGTATGGAGCTTGCTGCGGGTGGACAAACCATGGTGAAGCAGGTTTTTGACGGTACAAAGGGCTATATGATGCAGATGGGGCAGAAAAAGGAGTTAACTGGCGATGATCTTGCAGAGCAAAAAGAGGAAAAAGGCATTGTGAGCCAACTTTATTATGCTACAGATGGAACCAAGTTAGAAACCGCAGGAACTGCAAAAGTAGGCAGTGCCAATGCGTATAAAGTGAACGTTACCTCGGCCGCAGGCAAAAAGAAAACTGAATATTATGATACACAAACTGGTTTGCTTTTAAAGGATGAAAAGACGATGACCAAGGGAACAATGGAAATAAGTCAGTCTATGGAATATGCCGATTATAAAAAAGTAGGCGATGTGTTGTTTCCGCATGCCTTAACGCAAAGCGTACAAACTCCTCAAGGATCGCAGGAATTTACAATTGTAATAAAGGAGATTAAACTCAATCCGCCGTTAAAAGCAGAAGACTTTAACTAATAAAAATATAGTTTTGTTCGAACCGCCACATTTCTGTGTGGCGGTTTTTTTTTGAACCAAGTTCCGTCAGTTGAAACTGACGGCAATGAAAGCCCGCATCCTTGAAGAGTTAACTAATTGGATAAATTAACATAAATAATGCTTATCCTTGCCGTCTTTCCAGCGCAGGCTTGAATCTTAAAATGGTTGAAAAACCCTAAATATTGCTGTCATGCTGAGGTACGAAGCATCTCCAAGCTACGAAGGTATTGCCTCAAAACAACACAAGCCCAAATATGGAAGTATGTCGGAAAAATTGGTCTTTAAACCCCTAAGCGATGACATGCCAGTTTCAAAACAGCACAACCGATTTAAGGCAGTGGCTGGTTGTGCGGTTGTGCCAATCGGTTGCAGGTTCTTCCTTCGTCAGAATGACAGCAAAATTTAGGTAGGTCTTCCATCGGATTACTTAAACTATCGCCAATTTGACCAATAAGAAATGCGCTTATACCGATACATTTTGCCCTTTAACATCAAAGGCATCGCGTAAACCGATGGCCAACACGTTAAAAGCGTAAACGGTAAGCATGATGGCAAGGCCCGGCAAAACCGCTAAATAGGGGGCATCCATAATGATATAACCGTAATGTTCCTTAATCATGCTTCCCCAGCTGGGCATCGGCGGTTGCGCACCAAAGCCAAGAAAACTCAAACCCGTCTCCAGCAAAATCGCTGATGCAAAATTAGATGATGCTACAACAAGAATCGGCCCGGCAATATTTGGCAGAATGTGTTTAATAATTGTTCTGCTTGTGCTGAAGCCCAGTGCCCTTGCCGCCTCAATAAACTCTACTTCTTTCAGCGCCATTACTTGTCCGCGAACCAATCGAGCCACGTCAACCCAGGTTGATAAACCCACGGCAATAAAAATTTGCCAAAACCCTTTGCCCAATGCAAAAGAAATGGCGATAACGAGTAACAATGAGGGCAGCGACCACACCACATTCATTAGCCAACTGATGGCAGCATCGGTTTTACCGCCAAAATAACCTGCAATGGCACCCAGGCTGATGCCAATAAAAAGGGAGATTAGTACGGCCATTAAGCCTACGGATAGTGAAACCCGAATGCCTAAAATTAATCGGCTAAGTAAATCGCGACCATAAATGTCGGTGCCGAGCCAGAATGTTTTTGTGTAGATGTTGTTTTTCTCGAATGTTTTGAGCGTTTCTCCATTTGAGGGCAGCGTGCAAGCGGCGCAAAGGCTCGCCAACTTGTATCTTGTTTCTGTGGCTTTTTCCTCCTCGCCAATATATGCTGTTACAAATACGTCGCTATCAACTATTCTATACGATGTTATCGGAATGCTCTTGATGTTTGACGGTTGACCGTAAAGCATTCTTTCGAAGAAACTAACTTTTTTAATGTGATTATACCGCTCTACGATAAGAAATGTAAATTTTGCACCGGGTTTTTGCTTCGCAATCTGCACTTTCTGAACGTTGGCGTCGGGCGAATCGTCGGGCATAATCAGGTAGCCCAATACGCCCATAATCATCAGTAGCAAAATAAAAATGAGGCCGGCAAAGGCAATTTTGTTCCGCTTAAATTTTAACCAAACTTTTTTTGATGGGCTGTTATCCATTATCTAACCATTCTGCCTTTCCAATTGTATTTTCCGCTGTTGCCAGCAATGCCAATGTAAACGATATAAAGAATATGTAAAACATTTAAAACCGGGATTAAAACGAGTAATGCCCTCCGTTTTGCGAAGCCTGTTACACGCCATAAAAATAGCGTTTCTAATAGCATTTTAACTATTAATTGGTAGAATGTAAGCGTTAAAAAAGATGGAAGAAATAGTCCGGCAATAAAATTACCCAAAATGCTTAGGTTAAACACCCATATCACAACGCCCAAAGCAATTATGCCTTTGTTTTTGTAGCGTGTACTTTTCGATGCCCAACGTTTGCGTTGCTGTATAAAGGCATTTAGGTTTTCTTTTGCATGAGTATAAACAATTGCGTCTCTATTTTTTAAAAAACCGATTTTATCTGGGTACCGTGCGGCAATCTTGTGTAAAAGCAGTTCGTCGTCGCCTGAGGCCAAATCGTCGATACCCTGAAAGCCACCAACTTCGTAAAAAGTACTTTTTTGGTAGGCCAAATTTGCTCCATTACAAGTTGACGGCTTTTTGTTGCCAATGGTAGATGCGCCCAAACCAATCAAATATAAAAACTCGAGCGATTGCAGGCGCTCGAAAAAGCTCTTTTCCTGAAAATAGGCAACCGGCGATGAGATCATTTTTAGGTTTTTCTCTTCATAAAATGATACGATAGTCGAAAGCCATTTGGGCCCCATTCTGCAATCTGCATCGGTGGTAATAATCAATTCTCCCTGGCAACTTCCGATTGCGGTTTGTATGGCTTTCTTTTTATAAGAATTTAATGCCCGATCTTCGTTCAGCTTAATCAATTTGACGTTCTTCCCTGCATAACTAAGCACAATCTCCGCGGTGCTGTCAGTCGAATGATCATCAATAATGATAATTTCTGTAAGGTTTTTCGGATAATCCTGCGCTAGCAGATCATCTATCGTCTTTCCGATATTTTGTTCTTCATCTCTTGCGGCGACGATGATGGAAACATTGGTGGCGAACGATTTTTTATTCGGGATAAAATACGGCAAATTGCGCCAGCCCCTTAAAAAACCGATAACGAGTATAACATATATTAAGGTTAACGCCGCAGAAAAAAGACTAACGAGATTTAAGATTTCCAAAAAAGTTAAGTTTAAAAACGAAATAAGTGCCTAAGATAGCAGGAATAATAATATTTATAAGCCAGATGCTTGCCGTGCATGCAATTACGGCCACATGCTGATCGGTTACATGCTTAAAAAGCTCAACAGCAGTAACGCTTCTTATGCCTACATCAAACAAGTCTAAAGAAGGAAGTGCCGATTGCACCAGGAACAGCAAACAGGTCATCATGATGATATCGGCATAGTGCAAGCCGGGAATAAGCCAAATAAAAAGGATAAAATATTGGGCGCTGAAAACGATATATCGGGCCAGGCAAAACAGGATGATTTTGAATAATGCCCCTTTGCGGTATCGGCCCAAAATGCTATAGAATTTTTTATACTTTCGGGTAAACTTAAAGGAAAGTAGAATACCGTTTAGCCACCTGATGTTAAAATAAAACACGATAAAGAACAGCGCAAATATTGCTGCAAAAAAAACGATAGCAATAAAAAATACCTTATCCATTGGGATAAACCTGTAGACGAAAAAGCATGCCGCAATTGCGCCAAATACATTTGTTAATACCAACTGGCCAATGCTGCCAACGCTCATTGCCACAATACCAACAATTCTTCGTTTAGGAGACAGAAAAAAAACGCGGCCGCCGTATTCGCCTAGTCTGTTTGGTGTAAAAATGGCCAGCGTTAAACCGCAAAAAACCGATTCAATTGCCCGATAAAAGCTAATTTTTTCTATTTGAAGCATTAAGTGCTTCCATTTGGCAGCTTCGATAAACCAGTTTGCGAACATCAAAAAGACTACAAAACCTATTATAGCAACGATTTCTATCTGAGGAATATCGACTAAAAGAGAATTGAAGTTTTTGAGGCCTTGGTTTGCAACCAGCTTATGATAGATAAACCAAAAGGCAAACACAACAATTGCGATTTTTATAAGGAGGGATAATATTTTTTTATTCTTGCCTGTCAAGATTATCTTTTTAGTTTGCAAATATGCTTAATATTGCTGTAATGTTGAACGAAAAAAAGGAACGGGTAATTATGGGCATCGATCCCGGCACTGCGGTAATGGGATATGGCGTAATTTTGGAGAAAGGGAACAAAACGGAGTTAATTAGTTTGGGTGTGGTGAAAATGACCCACCTCGACGATCCTTTTTTAAAGCTGCAGCGCATCTTCGAAAAAACAGTAGTTTTAATCGATCAATACAAGCCCGATGTTTTGGCTATCGAAGCACCCTTTTATGGTAAGAATATACAAGTGTTGTTAAAATTAGGACGAGCGCAGGGAACCGCTATTGCAGCTGCACTTTCGCGAAACATTTCGGTAACCGAATATTCGCCGAGGAAGATTAAACAATCTATTACCGGGAGTGGAAATGCAACTAAAGAACAGGTTGCCGCCATGTTGCAACGCCTCTTAAATTTTAAGGAAACGCCCGAGTTTTTAGATGCTACAGATGGTTTGGCTGTTGCAGTTTGTCATTCCTTTCAAAAGATAACAACCGGCGGAAAATCAAAAACCTACTCCGGCTGGGAATCGTTTGTTAGCGATAATAAAACCAAGGTTAAGGGGTTGGCGGTGAAAGGGAAAAAATAACGATCATAATCTGAGATTTGGTTCGCATACCATCAAATTCATCAGTTTTAACCGCAGATACCTTCCATAAATAATCGATTTTTTCGGTGTTCGGATTCGGCGCTGTGACTATTTTTTATTATATTGGAGCTGTTCCCGGTTCTCATTATCTGCAAATTGTGTTAATTATTTAAAAGGGAATATTTCCGCAGCGGAGGTCAATAACTATTTTTTTGTTGATCCAGTACTGCTTATTTTTTATTATTGAAAAGATGTTTTCAATCTCAATTTAACGCCCCAAAATGATCAAACATTTAAGAGTTTTACTGTTAGCGGCTATTGCAACATTAGGTATTGCAGGCTGTCAAAAAGAAGTTAATTGGAATAATCGCCCAATTCCTAATGGAAATGGCTGCAGGGTGATTACCAATCATGTCGATTTAGGGTTACTCGGTGAATACACACTTAATTATACTTACGATGCATCGGGCAGGTTGAGTACAACTACAAGCGACGGAGAAAAAAAGACATATACATATACGGCTACCGAAATTACTAGCGTGGTTAATGATGAAAAGACTGTGCTCAAGCTGGTCAACGGCCGGGTGGCAAGCAGTACTTACATCAATGCTTTTTCGGTAAACGATAAGCCTATTCTGGTAACTAAAGAGTACACTTATAACGCTGATGGATATATCAACGTTGTAAAAAGTTATTTAGATAAAGTGCTCAATTCGGTTGTTGAGCTTACGTATGCCAACGGCAATTTAGCGCAAACGAAAACTACTTATACCGATGATGGAACGGTTGAGATAGAAACTTTCGAATATTCTGACCAAGTTCTTGCTAACCCGATTGAACTGGCCGATCCACTTGCCCTTTTGATCGATTACATGCCTGGTGGCTACTACGGTAGGCAATCGAAAAATGCAGTGAAAAAGTCTACAGAACGCACCAATGGCTCGAGTGATATCGTCGTTTCTAATTACACTTATAAGTTTGATGCGAACGGAAATGCAACTTCTGTTGTGATTGAAAGTGCAACAATTTCGAGCGATGGATCTACAACATACGAATCTTCTATATCGGCAGATCTTGTGTATAGTTGTAGCACTGCCACAGCTGTTAAGCCGAAAACCGAAACAACTGATCCCTCGGCAGAATATTATTTATCATATAAAGTAGATGGCGTGCAGGTTGTGGCTAAAGAATTTTCTGCCATTCGAGATGTCAACTCGCCACGGTCGATAACAGTAACGGGCAGTGCAAAAGATGGGAAAAGTCCTAAATTTAAGTATTTTCTTGAGGAACCAAGTATCGCTTTTACTAAGGGGCTAAATTTTCAAAGTTCTTCTTACTCGAAAAATAGCCACTTTATGGAGTATACAAATAGTTCAGGTTTATCTTTCTCAACCAAAACCGGTTCTGCTGAAATATGGCTTTTCGTTGCCGATTTATCTTTCAAAAAGGATGGATTTATTAAAAGTACTTTCAATGGAACTGTTGAAACTGAAAAGGGCGTTGTGGTGCAAATTACCGAAGGGAAGTTTAATATTAAATTCAATAATTAATGTGACGTCTCGCTATCTTTTCCGGGACTTCTCGGGAAAGCATCCCCGCCAGAACGGACGGGCAGGTGTAACTTAAATCTCACCGTCCATGCCCACACACTCTGCCCTTTTTAGGCAGTGCATTATTGGTGTTTTGTGTTTCATCGCTTGCCGATCCTTCCCCGAAGTATCTGGACATGCGTTGCCTGCCCGTCCCAATGCTATTAAGTTAAGCTTGTCAATTATCATCCGATAGCT
>Ga0308165_1005147_pt1 | contig 12360 bp, 9 predicted proteins | sample PhyWR2_FD_201032 | JGI IMG/M metagenome (GOLD analysis project Ga0308165, IMG submission 201032) | Phyllosphere microbial communities from UC Gill Tract Community Farm, Albany, California, United States - DLSLW.R2 | ecosystem: Host-associated > Plants > Phyllosphere > Unclassified | place: USA...
GGATATGAGATTATGAGTACCGCTAAACTGGTAAAAACGAAAGCGTCTAATCTGCTTTATACCCGCAACGATGTATCGGATAGTGATAAGAAAGCGACGATTGAGTTGCTGAATCGCCAGGTGATCCAGTTCATTGACCTGTCATTAATCACCAAACAGGCCCACTGGAATATGCGCGGCGCAAACTTCATTGCCGTGCATGAAATGCTGGATGGATTCAGAACTGCACTTGTGACCCACCTTGATACCATGGCAGAGCGCGCTGTTCAGCTTGGCGGTGTGGCATTGGGGACGACGCAGGTCATTAACAGCAAAACGGCGCTAAAAAGCTATCCGCTGGACATTCATTCCGTACAGGATCACCTGAAAGAGCTGGCTGACCGCTACGCCATCGTGGCTAACGACGTGCGCAAAGCCATTGGCGAAGCGAAAGACGAAGACACAGCCGATATCCTGACCGCGGCGTCTCGCGACCTGGACCAGTTCCTGTGGTTTATCGAATCTAACATCGAATAATCCATACGGAATTTTTATCAAACCCTCGCCTCCCGGTGGGGGTTTTGCACGTTTATGGTGCACACTTTTCGCTGTGACGCCTGCAAAAGTAAAATAGTTGTAATAATCACCTCACAAAATCGTTAACGAACGATTGTTTTATCGCCGTTAATTGCGCTTAATATCCTTCCGTCTGTTAACCCTAATGGAACGCACCAAAACAGTGCTCCAGTTTGGTGCAAATCGACATCCTTGCAACGATTATTGTGCAACGCAGGCGTACATCCCCTTTGCAAAACAATAAGTTGTAAAGTTGGCACGATTCTTTCATATAGCCGTTTGCTCCCGCAGGGGATCGCCCCGTGGATAAAAAAGGAAATACTATGAAGTCTGTATTAAAAGTTTCACTGGCTGCACTTACCCTGGCGTTCGCGGTCTCTTCTCAGGCCGCAGACAAACTCGTTGTGGCAACTGACACCGCTTTCGTTCCTTTCGAATTCAAGCAGGGTGATAAGTACGTTGGTTTTGACGTGGATTTGTGGGCGGCAATCGCAAAAGAACTGAAACTGGATTACACCCTGAAGCCAATGGACTTCAGCGGCATCATTCCGGCTCTGCAAACCAAAAATATCGACCTGGCGCTGGCGGGTATTACGATCACCGAAGAACGTAAAAAAGCGATCGAATTCTCTGACGGTTACTACAAAAGCGGTCTGCTGTTGATGGTTAAAGCCGACAACAACGACGTGAAAAGTGTGAAAGACCTCGACGGCAAAATCGTGGCAGTGAAGAGCGGTACCGGTTCAGTTGACTACGCGAAAGCGAATATCAAAACCAAAGACCTGCGCCAGTTCCCGAACATCGACAACGCCTATATGGAGCTCGGCACTAACCGCGCTGACGCAGTCCTGCACGATACCCCGAACATCCTGTACTTCATCAAAACAGCGGGCAACGGCAAGTTCAAAGCGGTCGGTGAATCACTGGAAGCCCAGCAGTACGGTATCGCGTTCCCGAAAGGCAGCGACGAACTGCGTAATAAAGTGAACGGCGCGCTGAAAACGCTGCGTGAAAACGGCACTTACAACGAAATCTACAAAAAATGGTTCGGTACTGAACCAAAATAATTATTATTAAAGACGTTGTACGCTCAGGGGCGGCTTTCGCCCCTGCATTTTTTAGAACCACGGTTACAGGAAATTATCATGCAGTTTGACTGGAGCGCCATCTGGCCTGCCATTCCTCTCTTGCTTGAAGGCGCCAAAATGACCCTATGGATTTCGGTCCTCGGTCTGGCTGGCGGGTTGATTATCGGTCTTGTGGCCGGTTTCGCTCGCAGCTACGGTGGCTGGATTGCAAACCACATCGCACTGGTTTTCATCGAAGTGATCCGCGGTACGCCCATCGTCGTACAGGTCATGTTTATCTACTTCGCATTGCCTATGGCCTTTAACGATTTGCGCATCGATCCATTCAGCGCCGCGGTCGTGACCATTATGATCAACTCCGGCGCCTATATTGCGGAAATCACCCGTGGCGCGGTGCTGTCGATTCATAAAGGCTTTAGTGAAGCGGGTCTGGCCCTGGGCCTGTCCCGTCGCGAAACCATTCGCCACGTCATTCTGCCGCTGGCGCTGCGTCGTATGCTGCCACCGCTGGGCAACCAGTGGATCATCAGCATCAAAGATACCTCGCTGTTCATCGTTATCGGGGTGGCTGAATTAACCCGTCAGGGCCAGGAGATCATTGCCGGTAACTTCCGCGCACTGGAAATCTGGAGCGCCGTTGCGGTGGTTTATCTGATTATTACGCTGCTGCTGAGCTTTGTTCTGCGTCGCCTTGAAAGAAGGATGAAAATCCTGTGATTGAATTTAAAAACGTTTCCAAGCACTTCGGTCCAACAAAAGTGCTGCACGATATCGATCTGAACATCAAACAGGGCGAAGTAGTGGTCATTATCGGGCCGTCAGGTTCCGGTAAATCCACGCTGCTGCGCTGCATCAATAAGCTCGAAGAGATCACCAGCGGCGATCTGTTTGTCGATGGTTTGAAAGTGAACGACCCGAAAGTGGACGAACGTTTGATTCGTCAGGAAGCGGGTATGGTGTTCCAGCAGTTTTATCTGTTCCCGCACCTCACGGCGCTGGAAAACGTGATGTTCGGTCCACTGCGCGTGCGCGGGGCCAACAAAGCGGCAGCTGAGAAACTGGCGAAAGAGCTGCTGGCGAAAGTCGGCCTTGCCGAGCGTGCGCATCACTACCCTTCTGAGCTTTCCGGTGGTCAGCAGCAGCGCGTGGCGATCGCCCGTGCGCTGGCGGTCAAACCGAAAATGATGCTGTTCGATGAGCCAACCTCCGCGCTGGATCCAGAACTGCGTCACGAAGTATTGAAAGTCATGCAGGATCTGGCGGAAGAAGGCATGACGATGGTGATCGTGACTCACGAAATCGGCTTTGCCGAGAAAGTGGCGTCCCGACTGATTTTCATTGATAAAGGCCGCATTGCCGAAGATGGCAATCCGCAGGCGCTGATCGAAAATCCACCGAGCCAGCGCTTGCAGGAATTCTTGCAGCACGTCTCCTGATATTTTCACACTAAGCATCCAAAGCCGGGCAAAATAACGCCCGGCTTTGGATGCCAGATTGTTCCCAAAAACTTCCCTCCCCTGTGCTCCTTCTATACTTATCATTTTGCTGAACATTTTCTTCATTGGAGGAAGCCGTGCCGTGGATCCTGCTGCTACTGTTTTGCCTGTTCTGCGCGCCTGCGCAGGCGGTCACCATTCCGGGCGTTACCACCGGCGCGTCAACCTCCCAGCCCACCACGCCAGCCCCCGAACCTGACGTAGAACAAAAGAAAGCCGCCTACAGTGCGCTCGCGGATGTGCTGGAGAATGACACATCACGCCAGGAGCTGATCGAACAGCTCCGTACCGTTGCCGCCACGCCGCCGCAGGATCCGGTGCCAAAAATTACGCCGCCAGACGTGGCTGAACAAAAAACGGTGCTGGAAAACGTGACGGATGTGGGTCGTCATTACGGCGACGCGTTATCCGCGCGTTTCGCTCAGCTCTATCGCAATCTGATTGGTTCTCCGCACAAAGCCTTCAATCCGCAAACATTCAACAACGCCGCCAGCCATTTTCTGATGCTGGCCGCCATGGTCTTTGCCTTCTACTGGGTGGTGCGTCTGTGCGCCTGGCCGCTGTATCGCAAAATGGGACAATGGGGACGGAAAAAAAATCGGGAGCGAAGCAGCTGGTTTCACTTACCGCTGATGATTGCCGGGGCGTTCATTATTGATTTGATGCTGTTGGCGCTGACGCTGTTTGTCGGTCAGATCCTCAGTGATAATCTCGATGCCGGAAACCACACTATCGCTTTCCAGCAGAGTTTATTCCTCAACGCCTTCGCCCTGATTGAATTTTTCAAAGCGCTTTTACGCTTGCTGTTCTGCCCGCGCGTGGCGGATTTACGGCCTTTCTCTATCAGCGATGATCACGCGAAATACTGGGCACTGCGCCTGAGCGTGCTCAGCGGTTTGATTGGTTACGGTCTGCTGGTTGCGGTGCCGATTATCTCAAACCAGGTCAACGTGCAAATTGGCGCGCTGGCCAACGTGCTTATCATGCTTTGCATTACCGTCTGGGCGTTGTACCTGATTTTCCACAATAAAAAAGCCATCACCGACGGGCTATTGCACCTGGCCGATCGGTCGCTCTCTTTCTTTAGCCTGTTTATCCGCGCGTTTGCGCTGATATGGCACTGGATCGCCAGCGCCTATTTTGTTGTGCTGTGCTTCTTCTCGCTGTTCGATCCGGGCAACAGCCTGAAGTTTATGATGGGCGCCACGTTCAACAGCCTGGCGATTATTGGTATTGCAGCCTTTGTGTCGGGTTTGCTGTCACGATGGATTTCAAAAACCGTCACGCTTTCTGTGCAGGTGCAGCGAAATTATCCGGAATTACAGAAACGGGTGAACAGCTGGATCTCAACGTCGTTAAAAGTCGCCCGCATTCTGACGGTTTGCGTGTCCATCATGCTGCTGCTTAACGCCTGGGGACTGTTTGACTTCTGGAACTGGCTGCATAACGGTGCGGGCGAGAAAACGGTGGATATCCTGATTCGTATCGCGCTGATCCTGTTCTTCTCGGCAGTAGGCTGGACGCTTTTAGCGAGTCTGATTGAGAACCGGCTGGTGTCAGATATTCATGGGCGGCCCCTGCCCAGCGCCCGTGCGCGCACGCTGTTAACGTTATTCCGCAATGCGCTGGCGGTCATTATCAGTACCATCACCATCATGATTGTGCTTTCTGAAATCGGCGTTAACATCGCCCCGCTGCTGGCAGGTGCGGGTGCACTCGGACTGGCGATTTCGTTTGGCTCGCAAACGCTGGTGAAAGACATTATTACCGGTATTTTTATTCAGTTTGAAAACGGGATGAACACCGGCGATCTGGTGACCATTGGGCCATTAACCGGCACCGTGGAGCGAATGTCGATCCGTTCCGTTGGCGTGCGACAAGACACTGGCGCGTATCACATCATTCCGTGGTCTTCGATTACCACTTTCGCCAACTTTGTGCGGGGTATCGGTTCCGTGGTGGCAAATTACGACGTGGATCGTCACGAGGACGCAGACAAAGCCAAACAGGCGCTCAGATCCGCAGTAGAGGAGCTGATGGAGATGGAAGATATCCGAGGGCTGGTGATCGGTGAACCGTCGTTTGCGGGCATTGTGGGGCTGACTAACACCGCCTTTACCCTGCGCGTCTCGTTCACCACCCAGCCGCTCAAGCAGTGGACGGTACGCTTTGCGCTCGACAGCATGGTGAAGAAACACTTTGATCTGGCGGATGTACGCACACCGGTTCAGACGTATCAGGTGCTCTCGCCTGTTGGCGCACTTCCGCCACCGCAGGAACCGACGCTTTAACGACAGGCCGGGCGTCGTCGCCCGGCCCATTCTCGCTTACAACGGTTTGCGGCGTTTGGCGTCGTCCATGAACGTCCAGGCGATAAAGCGGCTTTGCTTCTGCCCTTGCGCCATCTCTTTTTTGACCACTTTCACCGCGCCCACTTCAGTCAGCGCACGGTACAGCGGCGGCAAATTATCGCCACGAGAAACCAGCGTCGTAAACCATTTCACCTGACGGCCAAAGGTTTTACTTTCCGCAATCATCTTCTCGATGAAAGCCACTTCGCCGCCTTCACACCACAGCTCGTGCTGTTGACCGCCAAAGTTCAGCGCACCATCTTCTGCCTGGCCGAGATTGCGACGCTTGCGTTCGCTTCCCGCGCGGGCCGTCTCGGCTGAATCATGGAAAGGGGGATTACACATCGTGGCGTCGTAACTTTCATTCTTATGAATGATGCCGTTGAAAATGTCAGACTCTTCTTTCTGACGACGTAAACGAATCGCGCGGGTGAGTCCTTCATTCCCGTTCACGATCGCCTGAGCGCTGGCATACGCCTCTTTCCCGGTTTCGCTTCCGGTAAAGCGCCAGCCATATTCCGCGACGCCAATCAGCGGATAAATGAGATTGGCGCCCGTGCCAATATCCAGCACCGTCGCTTGCGGCGGGATCGTCCCGGCATTGTCTTCCGCCAACAAATCGGCGAGATGGTGGACGTAATCAGCACGTCCAGGAACAGGCGGGCAGAGAAAACCTTCCGGAATATCCCACTGCGCAACGCCGTAAAAATGGGCCAGCAGCGCCTTGTTCAGCGCTTTTACCGCCAGCGGGTCGGCAAAATTCACTGAGGGTTCACCCGCAGGCGTCTGCACGATGAACGCTTGCAGTTGAGGGCAGCTCTGACACAGGGCATTCATGTCGTAGCGGCTGCGGTGGCGGTTACGCGGGTGTAATCCCGGCTTTTCGGCAGTCATGGCATTCTCCTTTTAACAGCGGCGTAAGATACCCTCTGATGGCGCAACGGTAAATAACTCTCTTCCGTCCACAATAATTCGTCAAAAATCAGCAACCTGTATGTCTATGATATGTCAATATTTTGTCAATAAACATCGTTCAAAAAACACGCAGATCACCATCAAATTTTTGCGCTAAATCACATTAAGAATGCTTCTAAACTTAGTCTGCATTACCCATTGTCATTCAGAGGATGTGATTATGAAAAAATACCTGACACTACTTGTTCTTGCTGGTTCGCTGGCGACGGCCTCGTTCTCCGCCTGGTCAGCTGAATCACTCTCCCGTAACGATACCGGACAGCTACGCCCGGCAGGCACGGTCTCCGTCACTGGCGCAGCCAACCTTGATGACCTCCAGTCTAAGCTCGCTGAAAAAGCCAAAGATGAAGGGGCTACCGGATTTGTAGTGAACTCTGCCGGTGGTGAAAACCGCATGTACGGTACGGCCACGATCTATAAATGACATTGACCTTCCCCTGGCTGCATCTGCCCCCAACAGATGCAGTTCTCATGCCCCCACCTTGACTGTCTATTTTTTAACCCCATATTCATTATATGAATGTCTATCATCCTTGAGGAGACTGTCATGGCATCCGGTTGGGCCAATGATGACGCCGTCAACGAACAGATCAACAGTACTATTGAAGATGCTGTGGCACGCGTTCGCGGCGAATTAGCGCAAGGCGAGAGCCTGTGTGAATGCGAGGAATGCGGCGATCCCATCCCGGAAGCGCGGCGAAAAGCCGTGCCTGGCGTGCGGCTATGCATCACTTGCCAGCAGAACAAAGATTCAAAAAACACTTCTCATTCGGGATATAATCGCAGAGGATCGAAAGACAGCCAGTTGCGCTGACTCTTCTTTACCTAAAATAAAGACGCCCGCATTTACCTTTACGCTCACGGTTTTTTCCAGGACGCGTTGCAAAAAGTGCCCTTGATGATCGTTGTGTAAAGCGAAACGGCAAGAACGGTAAAGCGAGGATATGAATTTATTAATATTCAATAAGTTATTTGTCATTCAATTTTTTTGAGCAATGCAATCAATTCTCTTAGATTATATCTTTCGCAAAAAAACGTGATACTTATCACATCGACGGAACATCGTCCCCTTAACAGAACAACCTGCGAGAGATTAACTATGAAAACCATCAAATATGCTGTTGCCGCTATCGCCATGACTACTCTTTCTTTCGGCGCATTCGCTGCACAATCAGTGACTGAAGCTCAGGCACAAAGCATGAATAAATTGGGTGTTGTCAGTGCTGAAGGCGCGACCACGCTGGATGGTCTGGAAGCGAAACTGGCTGAGAAAGCCTCTGCTGCTGGCGCAAGTGGTTACACCATCACATCTGCAAACACCAACAACAAACTCAGCGGTACTGCGGTTATTTACCAGTAAGCCCAACGATTGAATGCTCTACCCTCGCTAACCCCTCTGGCGAGTAGCTCCAACCCTCATTGACCCTGTTGTTGTTACCCTTTGTTTGCCCGTCCTGGATTGGACGGGCTTTTTTTTGTTTAAAACGTCTGAGCAATACGCGCAAGCCCGGCATCCACCGAATCGACTTCACCCGTCGCCAGCAGGCAGCACGCCATCTGAAGCTTGAGTGAGTGCGGCACAGGCTCACTTCCCGCAAGGCATCGCTCGATCCAGCGAGCCGTGGTCGCAGGATCTTTCGCCTCCGGCAGCGCAATCTCCCCGACCGTTTCTTCACTGCGTTCCAGCACCACACGCGTGCCAGCGTTATCAATAAGCGTCATCTGCGGGCAGCGCTGCGGATTGGCGTAAGCCTCCCCTTCCGTTCCGTGCATCAACAGCCCTCTGCCGCCAATATCGGCAAAAAAACCGGCCACACGGGTGACATATTCCGGGTGCGAGACGCTGGACAAACGCAGCGCCGCATCTTCTGCGAACGGCGTTGCCAGCTTCGCCAGCGTGTGCGCGCTGTTACGCACACCCATTCGCCAGCGCATATCCAGCTGTTTTTCGAGCGGCGGACACAGGGCGTTAACCGGAATATAAACCGGCTGAGGGCCGTCAAGTTTGGCCTGAGCCTGTCCCGCATGAAGCGTAGGCGCAATGCCCAGCAGAGTAAAAATGGTTTCTGTCAGAACCCGCGTGGGATCGGCGCTGACGCCGTGCACCACCACCGGGAATCCCAGCTTATGCAGCAGGATCGCCAACAGCGGCGTCAGGTTTGCCTGTTTGCGTGCCCCGTTGTAACTGGGGATGACAATCGGCATCGGCTTACCTGCGGGCGGCGTCAGTTGCAGGGTTTGAGCCTGCATCGCCTCGTAAAAGCCCTGCATCTCCGCTTCGCCTTCCCCTTTAATGCGCAGCGCAATCAATATGCCACCCATTTCCAGCTCCGGCACATCGCCATTGAGCATATGGGTATACAGCGCACGGGCGGTTTCCTGGTCCAGATCGCGGGCATGATTTTTCCCGCGCCCTACCTCTTTGATAATTTTGCGATAATCCACGACATTTCTCCTGGCGACATCTTTTTAACAATATAGCCCTGAAGAAGTGTCCGCCGACAGGTTTTTATTTACCTGCGGGGCGACGTCCACGGTCTCGCGGACTTTTTTTAGACGCGGTCACGACCTGAGTCGGACGCTTTTTGACTTCCGGGACGTCGGGCTGCTCGATAGGGAATACCGGCAGGGCATTCAGCAAGCGCTGACCGTAGTTTTTCGTCAGCAGGCGACGGTCATAAATGACGATTTCGCCCCAACAGCCGTGGCTACGGATCAGACGCCCGACCTGCTGAATCAAATTAAACGACGCCGCCGGTAGGCTTTGCACTTCGAACGGATAGCGATTCAGGCTTTTCAGCCACTCGCCTTCGGTGATCACCACCGGGCTGTCAATTGGCGGGAAAGCAATTTTGTGGATATGCACCTGCGTCAGATAATCGCCTTTCAAATCCAGACCTTCAGCGAAAGATTGCAAGCCCACCAGGACGCTGCGTTCCCCGCTATCAATGCGTTTACGGTGCGCTTCCACCAGGCGATAGCGCGGCTGATCGCCCTGCACCAGCAGCAATAAGCGCAGATCGGTAACAAAGGTTAAAAACAGCTGCATGGCACGGTTGCTGGCGAACAGCACCAGCATGCCAGGATATTTTTTGCTCTCCACCTGCTCACGGAAGTAGGCGGCCATTTCGGCAATATGCTGTTCTTCATGCTCCATCAGCGGCTCATGCTGCATTTTGGGGATAATCAGTTTGCCCTGCTCCCAGTGGTTAAACGGCGAATCCAGCGAGACAAAACGGTCGCCTGCCTTCTCTTTTAAGCCGCTCATCTCCTGCAATCGCGAGAAGCTGTTCAGCGAACGCAGCGTCGCGGACGTGACGACCACATGCGGCACGCTGCGCCAAATCAGTTTTTCCAGCTGATCGCTGACGCGAATGCCCACGCAGTGAAAGAACAGATGGATTTGCCCGTCTTTCACTTCGCGTGTCGCCCATTTGGTGACCGGTGCGCCAGAGGCTTGCGCCAGCGACGCCAGCCGCCACAGCTTGCTTTGGCTTTCAAACATGCTTAACGCGCGATTCATCTGCAACAACACGCGATGCACGCGCACCACGTCGTGGGTGCCGGTTTTTTCGCTGAGATCGTTTAAGAACATTTCGGCCAGACCGCGCAATTTCTCCAGCAGTTTCGCCAGTTGCTTGCAGATCTCCATCACTTCATCCGGCAGTTCACCCATTGCAAAGCGGTGCTCCGCCTGCTGTGCCGCAGGAAGATAAAGGTCGAGGATGGCGTTCAGGGAGGCAATCAGCGCGTAAACCTCTTCGCAGTGCTCGCTGAGACGCTCAGGCACCGCCAGCGGTGGCGTCGTTTTAGGACGGAACTGCTCCATGCAGGTGGCGATCAGTTTGCAGAACAGATCGAGCTGTAGACGGAACCACGGCGCGGTGATTTCAGCGCTCATCTCCAGCGCATCGCGCGCCACGTCCGGCAGATGGTGCCCTTCATCCAGCACCAGCAGTAAATTTTTGGGATCGGGAAGTACCGCTTCGCTCTCCAGTGCCGCCATCACCAGCGCGTGGTTGGCGACCACCACTTCCGCTTCCTGAATTTCGCGGCGGGCAACAAAGAACGGACATTCACGATAATAGTGACAGTTGCGGTTCAGACAGCTGGCTTTGTCGGTGCTTAGGCGTCGCCACAAATCGTCGCTGACAGCCTTATCGGTGTGATCGCGCAGACCGTCCCATTTATAGCCGTCGAGATCGACTTTCAGCTTTGCGCACAGATCCTGCTCGGCTTTGTTGTTCGGCGTTAAATCGTCATCGAGGAACGCCAGCAAATCCTGCTGCGTCGCATCGCTGCTGGCAAGACCTGCCAGATTGCGCGGGCAGACATAACGCCCACGCCCAAACGCCGCGGTAAACCGCAGCTCGGGAATAATTTTACGCAGCAGCGGTAAATCTTTGCTGTAAATCTGATCCTGAAGCGCCACGTTGGCGGTACTGATCACCAGCGTTTTTTGCTCTTCGCGAGCGATGGCGATCCCGGGAATTAAATAGGAGAGTGTTTTACCGACGCCGGTCGGCGCTTCAATCGCCAGATGCCGTCCTTCGTCCCCGGCGAGCGTCTTCGCCACGTCGGCAATCATCTGTCGCTGTGGGGCTCGGGGAATAAAGTCGGGGATCTGTTCCTGCAACGCCTTATACCAGGCGGCAATTTGCGCTTTGAGCGCAGCGGTTAAAGCCATCGGGGAACCTGAAATACTGTATAAACAGCCACTATTGTGGCACGTTCGAGGCGTTGTCGCAAAAAGAAAAGCCCGGCTTCAGAGCCGGGCTTCCAGATTACTGCGCGGAGGCAGGTTTACGCGGTTTGCGTCGGCGTTGGCCTTCGCCTGCGGGTTTGGATTCCCCGCTGCGCCACGGGTTTTCGCCCGCCGGTTTTGCATCACCGCTACGACGCGGGGGCTTACCTGACGCTTTCGGTGCGCCGCCTTCGGAACGACGCGGCTGCTGGCTACGACCACCGCCACCGCCCTGTCCACGACCACCGCCGCCGCCCTGACGACCGTTTTGAATCGGATCAGCTTTGATGGACTTATCCACTTCATAGCCTTCAATAGCGATGCGCGGAATCTCTTTCTTCAGCAGACGTTCGATGTCGTGCAGCAGTTTATGTTCATCGACGCACACCAGTGAAAGCGCTTCACCGGTGGCCGCAGCACGACCGGTACGACCGATACGGTGCACGTAGTCTTCCGGTACGTTTGGCAATTCGTAGTTCACGACGTGCGGCAGTTCTTCGATATCCAGACCGCGCGCGGCGATATCCGTCGCCACCAGCACGCGAATGTCGCCGGATTTAAAATCGGCTAATGCACGCGTACGCGCACCCTGGCTCTTATTACCATGAATTGCTGCGCTGCGAATGCCGTCTTTATTCAGCTGTTCAGCCAGATGGTTTGCGCCGTGTTTGGTGCGGGTAAAGACCAGTACCTGCTGCCAGTTGCCTTCGCCAATCATCTGCGACAGCAGTTCCCGCTTACGCTTTTTGTCCACGAAGTGAACGTACTGTGAAACCTGCTCAGACGCGGTGTTACGACGCGCGACTTCAATTTCCAGCGGGTTACGCAGCAGTTTTTCCGCCAGGCCTTTGATCTCATCAGAGAAGGTGGCAGAGAACAGCAGGTTCTGACGCTTAGCAGGCAGTTTCGCCAGCACGCGACGGATGTCATGGATAAAGCCCATGTCCAGCATACGGTCAGCTTCATCCAGCACCAGGATTTCGACCTGATCCAGTTTGACCGCGTTTTGATGTTCCAGATCCAGCAAACGGCCTGGCGTCGCGACTAAAACGTCAACGCCGCTGCGCAGTTTCATCATCTGTGGGTTAATGCTCACGCCGCCGAAAACCACCAGCGAGCGGATATCGAGATAGCGGCTGTACTCACGCACG
>Ga0308165_1005152_pt1 | contig 12353 bp, 10 predicted proteins | sample PhyWR2_FD_201032 | JGI IMG/M metagenome (GOLD analysis project Ga0308165, IMG submission 201032) | Phyllosphere microbial communities from UC Gill Tract Community Farm, Albany, California, United States - DLSLW.R2 | ecosystem: Host-associated > Plants > Phyllosphere > Unclassified | place: USA...
ATCATCTCCCCAATCGTATCTGTTTTGCTGGCTTTCTTTGTCGTATCCTGCTGTTGAAAAAAATAAGTATTCCCCAGAGCAGAAGCTTTGGTTGTGCAGGGCAAGGACATTGAAATTCCAAAAACAGATAAAAACAAGACATATATAATGCTTGTGGAAATTTTAACCATTTTAAATAAAATTTAGTATTAAAAATTTTGATTGTGTAGATTAAGACTAGGAGCTAAAGCCAAGATTCATGATTTCAAAAGCCTGGTTCCTGGTAAGCATTTCATTATGAAACCTGTGTTTTCATCATCGATACAAATTGTCCAATATTTAAATTGGCTAATCTTACATCTATTAATGACAGATCGGTAGCGTAAATTTTCATCATATGTTTTGGTTTTTGGTTGGTTTGGTTATATCGTAAGTGAAAAGCAATTTTGGCAGCAATTCTAAGAATATTTGGTTCTCTTGGTTATAATAATAGTTAAATAATAGTAAACAAAGTTAATTCATACTAAACAATAAGATTGTCAGTTATTAACTGATAATAACTGTATTTTAACAGGTACAACTTTCGCTATGTTGACGATAAATTTTCATGTAGTTATGGTTCTTTTGTATTTGTTTGGGCTTAACCTCAGCCAGGAAGCCCGGTTTGCTTTTGATAAAGTTATGTGCAGAAAAAAACAAAAAGCACAAATAGACCATACAAAGTATTTTAAAAATAATGTATCGACAAAAATCTATAAATCAGATAATTAAGGCAACATAAAATAAAAAATGGACAACCTTAAAGGGTTTTAATTCTCTTGATGTAAATTGTATGTTAAAAAAATAGGGTATAAATAATCTGTATTTGGATAGCAGCATTTATTTTGGGCTTGTAAAGCGCTGAATGATGAGCAACTCGAAGGTGATTAAAAGGCTCCCCTTGAACTTTAATACTTTACCTATTGGTTTACTACCCTAACATTTAAACTGTAAACTATATATAATGCAAAAGATATTTTGCATAGAAGTATTTCGATCTGCCAAATATTATTTCAAGAATACATTCTTTAATACTACTCGCTTTCCAGATCAGAAATATTGAAGAAGTACAATCAGTCAATCTCTAAACCGTTAAATGGGACGCTTAACTTTCGCCATCTTAATACGTTCTGCGCTGATTGTAAAAAATATCAACCCTTGTACATAACTAGAATGTACAATCACAAAAGCATTGGTTACCAATCAATTGAAAATACAAAACAATCATTAATATTTGTACAGCTTATTTTACCTCTTTCTGATGCGCTCAGAATAAATTTGTATGAAAAACAACTTTGAATGTCGCATACAATTATATAAAGTTTTTAAAAAATCATAAGATGGCCAGGTATAGCTTTTCCAGAATAGACAGAATTAGTCATGATGAATATTTTAATGCTCTTGAAAAGGTTAATCGTTTCCATCTTCAGCTGAAAAATGATGAGTTAGAAGCTAAGACTGCCCTCAAAAACCTTAAAAATAACCGCCTTGATGCATCCATAATTGATCTTGTGCAGAAATCTTCAACCAAACGCGTATTAAATGCATTAAAAATCTTTTTAGATTCAGAAATTACTTACAGAAAAATACCGTTTTCATCGGCAAAAACTGTTACAGCTCTCTTTTTTGTAGAAAGATATACCTTGAGTGAATTGAAAAAAATCAGAAACCTGGTCGCAAACAGTATTATTTCTTTAAGCAAAATATTGCTTCTTGCAGGCTATACCTTACAACCGTAACAAGAGGCAGGTAAGCAGTAATCGTTTCTATTTATCAAGTGCTTTAAAGCGATGCCCGTTTTATAAAACTGAACGTATTCCTCACTTTTTCAAACTGTTTACCAATAATCATCCTTGCAGCCTTTTTACCCATGGCTGCAAAATCTGTGGTTACCACCGTGATGCCGAGCAGTTCTTTAAAAACAGTTTCATTAAAAGAAACGATACCAACATCGTTTCCAGGTGTTAATGTTGTGGTACGGATTTTTTTGATCAGTTCGGCCAAATCTATTTCGGTAAGTGTAATGAAACATTTCCCCGCAGAAAGATCTAACTCGGTAAAGTTTGATACCACAGCAAAGTCTTTTTTATAATGGGTGCAAAAACTTTTAACACCTGAAATAATTTCAACAGGATGGTGGCTATTGTTTGGAAAAATTATGGTTATGCCTGAGTATTTTTCAAACAATTCGGCATTGTTATCCATGGCTTCCAATATATCCATCTCAAAATCCTGAAAAACAGAAATAAACTCGCCGTCAAGATTGATTTTCTTATCCAGGATAACCAATTCGCGGGGCAATATGCTTTTTAAAATATCTAAATACTCGTTTTCTTTAGTGTCCGAATAAAAATGGGGCATAATGGCATAGTAATGGAATTTACCTTGATTATCATGAATAATATCTTTGAATATTTTAGGATTATAATGATGCATTTCTAGGCTCACATGTGCATTATCGCCCAGTTCTTCGATAAAAGCTTCGTAAACTTCTCTTTTATAAGGACTCATTTTATTGAGGATCATCAATATCTTTACGGCACTTTCGGCACCTTTGGCAACAAAATTCCCCTTGCCGGGAACAGAAATCAAGTAACCTTCTTTACAAAGTATTTTATAGGCTTTTTCAACTGTTTCGCGGGCCACTTTATGCGATTTACTAAACTCGTTTATTGATGCAACCTGGGTATTTCGTTTCAAAATACCTTTTTCGATATCCTGAGTCATTTGGTTTACAATCTGTTGTATTTTAGTGAGTTTATCGTCGTTGTTTATAATTATTTTGTATTCCATCATTTTATAATAATCAATAACTAACCTCCCTTCTTTAAAAGCTTATGAAGAGAATCAATTTTCAAGATAGCATTATTTTAAGTTTTGAATTAATTTTTTACAAAAACGTTTTACGAAAGCATGGATCATGTTAGTTGAGCGTTAGTTGTTGGGAGCCTATTAACCAATTTGAACAACAATTGACTAACCAATCCCAGTTAGTCACCGACTCAGTCTAATATGTTACATTTTTTAATCTCATTAATCTTCACATTTTGTAATTTAGGATATATGAATATTACCTATAAGTTAGATGTGATCCCAAATCCGGAAGATGTAATCGAATTATTCATCCAAGCGGGACTTATAAGACCAACAGAACCTGAAAGAATAGCTTTAATGTTAAAAAACGCAGATTTATTGGTTACGGCTTGGCAGGAGGATAAGCTTGTTGGCATTTGTAGAACTATTACCGACTGGGTTTGGTGTGCTTACTTAGCAGATATTGCTGTGTTTACCGGATTTAGAAGTTCAGGAATCGGCAAAGAAATGATTGCCATTACACGCGAAAAAATCGGAGCGAAATGTATGCTTCTATTGTTATCGGTGCCTACCGCTTTTGAATATTACCCTAAAGTAGGTTTCAACAAGGAAGAGCGTGCCTTTAGTATAGAACGAACGCTATAATTTTATACTCATGAATAAGATTGTTCTAAAATTAGCTGTTACGATAGATGGTTTAGTGAAGGTTTAGGGCAAGTTACTTTGCTCATTTATGATGCACTTAGATTAGCTTAGTACATAAAAAACAACCAAAAAGAAAAAATCAATTTATGGAAGAGGTAAAAAATGGAGTTAATGCTTTTTATGCTAAAACACAAGCGCACTGGCGCAAGTGGCTTGCCGAAAACCATGAAAAAGAGGTATCGGTATGGCTCATCATTTACAAAAAAGGTACGTCGGCAGATAACCTTGCTCATGCCCAGGCTGTTGATGAGGCACTTTGTTTTGGCTGGATCGATAGTTTAACGGTTAAGCGCGACGAGAAAAGCCGTTTTCAGTTTTTTTCTAAAAGAAAGCCAAAAAGCAATTGGAGTGCCATCAACAAAAATAAGGCACTAAACATGATTGAACAAGGATTAATGCATCCGGCAGGTTTGCAGACGATCGAATTAGCCAAAGCCAATGGTATGTGGGACGCCCTAAACGATGTAGAAAACCTGATCGTACCTGATGATCTCGAACAGGAATTTGATCTGCATAAAATTGCTCAAATACATTGGCAGAAGTTCCCAAAATCTTCCAAAAAAGCAATCTTAAAATGGATATCAGAGGCCAAAAGACCAGAAACAAGGGTAGCCAGAGTTACTGAGACAGTAAAGTTAGCAGGAGACAATATAAGAGCGAAGTAGATTTAGTCCGAAGTCCTTAGTCTGAAGTCCTTAGTCGCGAGTCCAGTGTCAATTAAACTCAACCCATGCGTCCTACTGAACTTGTTTCAGGATCTATTTCAATATTAGTTTAATACTTGAGATGTCAGTTAAACAGTTAACCGATTAACTACAAGAGTTGGGCGTTTAGAGTTTGGGGTCAAGGGACCAATGACCATTGAACCAATGATCAATGAACCAATGACCAATGAACCAATAACCAATGACCAATGAACCAATGACCAATGAACCAACTGATTAATTATTCAATTTATTCCTATATTCCGACGGTTTCATGCCTTTAATGGCTTTAAAAAATTTGTTAAAGTTAGTTGGATTATTGAATCCACTGGCATAACAAACATCAGCAATAGAATAATCTTCAGATTGAAGCAATTTACAGGCATGGCCTATCCTGATCTCATTGATAAACTGGGTAAGCGATTTTTGTGCCCTCATCTTAAAAAACCGGCAAAAAGAATTCGGTGTCATATTGCACAATTCGGCCACTTCATTCAGGTGTATATCGTTATGAAAATTTTTCATTAAAAACTGATATACCTTATTGATCCGGTTATTGTCTTTCTCATCATATTGGTTTTTAAAAGTAATACTGGATAAATACTTAAAATCTTTTGATCGCGCCAAAATTTTAATGACTTCAATCACGGAGATTATATTTTCAAAGCCGTCGTTATCAGCCATAGCAAGCAAAATATGCTTTATTTTGTGGGTGGTTTCCGGATCAAATACAAGCCCTCGCGATGCCCTCGAAACCAAATCGGCGGCCAGCGCCAAAACATCCTGATCATCAGTCAACAAAGAAAAAAAATCGATACTAAAATAAACTACAGTAGATTTTACCGCCTTATCATCACTGTCTTCGTAAATTTTATCATTCTGCCAGATATGCGGAAGTTTTGGCCCCATCAGCACCAGGTCATCGTCTTCAAAATTCCCAATGTGATCTCCCACAATGCGTTTGCCATGGCTCCGTTCAATCCACACCAATTCGCACATGTCGTGAAAGTGAAAAGACGAAATCAGCCGGTTATTGTCTATATGTTTGATATGGAAAGATTTATTCCCCGAATGGTTGACATTAATAAGTTCAGACCTCATAATATTTCACAAAAAACCCAAATAAGTAAACTAAATTAATGATAAATAAGGGAATATGGTTATTTAAGGTAAAAAAGTTTAAATAATTCCAAATATAGTTTTACAAAAAGATTTAGGCTGCGTGTACTTTAGTATAAGTAAACATTTTATCGCATACGGTATACACTGTACCTAACGATTAAATGTTTTTTTAACCAAAAAACTATATAAACTGTATGAAGAAAATTTTCCTATTTTGTTTCATGCTATTCCTGTCTGCACTGGCTTTTTCGCAAGATAAAACCATTGTAAAGGGAACAGTGCGAAATGCAGAGCAACAGCCCCTCGCCGGTGTTAGCGTGGGGGTAATCGGTCAGAATGTCGGCACAACTACCGATAATGAAGGCCGCTTTACCATCCAGATCCCCAAACCTGCGGGTGCAAGGCTCAGATTTAGCTTTGTGGGCTACTCTACATTAGAAATTGCCGCAAACGATCCGAAAGCGAGCAATATTACGCTAAAAGACGACGATCAGAATGAGCTGCAAGAAGTTGCTGTAGTGGCTTTCGGTACCCAGAAAAAAAGCTCATTAACGGGCTCTGTTACCACCATCAGTGCTAAAGATCTGAAAGGGCCAACCAGTAACCTCACCACTACCTTAGCAGGCCGTGTGCCAGGTGTTATTGCTTACCAACGAACTGGCGAGCCTGGACAAGACAATGCCAACTTTTTTGTAAGGGGTGTAGGTACTTTTGGAACCGGAAAACAAGACCCTTTAATTTATATTGATGGTATCGAGAGCACACCTACCGATCTGGCCCGTATCAATCCCGATAATATAGATAACTTTTCAGTATTAAAAGATGCTGCAGCAACAGCCTTATATGGATCGAGAGGATCTAATGGTGTAATGTTATTGACCACTAAATTAGGCGCACAGGGTGTTACCAGAATAAACGCCAGGGTAGAGAACAGGTTATCCACCAATACCCAAAATTTTAAACTGGCCGATAACATTACCTATATGCGTTTGGCGAACGAAGCAGTAACTACACGTGATTTTCAGAATCAGGGCGGTGTAAATCCACCTTATTCGCCCAATAAAATAGACAATACAGCTGCAGGCATGGATCCATTACTTTACCCAAGTAACAACTGGGTTGATATTTTAACCAAAAACAGCACCCGAAACCTTGCAGCAAACTTAGATGTAAGCGGTGGTAACGAAAAAGCTGTTTATTATGTAAGTTTAACTTACGATGAGAATAACGGTTTATTAAAAGAAGCAGGCCTGAATAACTTTAATACCAATGTAAAAGCCCTCTCCTATTCCCTATTATCAAACATCACCATCAATTTTACCAAAAGCACCAAGGCACTCATCAGTGTACGCGGTACATTTGATAACAACAGTTCTCCTGTTGGAGGCGGATCCCGGATTTTCACTTTGGCCTCGCAAAGTAATCCGGTGGCTTTCCCGGCTTTATATCCACAAAGTTTCTTGCCTTATGCTCAACATCCGTTATTTGGCAGTGCCTTATTACCCAATTCCAACAACCAGCTGTATACCAATCCATTCGCCGAATCTGTAAAAGGATTTCAGGAATACAATAGGGCACAACTCGTACCCCAGATCACGATTAATCAAAATTTAGACGGTATTACAAAAGGACTAAGTGCCCGCGCAATGGCTTTTACGCAACGCGATGCAGATTTTACCCTGGTAAGGCAGTACAGTCCATTTTATTATCAAGCCAGGCAGGTTGGAGGAAAAACCATTTTAACTTCACTAAACGAGCCTACACCAGGCCAAACCACTCAACAAATTGGTACCGTACCAACCGAGTACCTTACTTATCTGCCATCGGCCAAAAACGTGAGCACGGTTATTTATGGCGAAGCGGTAATTAATTATTCACGCACCTTTAAACAAGATCATTCCGTTGGAGGAAGGTTCATTACCACCGTTCGTTCTACTGTTAACGGTAATGCCAATACCTTACAATTATCGTTACCTAAGCGGAACCTAAACTTTTTAGGCCAGGCCAACTATGCCTACAAAGATAAATACCTGGTAGATTTTAGTTTTGGCTACAACGGATCCGAGCGTTTTGCAGCTGATAAACGTTATGGCTTTTTCCCGGCAATAAGTGCTGCCTGGATCGTGACCAAAGAAAAATTCATGGAGCCGCTAAATAAAGTAATTACAAATTTAAAACTAAGGGGCAGTTATGGTTTGAGTGGTAACGATCAGATCGGATCTGATGCCGATCGTTTCTTTTATTTATCAGAAGTACAATTAAACAATTTAACTAATAGCACTACATTTGGAGAAAATTACGGATATACCAGACCGGGCATCTCAACAAGCCGCTACGCCAACCCTAATATTACCTTCGAAAAAACGAAGCAATATAACTTAGGTCTGGAGCTAAGTCTATTTAACGATTTCAATTTCGTTATCGAAGCCTACAAGAAAAATACTTCTGGTATCCTGTTAGCCAGAACGAATGTACCAACAACTGCCGGCCTACAGGCTGGTACCTTTGCAAACATTGGAGAGGCCAGCAGCAAGGGTATCGATTTTTCTTTCAACTATTACAAAAACTTTAACAAAAACTACTGGGCTAAGATATACACCACTTTCACCTATGCTGCAAGTAAGGTATTGTTCAACGAAGAACCCAATTATCCAGACAATCTGAAACATTTAAGCAGAGTAGGCCGATCAGCCGGACAGTTATATGGACTAGTTGCTGAACGTTTATTTACCGATGAAACAGAAGTTAGAAACTCACCACGCCAAAACTTTGGAATATATGGGGCAGGCGATATTAAATACCGTGATATTAATGGTGATGGGGTAATCAGTTCGCTGGATGTGGTGCCTTTGGGCCTGCCTAAAGATCCTGAGATTATTTACGGTTTTGGTGGGTCGTTCGGCATCAAACAGTTCGATTTTAGTTTCTTCTTCCAGGGGTCAACCCGTTCCTCATTTTTCATCAACCCAAGTTCGGGACGTAACTCAGATACACAAAACGTTGAAGGTATTGCACCTTTCGTAACGATTGGCGGTACCCAGTCGGGCCTGCTCGATATTATTGCGCAGGACCATTGGAGCGAAGACAACAGAAATGCTTATGCGTTTTGGCCAAGGTTAAGCAGTGAAGTGATTGCCAATAATTCGGTAGCCTCATCATGGTGGTTAAGAAGAGGTGATTTTTTACGGCTAAAGCAGGTTGAGCTGGGTTATAACTTTAGCGAAAGATTAGCCAAAAAAATCGGTTTAAATAGTGCCAGGTTTTATTTGAGTGGCTTAAACCTGTTTGCTGTTAGCAGTTTTAAACTGTGGGAAGTCGAAATGGCCGGTAATGGCTTAGGTTACCCTTTACAAAGGGTGTATAACCTGGGTATAAAGGTTGGCATTTAACCAGATTAACAATTTTATTTGATAATGTAAAATGAAGACTCAAAAGAATAACATATATAAAACCACACCTGCCCTGATAGCCTGTATTATTTTACTGGTGATGGGTTGTAAAAAAGGCTTTTTGGATGTGGTACCAGATAATTTACCCAAAATAGAGAATGCCTTTGCCCTACGTACCGAGGCAGAGAAATATCTCTTTACCTGTTATTCGTACCTACCGAACGATGGCAGCTCCTCATCAAATCCTGCGTTTTTGGGTGGTGATGAAATGTGTGTGCCGCTACCGAGCAGATCGAATGATTTTGGCTCCAATATACCACGTGGTAACCAAACGGTAGTTGCACCCTATTATAATTACTGGGATGGCGGCGCTTATGCACCATCAATGTTCCGGGCGATAAGGGATTGCAACGTTTTTTTGGAAAACATGCGCGATATGAGCAAGGTGCCTGATATTGGTTTAGATGAACGCAATAGATGGATTGCCGAAGGTGAATTCTTAAAGGCTTATTATCACTTTATCCTGTTACGTACCTATGGCCCAATCCCCACAATAGAACAAAATGCACCTGTAGATGGCCCTATAGAAAACACCAAGGTGAGGCGTATGCCAGTTGACAGTGTTGTCAATTTTATTGTAAAACATCTCGATATGGCCGTTACAAACCTGCCAGATGTAATTCAAAACACCAATAATGAATTGGGCAGGATAACCCGTCCAATTGCCCTGAGCATGAAAGCGCGTGTTTTGGTATTGGCAGCAAGTCCGTTATTTAACGGCAATACCGATTACAACACTTTTAAAGATAAACAAGGTGTATTGCTCGTAAATACAACTTACGATTCAAAAAAATGGGAAAGAGCAGCTTTAGCGTGTAAAGCAGCCATTACCTCATGCGAGGGCGCAGGCATACAATTGTACAAATTCCCTACTTCGATATTCAAGTTAAGTGATACTACGATTAAACAGATGAATCTGCGCAATGCAGTAAGTCAAAAATGGCAAAATTCTGAATTGATCTGGGGTAACCCCGCACTCGGCACCACCGATCTGCAATATGTTACTGTGGGCCACTTTGATGGCAGATATGGGGCAAGTAATGGTGCAATTGCTGATGTAGGCGTAACTCTAAAAACCGCTGATCTATTTTACACCACCAATGGTGTACCCACCAATGAAGATAAAACACTCAATTTTAGTAACAGATCAGAACTAAGGGCTGGTGTAAACAAAGAACGGTTTAACAATTTAGTAGGTTATACCTCATCGAGACTTAATTTCGACCGCGAAAACCGGTTTTATGCTACTTTAGGGTTTGATGGCGGAATCTGGTATCAGGAAGGAAGTTTAACCCGAAGCGATGAGGGAACATTTAGTTTGCAGGTGCGTTTAGGTGGAGCAGGTAATGGAACGCCACAACCGCCAACAGGTTATTATGCGAAAAAACTGGTCAACTGGAAGTTTAACTGGGCTGCAAACAATTCTACCAGTACAGAGCGATATCCATGGCCCATGTTCCGTTTAGCCGATCTTTACCTGTTATATGCCGAATCACTCAATGAATTATCAGGTCCAGGCAACATTGTTTACGATTATTTAAACAAGATCAGGGATCGTTCAGGTTTGCCAACTGTTCAAAAATCATGGACAGATTTTTCAAACAATCCAGGCAAATATCAAAGCAAAGAGGGTTTACGCAGCATCATCCGTCAGGAAAGGGGCATTGAGCTGGCGCTGGAAGGCAGCCGTTTCTGGGATTTAAGAAGATGGAAAACAGCAGGCACTGAACTTAACGGCAATGTACAGGGCTGGGATAAAGACCAGGCCGACCCAACGCTATATTACAGAATTATCACCCGTTATACACAGCGTTTTGTGGCCCCAAGAGATTATCTGTGGCCAATTGCAGAAAGTAATCTATTGGTAAATGAAAACCTGGTTCAAAATCCGGGTTGGTAAAATTCTAGGTAAAATGAAAAGAAATTTAAAAACACTACAATTTTGCGCGATGTTGCTCATTGTAGCTTTTACAACCTTTGGCTGTAAAAATGATATCCTTAACGGTCCTATCGAAAACAGTAGTGAAAAACCAGGAACAGTAACGAATGTTACCGTACTGAATAAAAGCGGTGGAGCGCTACTCACCTATACCCTGCCCTCGAACGAAGGCCTTTCTTACATTAAAGCGGTATACGAAATACGCCCGGGTATCAAAAGAGAGGTGGTAAGTTCTTATTACACCAACCAATTACTTATTGATGGTTACAACTCTACAGATGAACAACAGATCACACTGTATGCTGTTACCAAAAGCGAAGTGATGTCTGATCCAATAACTGTAAAAATCAAACCCTTAAAATCAGCCATACAGCAGGTTTTTGAAAATCTGAATATTATTGCCGGTTTTGGAGGGCCAAATTTAAAATTCACCAACCCCGACCGTGCGGCTGTTATCATTGCCCCACTTATCAAGAGTGATAATGGTGTAATCAAAACGTTGGATAAAATTTATACCCAAACCTTAGCAGGTAATACTACGCTAAGGGGACAGGAATCGGTACCAACCAACTTTGGTTTTGTGGTAATGGATCGTTTTGGCAACCACACCGACACCTTATTTACCAAGCTCACGCCCTATAGCGAAGGATTATTGGAAAAATCAAAATTCTCCGCCTACAATTTACCGGGCGACGCAACAATGGCTTATGGGACATTTTTAAGTTACCTGTGGGATGGCAGTTATGCCACAGCAACATGGCCAAGGGCATTTACTTTAGAAGGTGTAATTACACCACAAACCATCACCATCGATTTAGGGGTAACCAGGGCATTGAGCAGGTTTTTATTCTTTCCAAGAACCGAATCAGGGAATAAATATTACGTAAGGGCCAATCTTAGGGACTTCGAAATCTGGGCAACAAACAATCCTCCTGCCGACGGCAGTTATAATGGCTGGACTAAACTGGCTACACAATCTGTTGTAAAGCCATCAGGCCTACCCTCGGGTAACGAAACTGCCGAAGATCTTGCCTCTGCCCTGGCTGGCTGGCCTACAGAGTTTGAGCCGGGTTTGCCTGCATTTAGGTATTTACGCATAAAATCTACCCGCAACTGGGAAAATACTTATGCCATTATGGGTACGCAGATTGAGGTTTATGGCAGCAAAAATTAAAATGATACATACGATTAACAACTTATAAAGATGAAATTAAATATATGGATGTCTTTCGCATTACTTGGCCTTTTGGCTTTTAGTGCCTGTTCAAAAATAGACGATTACAGAGGGGAATTTCAGGGAGATAAAGAAATATCCTACCCAGGCATACTGGATTCTGCAAAAGTTTTGGCAGGAAATAAACGCGTAATGGTATATGGCCTGTTCACCTCAGACCCTAAAATTGTAAAATACCAGGTATTCTGGAATGGCAAACAAAACATGGTCGAAAAAACAATTGTTCGTACCAGTGGTATAGATGAGGTAAAATTAATCATCGATAACCTGACCGAAGGAGGAATTAATTTTGAAATCAGGACTTTCGACAATAATGGAAACATGTCGATACCTATCTACATCAATGGTACCGTATTTGGCGAGAATTA
>Ga0308165_1005153_pt1 | contig 12350 bp, 10 predicted proteins | sample PhyWR2_FD_201032 | JGI IMG/M metagenome (GOLD analysis project Ga0308165, IMG submission 201032) | Phyllosphere microbial communities from UC Gill Tract Community Farm, Albany, California, United States - DLSLW.R2 | ecosystem: Host-associated > Plants > Phyllosphere > Unclassified | place: USA...
TGAATATATTGAGATGTTCTACAATTCAAAACGACGACATGGTTCCAATGGTCAGCGTTCTCCATTAGATTATGAAAAGGCCCATCAAAAGATGGTTACGTGTGTCTAGAATTTTAGTGGCTATTCAGTCTTCTTTAGAAAAAGAAGTGAATGAGATTAAAGAGCAAGAAGACTTACAAACTAAATTAGATGGCTTATATGCTCAAATTCATGCTTTAAATGACAAAGACTTTGAAGCTAAGTTAAATGACATAAAATCCAAAGTTGCTACAGTATTTAAAGAATTAGGATTTACACTTACTAAAAAGGATTTACCTGAAAAGCAAGAAGAACATGTATTTTCGTACTCTAATTTTATTCTTAAGTTTGTTTATCCAGATCCTTCACAAGGATATTTTGGCTATCATTCTGTTATTGAAGCTCATGTTTCTCAAAATACTAAAAAGCAACAATACCGAATGGGAATTTTTGGGAAAAAGGGCAGCGAGCTAAATGTAGATAAGTTATCTTTAGTTGAACGTATACAAGCTCTTGAAGAATACTTATCTACATATACAACTAAGAGTTATAATGTTGCTACTGTAAATACAGTAGCAAAACAACAAGATTTGTTGGTAACTGATTTGGATCAATTTACTGATCATATTGATATAATTTTAAAAGATTTTAAAAAGTAATTTTTAGTATTTCTAAAATTAACATAATACGGATTATGAGAAATAAGAAAGGCAGCTTAAGCTGCCTTTCTTATTGTTAAACATTGAATCCTATATGTTTTCCTGTTGGAAGCTCAACATCAATACGAAGTTTACCCCCCATCGTTTCAACATACTTTTCATGGTTGAAATTTTCAGGTCATTGCCACGATTTTCGATGGCTGAAAGTGAGGGCTGTTTGATTCCAAGCGTCTCAGCAAGTTCTTTTTGAGAAATTTCGAGTTCTTCACGAATCAGATAAAGCTGATTTTCTAATAGCAACTCATCAGCCATTTTTTGAATACGCGCTTGGCTCTCTGGAGAGCAGGTAGCTAATAATTCCTGTAAGATTTTAGCCATGAGATTATTCTCCTAAAGTTGAGAGGTGAAGTTTGTATTGCTCATCTGCAATATCTAACATGTCTTTATAAAATCGTTTTTTACCGCCTTTATCAGCAATACACAGCACAATAGCTTGTCGTAAAGGATCAAAGGCAAAAAAAGCCCTGAGAGGTCTACCTCGATGCTGAACACGCAGTTCTTTCATGTTGGTAAATTTAGAATCATAGACGGTATCTACTAAAGGGCGACCTAAGCTGCATATTCTTATATAACTCTACCACCCATTCCTGTTCATACTCTACCAGTCGTTCCAGCTTTAAGTAAGCCATCTTAAATTTGTTATTGAATAATCGGAACTACCAAAAATTTAGATATTAGATATAAATAAGAATTAAATTCCTCAATGTATGAATAAATTTTTTATTGAAATTATCCTTCCATCAAAATACTATGAGTTAGCCGTATCTTAATTAGACGCATAGTTCATATTAGAATTTAGCCAAAGAAACTCTATGCTAAATGCTTATCAGGCATCAATCATTTTCTATAACAGAAATTGGCCATAGCATTGAAAATTATCACTTCTGAGAGTTTAGATATGCCAACTAGAAAGCTAACATCTGAACGTGATATCGCTAAAGCTGCTGCTTATATATTGCGAGAAAGCTTTATTAAAGCCGCCCGTAGTGGAAAAGTGCTTTACGTAGAGAATGATATTCTCTGGAGTAAGACTCCACATGGTCAACCAGTTTTCATTAAAAAATTGTCTGGTCGAAATCCTAGTCTTTCCAAAGAAATTACTAATCGAAGAACATTTAAAATTAAAAAACGGAATGTTAAAGTAGTAACTTAGTAAATAAATTAAATCAAGATAATAAATACCTTAGTATTTTATTTGCATATTCTGCTTAATTTGAACAGGTAGTCTCTTAATTAAGTGGATACCTGTTCTTATCTAACCTAGACATTCTTAGACTATGAAGTTAACTTTTCCTCATAAGCACTTTTTAATTCTGTTAGGGCATTTATCAACTCATCTATCTTTGAGATATTTTGTTCGATGTTCCTCTGTTCTTTGTCGTGAGTAGATTGTTCACTATAAAATTTGCTAAACAAAGTTTCATATGCATCTAACGCTTCTAATTGTTCAATTAACTCGGCAACTTCTTCGTTATCTTTTGCATTGAGTGCATACCCCTTAAGTATGCAATTTCTTATCAATAGCCTTGATGCTTTATCAAGTTCAAGAGCATAGTTGTACCAATATTCAGGACTAGTCTGATTTTTATTTTTTTCTACATCTCTATAATTACGCAACGGTGTATAGAACAAATCATCATTATCTAAATTTAATTTCTTTAATGTTGAAATTAAAGATTCTATATTTTTGAAACTACTATTGGAATGGGACTGCTGATAGCGAAATTCCCATAGCTTAAAAATAGTATCCTTGATCTCTAGAGCTGCTATATGCTTTTCCTCAGGAGACCTAGATAGATTATATCGTTCAAATAATTCTGCTAAATAATGAAGCATCCATTGAGATAATGTATCGGTTTTATCCTCTAACTTAAATTCTTCTACTAGTTTTTTCCCTAGTTCGATAAGACTTTCAGTAGACATACATATCTCCATTTTTTTTCATTAAATAAACTCTTTTACTACTTGGTAAATACTCATCCAATCCTTTTGAATCTTCTTTTGATTGATAACTACCATATTTATATCTACGATCAATATCTACAGAAATAATCATATCCATATCAATTTTCTCAAGAAGTTCAAGAATGAATTTTCTATCCACTTTTAGCTTATAACCATTAGAGTACTCATAGTTTTCATTTTTATACTGACCCCAAATAGTAAGGTTCATAACTTTTTCATTTTCATGAAACCAATTTTTTCCTAATGAATCAGAGGATAGATCCATTAAAGAAATAATGTCTTTTGATGGTTGGGTAAGCTCATATCTTAATGAAGCTCCCCATAAATCATCATCAAAATTTGATAGATCAATTTCTATCTCAGTAATCCATCCTTTTAATTTGAAATTATCTTCATCAATTTCAAACTGTTCGTTATTAGCACTAGGTAAATGATAAGAATAACTTGATTCAGCAGTTTGTAAACTTCTCCAAAGAGTCTCGGATGTTTTTGGATTTACTAAACTTGAACGAATACGAATGTCTTTTGCGTGGCTATGGTTATTTACTTCTGACCATACTCCCCATAAACAAAGCTCTAAATCGCTATGATAAATCGCATCTTTATAATCAATAGAAGCGCAACTATAAGACCAATTTAAAGGAGCATTTCTATCTTCTTTAGGCCATTCTGTTGTTATTCGAGGACATGGATCTCTGAAGTCACTTAACCAATAAGGTTCGAGAGAAGATAAATCGTGCCGTTTAATCCAATCATCAAACTCCCTCGATGAATATTCACTTTCAAGTAATGGTCGTGTTTGCAGTAGTTTATCTGCGGTGATCATCATTGCATGATAAGAAAGATAAAAATCTAAATCTTCAACTTTTGGACTAGACCCATGATCATGACTTGTTTGCTTCCAATCATAAATTTCCATTTTATGACGTGCATCATTGGCTTTACGCTTATCCGTAAATCCAATTTCATTCTTTAATGTTTGAGTTGTTTCAAAGTATATGTGTGTAGGGTGTAACCCAAACATTGAACCTAATGGATCAAGCCAGTAAGGACCAAAATCAATACCAAATGAATCAATTTCATCTTGATTCATATCCGAATATTTTGAAAGATCAATAGCTTCTCGTTCTACTTTACTAAAATTAGATTTAGCAACTCCCTGATAGGCTTTAATTTCTTCTTCGTTTAGGGTTATAAGCTTTAAACTAAATAGATTTAGAAGAATTTTTGAAGCGAGTAGTCGAATCATCAAATGCGGTCGATCTGGATCTACTAACTGCTTAAATGTTTCAACATATTCAGCCAAAAATTTATTAGGGCTATATGACACTTTTAATAAAGCATTAAGCAACCATTGAGTAGCCGAGTATTGATAAAATTCAAATTTTTGATCGTAAAAACTTGGGTAACTTTTAACACTGATAAAGTTAATTAAATTAGATAACAATTCTCTTTGCTCAAAATCACAAAGTAACTTTACGGTATGCGCCGCTTGCCATTTAACAGTATTGAAAGGAGATGCTAGGCTAGACCAAATATAACCTGAGATAGATTCTAGTATATTCTCTGGTGGCGCTAATTCCTCACGCCATTGCCCATCAGCGATATCTGCCCCCAAATCACCTTCCAGTAAGCCTAGACCATATTCTAAAACCTCACAGGATTGATTTGGTGTAATCATAGGTGTAAGTAAATGAGCTATTCTAAATAAGCTTTCACTTTCTAAGGTAATGGAGCTTTCACTCATGCCCTCTAGGAGAGATTGCATATAATCAGTCTTAGGTTTCCCTGTTAACTCACTTAAAATATGTAATTTCAGATTACTGCTATAAGTATCTATATAAAACTTAGCATGATGTGTTTTCAGAAATTGTTTTAATCTCAGATCTAAAACCTCTAAAAATGACATTCTCCTTTTAAAGCGAGATGGTATAGCTTTTAAAAGATCATCTAAGTCATACATTCCATTTCTAGGATTATCAAACCACCAATTGATCAATGATATTGCTTGTGACGGACTTATTTTTTGAAAAAGCTGTACATAAAAAGCTCTTTTAATCCAATGCTTATTTTCCAATTTCTGAAAATCATTAAAAGCTGAATCAAAATCTACACTTCGAGTTGAATCAGTATAATTTTCAAAAAACACATCCCAATCAAAATTTTCTTGGTCGTAAGTTGAAGAGTCAGGTACTTCTTCTACTTGAACATAAACCTCTGAATTACTGAGGGATAAGAAAAAATCTTGAACAGTTTGAACTGTTATATGAAATGCCTCGACCAAATCCTTAAGGCGACTAATATGTTTTTCTGATGGATTAGGTACAACAATATAAAGATAGAAGCATTGTAAAACCTTTCTTTTTAGTTCATCACTTAAAGCTAATGATTTAATAGAGCTTAATAGATTATCTAAGTCATATGTAGCTCCCATCGCTTTGAAAGCCAATGGTACCAAAGGTGAAATAAGTTGTTCTTTAAGCAATTTATCTACCAAATCACCCAATATTCTATCTTCATCTCCAAATCTACGATCACGCCAACGACTAGCAATAGCAAATGCGGAATTAGGATCTAAATCATAAATTGCATCAACTGTGTAATCCCATGGAAAATGTTTATCTCTATGTACATATTTATATGTCAATTCAGCACATTGACTAAAACGATAGCATAGCTGTGGTTTTCTATTATTTTGCTCCTGTCCAGCTCTTACGCCATAGCAAAGTAATGCATTCCATCGTTGTAGATTTTCTTCACCTAGTTTACTACTTACTTCAATGGCTTTATTTAATATTGTAGTAGCTTCTGCTTGATCTAAAGGGAAAATTGATTGAGCAATAGACATATAGTCACTCACCAATGTTTCTGCATGATCATCACTATTCTCAAGAGCTTTTAAGTTTTTGTCTATATTTTCATAACAATAATCTTCTAATTCACATTTTTTCTGCAAAGCCAAAATAAGCGTGAAATGATTACGTGTATTAAGATAAATTTTTTCCTTGAAATGACTTTCTATCTCTGGATAAGTTTTTTGGCTAAGATGATTATTTAAAATTAAAATATCAAACCAAATTTTTGCAATTTCATTTTCTAGATGATTACCATATTCCCGATAAGAATATCCTTGAGCTTTCTGGGAGTCTGATCTCGCTTGTTCAATTAGTTGATCGAGTTCCTTAATGCAAATCTTCTCTGTGATTGACCGAGCATACAATTTGTACCATGGCAAAACTGCTGCTACATCTCGTTTTAGCGTAGTAATTTCTTCTGATGAGCTATAAGACGTGTCCTTTAAAAACTCATCTTTTAATCTGTCAGGTACTAAATCTACTAGTTCTAATGTCTTATTATTCCATGCTTTATGTAAAGCATAAGCTTTCATATAACGTACTCTATCTGAGTTTCCAAAACGATCTGTAATCTCATATGGTATTTCAGTAGGCAAATATTTTGATAAAATTTGATATGCCTCAGAGGAAGAACAAAGTTGTTGCTTAAAAACTACTTCTAAAAAACAAAGAATTGGGGCTAGACCAATATCAAGTTTTACTTTGTCATAGCTCAATAATTTTAAAATTCGTGAAAAATTCTCAGAATGGATAACGCAGTGGTTTAGTTTCAGTATCTGTAGAGTACCTAAAGTTAAAAATAGGTTATTACCTGATTTATCTAATATTTGTTGTATAACTTCGTGTTTATTAAGTTTAATCAACTCATTAGTTGCAATTTTAGCTACTTTATAACTTACACTTTTTGGACGCCATCTACGTAGCCAATTAATTGCATAGTCAACGCCTTCTAAAGTTATTAGAGTAATAAAGTAATCACTGAGTTCTTTATATTCTACATTTTGATTACGTCGTTGTTTTTTTGGAAGTTTGAACCAACTAGTTAACCATTGATTTGCAATACGAAGCTTGCTACGTGATTCTCCATGGAAATCTTCTCGATATGAGAGAAGTTTAGCCTCAGTAATGTATTTCGAGCCATGCCATGAACCACCTTTAAATACTTTTTCAGAGATTAACTCTAAAATTTGATTATCATTAAAAGTTGTACCAACTAGCTCAACATTTTCTTCCAGTAATTGATGTTGCCTAGTTTCTGCGGCAACTTCTCCACCAGCTTTTAATGACAACTTAGCAATTTCTGTATGTTTACCAAGTTTTAGGCCAGCTTTAATTGCAAATTGAAGGCGTTGTAATTCAACCTTTCTTTTTTCTAAGATTGAATCACTTGGTAACATTTCAGAATTTAAAGATAGTTCAACTAATTCCTCAAAATTACCTGCATCCATTAAGATTTGAGGAAGTACAGATGCAGCATATACAGAATTTAAAGCGAGAGGTTTAAGCTTCTGAATAAACTCATTCAGCAAGCTAATATCTTTTGGCTTATAAATTTCACGGAACCAAGACTCAGTTGGCTCATCAACAAATTGAATATTATTGTCACTAAGACGAATTGGATGCCCACCTATATCAGAAATAATACTTCTTATTTGATCAGCCCTGATATTAGTTAAATCAGATAAAATTTGCAGTGGAATTAATGGACGTAAAATAGCAATTGAAGTAAGCAGTAAATCAATTTCTTCTGATTCGGAGTAGTTTTGCTCTTTGAAAGTGGAAATTGCCTTGTCTAACAAATTTTTAATTGTATCTTCTACGCTTTTTGGGGTTCCACCGAAAAATGAAAGAATTTCATGCAAAGTTAAATTTTGTTCTAAAGCAATACTTTGGACTCGTGGATTGCCACTTGTAAGTCGATGAAATTCCATCACATCTTGTGTCGAAACATCAGGATAGTAGTTTAATAGATGTTGTTTTGTTTCATTTTCAGTAAAGCCTTCTAAATCAAGAAGTTCAATATCTTGTTTAGGCATTAAAAGCTCAACTCTATAAGGTCTCGCTAAAGCAATTATTTTAATATTTTGCGGTAAGGTTTCTTGCCACAAATCAGTTATGAAAGATCGACCGTAATTGAATTCATCTGCTGCCATTTGTGAATTATCGGCAGCATCAATAACTATAAATAGCTGATTATTATCAGTAGAAAATTTTTCCGATACTTGCTTTAATCTAAACAAAAATGCCTTTATATACTCGCTAGGACCGGCACTGGTTGTTGGTATTAGTGGATGACATAAGCCTAATCCAGCTAATTCGTTTGCAATTTGAACTAACGCGATTTTATGTGTATGTCTCGCTGATGAGGATTGTCTGTAATCCCCATTCCCAAAACAGTCATAGACAATTGATAAAGATCCAGATGGGATATAGTTTTTAATTTGTGTACTTAATATTGATTTACCTACACCACCTTCAGCTTGAACAATAATTTTTTGACTCTGTGATTTAGTAATAGTATCAATTAGAGTTCTTACGTTAGGTCTATCTACGATTTTTTCTAAGTTCTTTATTAAGTTTTTTACTGGAAATAAATCATCAGGATTCGTTTTTAGTGCACGAAGTACATCGTATCGTGTAATTTCAGGTGTGTTTTGATTTTCGCTAAGTGCTTTGCGATGGATAAGGTCTTTTAATTCATTAGGAGCATTAACATCATCCCCGGGTAAGTAGTAAGCAACGTCTTGAGCAAGAATCTCCCGTTGTGCTATATAGTTCGGCTCTTGAGATGGGAATTTTAATAGCTTAATAAAATCCTCTAAATCTTTGCCCTTCAAACTAGTGTACTGTTCTAATTTTTTCAGATTAGCTGATTTAGTAACTAGTCCAGTTTTTTGCAGTTCACAAATTGACTTATAAAAATCTTTACTTATTGCTCTATTAGAAATGAAGTGGAATTCTAATTTTTTTAAGACATCCATTTTATTTTCAAGAGTTAAAAATTTTTGATATCTTTTTGCAAATCCTCTAAGAGTTTTCTCTAAGTCGCTAGGTTGAAATCTATCCTCTTCATGTACAGTAGTATGCTTGAGTTGTGAGTAAATAATCTTAGAAGCATCCGAAAACTTATTAGATCTATAGTATTCACCTACATCAACAATTTCTTCACCATCCTCAATTTCTTTTTGGAACTCAGATCTACTAGGACCTTCAATAGTTAGAACATTTAATCCTGATAAAGGATTTAAAAGAAGGAGGGCTTTTCTGGCAGCCCATAAATAATGAAAATAATCACCATCTCTACTTGCTCTAACTAAATCTGTATTTCCCATAGCACTCCCCAACTTATAAATAAAAATATTTCTAATTATTGAATTTACTTAATTCTATCATAAGCTTACCGCTATAATTCCTTAAGCTATATGTTACTTGAGTTAAGGTAATAAGTCTTTAGCATCAACTTCTAAAGCATGGGCAATATCATATAGTTTTTCTACTGTAAGATTTACCTCGCCTCGTTCGATACTGCATATTTCAGAACGTCAGATCAGACGTTTACTGCAGAAATACAAAGCTCAAGGCCCAGCTGCATTAGCCCATGCTGGTCGTGGCCAAACCAGCAATTCCAGGTTATCTGAAGCACTGAGATTACAGTGCTTAACCCTGATCGCTGAACAATTCCATGGTTTCGGACCCACCTTGGCCCATGAAAAGCTCACCACCGTGCATGGATTCGATATTTCAGTGGAAACACTGCGCTCCTGGATGATTGCAGCCGATTTGTGGATTCCTCGCTCCAAGCGCCTGAAACGCCCATATTAGCCTCGATATAACCGGGATTGCTATGGTGAACTGATCCAGATTGATGGGGCTCGCACCATGACTGGTTCGAAGGACGCGCTGCTAAATGCTGTCTGCTGGTGTTTATTGATGATGCCACAGGAAAATTGCAGCATTTACGCTTCTGTGAATCAGAATCAACCTTTGACTATATGATTTCAACACGCCTGTATGTTGAACAGCACGGTAAGCCCTTAGCGTTTTACAGCGATAAACATTCAGTGTTTAGGGTGAATCAAAGCAGTAAGAAAGACACCAGGATTACGCAATTCGGACGCGTACTCAGCACGCTCAATATCGATATCATCTTCGCTAACTCACCCCAGGCCAAAGGTCGTGTGGAACGAGCCAATAGAACACTTCAGGATCGTCTGATTAAGGAGATGTGCCTGGAAGGTATCAGTTCGATTGCAGATGCGAATAAGTGGTTGCCTTGGTTTATTGAGCAGTTTAATCGTAAATTTGCCAAGATGGCTTTTAATCCCAAGGATCTACACCGGGCTGTCACTGAAACTGCTGAGGATTTAGATGATATTTTTACCTGGCGTGAACCCCGCAGAGTCACGAACAGCCTGACCATTACTTATGATAAATGCGTATATCTCCTGGAAAACACCGAAGAAAATCAAAGGTTGATCGGTAAGTATCTTGAGTTCCTGGAATACCCGGATGGTACTGTAGCTATCATGCACAAAGGCCGGAAGATCAATTACAGTATCTTCGATAAATTAAGTCAGCTGAACCAGCGAGAGATTGTTGAAAATAAACGTTTGAGTTCAGTCTTGGCTCATATCCAGCAACAGCATGAAGAATTAGAACAGCAAAACAAACGTAATCGTTCTCAAAAGATGCCACGTAGACGTGCACAGAAAACAGCAATTCAACAACGAAATCTGAATCCTGTGCTTGACTTGGAATTGTCCATATAGGACATTTCTATTTGGTTATTAGGTAGGATATTTTTACTTGGGAATAACAGCACTTCATAAAACCTTTGTTTTTCATATAGTTAAAATTTTTTGACCGACCTGAAAAACAGCAAAAAACCGGCTTGGAAACAATTCGGCTTTTTTATGAACAGTTTTGATATATTCCGCCAAGAAAATTGATCAATACTTAATCAAAATGAAACTTTTCTCAATGTTCCCGGTCTTCCCAGGGCAGAAAATATCCCCTTTTTCTGTGGATAAAATTTAGGCTATTTTGTAAGCCAAAGCGTACAGCAATCTCGGTTCTTTGCGGCTATACCAGATAGTGGAAATTTCATATGATAAGGACATAGAGAGCAGGATGCTCCAGATAAGAATAACAAGATCAGATACAAGGAATGTGAGGTACGACAGGAGTTATACCTAGGCATCAAATATGTAAAAAACCCCGACAGGATGTTGGGGTTTTTTATTATCTGTATTTTGCTTTAAATCACACTTGGATGTGCATCTAGAATGCGAATAAGCGTTGCTGCTGGTCCAGTTGGGTAGCGACGACCTTGTTCCCAGTTCTGTAGCGTTCTAGGACTGATATGCAAACGTGCTGCAAATTCAACTTGGCTTAAACCAGTCTTTTCACGCACTTCTTTAATATCCGGGAGTTCAAGTTCTGTTGTTCGACTTGCTTGGATCTCTTTACGTTTGATAGCACCGGCTTCTTTGATAGAAGAGACTAAATCATCAAATAAATTATTATCCATTAAATTGCTCCTTCACGAGTTGACGCAGAATAGCGGTTTCCTTATCCGTGAGCGTATCTTTCACTGACTTCGGATAAGCAATCAGAAAAAAGATCTGATCATCCTCTGTGACCCAATAATAGATCACTCGAATACCACCACTTTTACCTTTGTTTCCTTGAGCACATCGTACTTTACGAATGCCACCGCCATTCTTTATCAAATCACCTTTATCAGGCTGTACCAAGAGATCTTGCTGCAGCTGACGATACTCTTCATCGCTGACAAGATCTTTGATCTGCTTGGTAAAAATACTGGTTTCTATAAATAACATGAATTGAAGTACGTCAATGGCGTATAAGGATTTTAGCAGTTTTATAATGAAAAAACGAGAGCTTTAAGCTCTCGTTTCGGATAATCCGTATTATGTTAATTTTAGGAAGGCTTCATAGTAATAGGACTATATTTTTTTTGAGATTACCTTTTAATGCTCATGGGTAGTCCTCCCATAAATAACCGAAGTTTAAAGTAGAATTTAAGAGTAATTAGAGGTGGCCTTCCTGCTTGGTCTACGTGCCAAGAAATACTCCATATATTGATGTTATAAACATCAATATATGGAACAGAATAGCACTTATAGTAGTTGTTTAAATTTCCTGATCCATTTCTAACTATCACACAAGACCTCTTGCTTAACATTTATATATTGATCTTCTATCCATGAGTTTTTTCGTCCAGTATAATTTTTTATTTCAAACTGATAGTTATCAAGTATCGTTATTTCATAAAACTTTAACCGCCAATTTTCAATGGGATATCTATCAATACTTAAAGGGACACATTCCTTTATGTTAACAAGTTGTTGAAATGAGCATGCTATTGATTTATAAGATATTTCAGTGCAATTATTCCAAAATCCTATTTCGTTCTTTGGATAAATACTATGTAAATAAATCCAATTTAACTTTTCATCTTCTGTCAAAGCTTCTCTATTCCTATATAGCGTTTTTTCAGTAGAATGAGAATATTCGAAACTTGATATACAAATTCCATTTTTTAAAAAGCACTCCGAATTATCGCTAAAAATAGTAATAATTCCAATAATTCCTATTAAGCTAGCTTTTTTATTTAACATAAAATCTCTTATGCGAATTTAGAATGTTAGAACCCATTTAAAGTGTCTATATTCTCACCAATAAAAATGTCTGGTTTATGATGGTTTTTATCATCATGGACTGGATATAAATATAGATGCTGATCACTATGTCTGATAAAGAAATTCAA
>Ga0308165_1005154_pt1 | contig 12348 bp, 13 predicted proteins | sample PhyWR2_FD_201032 | JGI IMG/M metagenome (GOLD analysis project Ga0308165, IMG submission 201032) | Phyllosphere microbial communities from UC Gill Tract Community Farm, Albany, California, United States - DLSLW.R2 | ecosystem: Host-associated > Plants > Phyllosphere > Unclassified | place: USA...
CTGGTAGCTCATGTTATTTCTCCTTATTGCTTACTGTGCGGGCTGTACTTGAACAACGTGCTGTACAAAGATACTTGGGGTGATGATATGTTCCGGATCTAATCCACCTAGCTCAACCACCTCAGACACCTGAGCAATGGTGACATCAGCAGCCATCGCCATAATCGGGCCAAAGTTACGTGCAGATTTACGGTAAACCAGATTGCCCCAGCGGTCGCCTTTGTAGGCCTTAATCAAGGCAAAGTCAGCCTTGATCGGATATTCAAGCACATAATCTTTCCCATCAATCTGACGGGTTTCTTTACCTTCAGCTAAAAGTGTTCCAAAGCCTGTTGGGGTAAACACAGCCCCAAGTCCCATACCGGCGGCCTGAATACGGCAAGCCAGATTGCCTTGTGGCACGACTTCAAGCTCAACTTTTCCGGCACGGTACAACTCATCAAACACATAAGAGTCAGCCTGACGTGGGAAAGAGCAAATCACTTTTTTAACCGAACCGGCTTTAAGCAGTTTAGCCAGACCATAATCGCCATTGCCGGCATTGTTGCTGACAATAGTCAGGTCTTTAATACCCAGTTCAATGAGTCCGTCAATGAGTTCAGCGGGTTGTCCTGCGGTACCGAAACCACCAATCAGAATGGTTGCACCATCTTTAATCTGCGATAGAACCTCGCTAAGTGAGGACTTACTTTTGTCAATCATATGGAAAAGTCTCTTAAAGCCGTAATGCACAAAATCGATTAGAAACGAACGTTCTTGAACGTCCGTTTCTTTAAGGAACAACTATGATTTTTTCGCGAATTGTTGTTTAGCAAATTTACCAATGGCATCCGCTAAAGCTTTCGGTTGCTCTGGAACTAGGGCATGACCTGCATTTTTAATTTCGACTATCGTCACTCGATCACCTAAAGCACCTTTTAAAACACCTCTTAAAGGTTTAGGCGCAACTGTGTCGTATTCTGGTTGAATATCTAAAATTGGTGCTTTGCCAGCAGCAAAATAGTCATCTACAGGAGTGTTATTACGCGCATAACCTTGTGCATCGTGTGCTTCATGGTGCCAACCAGTTAGCCATACGCGCGGATCATTCATTGGTGCAAAGAATGCACGTTTTAAATATTCAATACGCTTAGCTTCTGGAAGCTCTTCATTTCCAGCATTATCAATCGCCTCACGAATTTCAGGGCCAATTGGTTTACCTTTATATCCCTCTGGCACTTTACCTGCGGAAGCACCTGCTAACACCACCCCTTTAACCAAATCTGGACGTTGCGTTGCGACCATACGGGTTGGGAAATTGCCCCATGCATGACCGACTACAATTGCAGGTCCAGCTTTAAAATGTTCGATCACTGCTGCAACGTCATTTCCATAGTCTTGAATATGCAATTTTTCCATTGGACCGCGGCTTAAACCAATTCCACGAACTTCTGGTCGAATCACTCTAAAGCCTTGTTTGACTAAATCTTGTGCAACTACGTCATAGTCACGTACAGAACGCCCTAGTGACGACATAATCACAATGGTTGGCCCCTTACCTTGTACATAGGCTTGAATAGAGACATCACCATACTTCACCATCTCATAAGGAACAGTGCTTAATTTAGAAGCAGCAGTCGTATGCGTTGCTGGTGAAATATTTGTTTGTTTTGCTTCCGTAACTGTTGCTGTGGCTAATAATATTGCTGTAGATAAAATAGCTAAGGTTTTGTTCATCTTAATCAACTCCATGTTTTAGATGATTGTGGTTTAAAAATTAAATAAGCAGATTTAAGTCAACTAATTGGCTGAATAAACTTGTTTGGAAAATTTGGCTATCGCATTTGCCATCGCTTCTGGTTGTTCTGGTACCATCGCATGACCTGCATTTTTGATGACCTGCTCAACAACTCGTTCAGGCAAATACTCTTTCATTACATTTTTGACGACAACGGCATCGTATTCTCCTTGTAAATCAAGGATTGGAACCGTTTTTCCACCTGAAAAATACTCATCAATTGGCGTTACAATTCGTGCATGAGCTTCAGCAGCATGGTTTTTTTCATACCAACCGTTTAACCACACATGTGGATCATTCATAGGTGCGAAGAAAGCTTGTTTTAGATATGTGATACGTTGTTCTTGAGGAAGCTTATAATTCCCTGCGTTATCAATTGCATCTCGTAAACGCCCATACGGTTTTTCAGTTGAATCTTTTGGTAACTTACCTGCTGAAGCAGCGGCCATGACAATACCGCGAACCAGATCTGGTCGATCAGCAGCAAGCATACGTGCAGGCTGACTTCCCCAGGCATGTCCAACGACTACCACTGGACCAGTTTTTTCAGCATCTAAAACTAAAGCAACGTCAGCAGCAAAATCGTGCAGAGTTAAACTCTCTAAAGGCCCTGTACTGCCATTGATGCCTCTAGGTTCAGGACGTATTACTTTAAAGCCTGATTTAGCAAGATAATCTGCAACAACATCAAAGTCTCTAGCACCACGACTTAACGAAGGCAGTAATACAATTACGGGGCCCTTCCCTTGTACATAGAACTCAATTGAGACATCACCTTGTTGGATCTGCTTTTTATGAACAGAGAAATTTGAAATTAAATTTACTTGATCCATATTAGATTCAACCCTATCAAGACTTGAGCATCCAGCGAGACTCAATGATGTCGATAAAATTGCAGTTAAGTATTTCTTCATGGTGATTCCTCACTTGCCAATTGGTTCTAAACCACTGTTGGTCAAAATACTTGCTGCTTGTTTAGATTTTAAAAATTGTACAAATTGAGCTGCGATTTCAGGATGTTCAGCTTTTTTTGAAATAACCGATGAAAACTTACTAACGTATTGCAAACTTTCAGGTAAAGGACCAACAAAGGTGATTCCTTTAGTATGTTTAAGTTCACTAATCTGCTGCATTCCTACATCAGCCTGATGTTCTGCTAACACTTCTCCGACCAGTTTTTTACCCGGAACCTCAAGCCCCTTTGTTTGCATTTCTTGTTCAATATTCAATTTTTTAAATAGTGTTGAACGAATATAGACACCACTTGAACCTTGAGAGTAGGCAACTTTTTGAGCAGACAATAAGGTTGCCTTTAGGTCAGATTCATTTTTTAACGGCGGTACTTTAGTGCCTTTACTTACCGCTAGACCAATTTTTGAATTTGCCAATTCAGTACGACTAGATAAGTCAAAATTTTGACTTAATTCATTAGATTTAAGTGCATCATCCAAAATAATAGCCAAGTCCATTTTTTCATTGTTTTTAATTCGCATTGGTAATGATTCAGGAGACTTTCCGGCCGATGGTCCCCATTCAATATGAACCGTATTTCCAGTTAATTTTTCATACATTGGAATAAGAGTGTCCATCGCACCATGAAAGGAACCAGAGGCAATAACATTTAATTGAGCTGCATGTGCTGGCACGACCATGGCAATTGATAAGCCCATTCCTGAGACTAGTTTTTTTAAACTCATTTTTACTTCCTTTTAAATGAAGAAGTATTCAGTCAATGAATACTTCATTGGTTTTAAAACATTAATTTTCTTTGAAATATAAATTTCGTGGATTATCGACAAATACGGCTTGTATTAATTCAGGCGTATCGAGTGCTTTTAATGCAAACTTTAAAAGCTCATCATCATTAGGAACCTCACCTTTTACATTTGGATGAGGCCAATCTGTTCCCCACACCACTCGGTTTGGTGCAAGTTTGATTAACTTCTGAACCCAATTCAGTGAAGCATCCCAAGTGTTAGCAGGCTGTCCATTCATTGCACGATCAATTCCGGAAATTTTTAGCCAACGCTTCGGATTCATCATGACTTGTTGCAACTTATTAAAAGTGTTTTCTGCATCTTGCGAATCAAGCAAATTAGGTCGTGCCATGTGATCAATCACAATATCGACATCTATGTCTTGCCAAGCATCAATCGCTGGGAAGATATCTTCAATTTTTCCGTGTATCTGAATATGCAATCCGAGCTTTGCAACTCGTTCAACCAAACCACGTAATGCTTGCGGATCATGGCTTCCCGGCAAATGACCCATCATGTTAAAGCGAATACCACAAATTCCACCGTGCTTTAATTCAATGAGTTTTTGATCCTTAATATCGTGATCTACTAAAGCAACTCCTCGATAATTAAAGTTACTTTGTTCAATCGCATCTAAAATGATGAAATTATCTGAACCATAGGCAACAGCTTGAACAAAAACACCGTGTTCAATTCCTAAACTTTTATGTAACTCAAGCATCTGTTTAAAGGTTGCTGGTTCAGGGTGATATGCAGCATCTTCAGGTAACGGAAAGCGATCAAAAGGCCCATATATATGAAAATGGCAATCCCATGAACCTTTTGGCAAATTAAATGACATAGTACTTCCTAAACAAATCTTATTAGGTTCAACAAATATTCCATGTACCTCACATATTTGGAGTTACTCAGAATTCACCTTAATCACAACGTGCAGTCATTCCGCCATCGACCACAATTTCTGTTCCAGTAACAAAACGCGCTTCATCACTTGCAAGAAACAGAGCAGCAAAAGCTGTATCACGACCATCTCCCATAAAACCTGCGGGAATTCGCTTTAAACGGCTTTCAAGCAATTGATCGACATCACCGCCTGTACGTTGCCCTGCTAAACGGACCTCAACCATCGGGGTATGTAATTGACCCGGCAAGACAGTGTTTACACGTATTCCTTTAGGGGCATATTCGACAGCAGTCACTTTTGATAATTGAATAATCGCGGCTTTACTTGCGGCATAGGCAACTTGTGGAGCGCCTGTAAAACGGATTCCAGAAGTTGAAGCCGTATTTACAATCGAACCACCACCTTGTTGCTCCATATATGGAATGGTGTGCTTACAAGTTAAAAAGACGCTTTTTAAATTTAAGTCGAGTTGTTTGTTCCAAGCTTCTTCTGATAACGCAACAGCTCCACCAGCGGCAGAACCACCCACGTTATTCACTAAAATATCGACACGACCATATTTCTCTACACAGGCTTCAACCATGGTTTGAACTGATTCACTGTCAGTCACATCACATGCAAAAGGTGTCACTTCACCACCGAAGTTTTGAATACGATTTAAAGTCTCTTGCATTGCATCAATCGAACGATCTACAGCAAAAATTTTTGCCCCTGCTTTTGCAAAAAGTACTGCCGCTGCACGACCATTACCCCAACCCGGACCAACACAACCTGCACCCGTAATGATTGCAACTTTATCTTTCAAACGTCCTTGAGGATTAATTTCATCAAACATATTAAATTCCTGCTTCTGGGGTTGGTAATTCAGGAGTTACACCTGCTGGGGGTGGAACTTCGAAAACATTAATCGTCATAGAGATCAGGGTGTAATACCCTGCAATCGCGACTAAATCGATTAATATATCTGTTCCAAGTAGTTGCTCTATTTCTCTATAGGTCTGTTCAGAAACTCTTTTAGTTTCATGAAGCTCACAAATGAACTGATAAATTAATTGTTCGTCTTTATGAATAAATACGGGTTGCTCACCTAAGCGAATTGCTTCAATGACGTCTGTACTTAGACCTGCTTCAATTGCATAAGGTTTATGAGCAGCCCATTCATATTCAGCGAGCCAGTGTCTACCCATTAGTAAGATAGCTAATTCACTCAAACGCGGCTCTAAACAGCTATCGTATCGACAATATTGACCAAGACTTTGTGCCAGATTGGCTAACTTCGGATGATGCAACCAGATCGCTAAAGGACCTCGCACACCTTTACGTGGACCGCTTGCAATTGCATCGAATACAACCTGTTGTTCAGCACTTAAATGTTCTGGGTCTATAGCTTTTAAACGCATGTCTATTCTCGATATAAGAAGTTGAGATAATTAATGAGATTTATCTAAAACTTAACTTGATTGATTTGAGTCAGAAGCTAATGGTGTCTCTACCAAAGAATCTTTCGCCCGTAGCAAACTACGTTTAGGTCTTTTCCCTGTTTGTTTTTCAAAGGCATCAGCATCGAAAGCATTTTCCCAACGAGCGACTGCATAGACCGCAAGCGTGTTTCCAATAATGTTGGTAATTGCCATGATGGTTGCCATAATTCGGTCAACACCAAACAAAAGTCCCAAACCACCTAAGGGTAAAGTTTTTACAGACTGTAAAGTCGCCGCCAACTTAATAAAGGCACCGCCAGCAACAGTAGTTCCACCTTTCGAGGTAAAGCTTAAAATTGCTAATAGAACCAGTTGATCGATTAAGCTCAAAGGCGTGTCAGTTGCTTGTGCAATAAAGCCCACAGCAATTGCCATATATAAAGCTGTGCCATCTAAGTTAAAGCTATATCCGGTAGGCAATACGAAACCGACAACAGCTTCGTCACAACCAGTTTTCTTGAGTTTTTCAATCAATTTTGGAAAGGCAACTTCACCAGATGCTGTACCGAATACTAAAAGTATTTCGTCACGAATCACTTTTAGAATGGTGAGGAAAGGTAGACCAATAATCCACGTAACTGTGCCAAGCGCAAATACGATAAAGAAGAAGCATGCTGCGTAGAAAACACCAATTAATTTCATTAAATAAATAAGTGTTTCACCGCCGTAACTACCAATTGCAGCCGACATCGCACCAAATGCACCGAGTGGAGCAAGCTTCATAATAAAGCCGAGCATCTTGAACAAGATGGTTTGCGCTTCATCAATTCCTTTAACAATGACGGAGTCTGGGCCACAACATAAATTGATAGCCATACCCGCTAAAATTGAAACAACCAATACTTGTAATACGTTTCCAGTCGCAAAAGCATCTACGATGGTATGGGGAATCATATTTAAGAAGAAATCAACGGCGGAAAGCGTTGCTGAGCCCTTTGCTGCATCAGGTTCAGCTAAGTCGGTTGCATGAAGACCTAACCCAGGTTGCAACACATTGACAAACACAAAGCCAATCAGCATTGCTACAGTTGTTAGTACTTCAAAATAAATAAGCGACTTAACACCCAAACGGCCCAGCTTTTTCATATCTTTAATATGAGTTAAACCATGAACCAAGGTAAGAAAAATCAAAGGAGCTAAAAGCATTTTTAGTAAAGCAATAAATGCTTGACCTAATGGCTTCATTGCCTTTGCCCATTCAGGGGAGACTAAACCCAAAATAATGGCAGCAATAATTGCAATAATTACCTGCACATGTAGTTTTTTTAACATGTCGAATTCCTATATCGAAACTTTAAAATGCTTGTGCTTGAACACATCCCTGCATTTTTTGGCAAACGAATCCCCTATAAACAACATTCATATGTGTTTAGATTTAAAGTTAACGGGGGGTTCAATTGTCTAGAGTGTTTAACTCATCGAAAAGCTAGATTTAAAAGATAATCTGTCATAGAATCAGTCCTTAATCATATTTTTCCAAATAAACCTGAACAATCCTACTTCCTAGATCAGGTTAAAAATCAATAATGATATCAATACCTTTTCACTAAAATTGATATCTTTTGATAAAGCATCACGTAATGTTAAAAGCTTATCTATAACCTTCCATATAAGTTCCATTCCTTACGTCTGAATTCATTGTTATATAATCACCATCTTTATGGAATAGGATTTAGGCACTATCAGATATGAATGAAATTAATATCGCACAAATCGACTTAAATCTTTTGAAGTGCTTTGAAGTCCTATATGAAGAACAGAATGCTTCTCGTGCAGCGGAACGTTTAGGAATTACTCAATCTGCGGTCAGTGCATCTTTAAGACGACTTAGAGACATTTACCAAGATCCACTTTTCCAACGGACAGGTCGAGGTCTAGCACCCACCACTAAAGCCCATGCTTTAAAACCATTAGTCAGCAATGCCTTAAATATTTTTAGAGAAACACTGCTATCTCTACCCAATAATGCCAATACCTTACAGCAGCGAATTATTACTCTTGGTATGTCAGATGATTTTGAAATTGCATTTGCGCAAGAGATTATCGAGCAAGTTAGATTAAAATTTCCGCATTATAGAGTCGTGATAAAACAGACATACATGCATATTATTGCTGAAATGTTAGTAAAACATAATGTTGATATTGGAGTGACTTCTGGTGGAATTTACTACCACTCTTTGTACCGAGAATTAATGGTTTTAGGTGATTATTCTTGTTTAGTAACTCACCCTGAAGATGCTGTTGACCTGACCTTAGAAAAATTTTTAGGTTTTGAACATCTATTGATTTCTAACACAGCCCAGATCGGAATAGTTGACGAACACTTAACAAAATTAAATAAAACCAGACACATATTTGCGTCCACCTCACATTTTGCAGCCATTCCTTGGTTATTAAAAAGGAAAGGATCGGTTTGTACACTTCCAACCCATGCTGCAAGAAAAATTTCTGAAATTGTACCTTCACTAATTTATACAAAATGTCCAATTTCGATACCGACCTACCCTATGGTTCTTTCATGTAGAAAAACATCGCTAAAAGACAAAGCAATTCTGGACGTCCAAGAAGTAATTAGATCAGTTATTAATAATTATAAATAAGATTTTTTTAGGCTTTTGAGATTATTGATTTAGGCACTTGTATTAAACCAACCCCGCAAAAAAACAATCCACCACCCTTTCTTGCTCGATTGCCGTATCCGAGCTTAAAAGCTGAATGATTGCGCCTTCAATCATATATAAAAAGAGTTTGGCATCCTGAAAAGTTACATCGTTTTTCAGTGTTCTAAGCTGGCTATAAATCTCATTGATGAGCCATGTTCGATATCTCACTGCGACTTGATAGGCTTTTGGATAGGTCAGTTTCGTTTCAAAAATAGCTTTAAATAATAAATAGTACGGCCCTTCTAAATCGGTATGTAAGAAATAAAGTTTCTTTAATTGCTCAATTACGTTGGTGCGGTTCGCCTCATCAGCAATTGAAACCACTTTTTCTTTTAAGCGCTCTTTTTGCACGGTTAAACAGATTTCAATAAACCGCTCTTTGGAGTGAAAGTAGTTATAAAAGGTCGCTTTTGGAATTTGTGACTCTTTCACAATTCTGTCGATGCCCACGGTATGAAACCCGTGATGGTGAAACAAATGAATTGATGTATTAACAACTTCTATAGCACGCGTTGGGAGAACTAAATTTCGCATAATTTTACCGTTATAAATTCTTGTTGTTTCTAAATGAGATACTTTTTTGGGAGAAAAAAAGGCATAGCAAAGCCGTAAAGACTGTGCATGGCACATCTCAAGTTTTATTGTTGAACTAAGTTTTAGACGAATTGATTTAAAGTCTGAAAATCTTTAGATATTCAAACTGCTTTAAAAATTTAAGTTGTGTCGTTATAGCTTTTGGCAAAGGCTGCCAAGAAATTAAGAATGTGCAAAGCCAACTCCTTTTTATAGGGAGTTCTGCCAGAGCATTAATTAAGAATTATGGTGGCAGAACGGAAGAAGGTTGACAGACTAGTATTATCTCAAACTAGCACACCCGAGGGTGTCCCTCTCCCGTCCTACCGCTACGGGAAAGAGACGAGGAGCCACCACACAAGACTATTCCTCAGAAGGAATAACTCTGATGCGGGAGATAATATTCAGCCTGTCAAAGCCGGCTGGCAATGTGGCCAGCAGGCAAAGGATAAGCTTCACATTTATTGCAGTCAAGCACACAAAATGACATTTGTTTTAAATTAGATCATTAAAAAGTAAGGATAAATAATGAGTTAGTTATTGTTTAAGAGGGGTTTATAAAGAGTGAGGTAAGATGATGGAATATGCTAGTACAGCTCTTAATAAGACTGTCATCAATATTATAGAGTGACAAAGAAATATTAATTCAATCAATTATAGTTATTACTAGGAAAAAATAATTTTTATGCGACATATATTGTCGTTGAAGTTCTTGTTACAACGGTCAAGTGTAACGAAAATACTTTAATCCCCTTATAATTAATTATAAATTTTATAGAGACAATAAGATGGCATCGACTCCACGCATTACTAATTATGATGAAGTTTTAGGCTTACCTGGTTTTTTAGAACAAAATTTAATTACACCTGAAAATTTTGATTCGGTATTCTCTGATTATCAAATTCGAGATAGGGACATGCATTGCTGCTTAGTCAGTGATAGAGGTCTTTGTAATCACAAACACAATTTCGGTTATGTTATTCAATTAAAAGATGGCTCTCTAAGTATAATGGGCAATGATTGTGCTGAAAGAAAGTTTGGAGCAAATGGAGGAATCATTCAAGGAATCAGCCTTTATGAGAACACTAAAGAAGCTGAGAAAAAATTAGGTAGAGTTTTTGATTTTGCTATTCGTATCAATGAATATATTGAAAGATTAAGTAAGATCGAGGTTAATTTAAAACTTATAGAAGATTATTACTTTAACTTAAAACTTAATATTGGCTCAAGAAATTATTTAAAACTAAATGAGCGCTACAAAGCTGCTAATACAAAAGTTGAAGTAAAGGCCTATAAATTAGGAAAACCTAATCCTGATAACCCGAATGAAGAAACTCTAATTTATATAGCAACTCATACGATTGGTCATATATCATCATTAAACATTTTTGATGATAGAAATTTCAAAGAGTTTGAAAAGAAAGTTTTTAAACTTCGTGAGGCATTGAGAGATGCTTTAAAATCTTACAACCAAATTATTGAAGGTGAAAAGATACAACCTGCTGCATTACGGAAAAGGGTTAATACGATACTGAGTCAATTGAACTCTTTTGATGAAGTAGAAACAACCATCAACACCCGAATATCTGATATTGAGAAATTTAGAAAAACGGACCCAGAAATTCTTTGTCATTTAACTGATGATTACGAGGAATCAAAAATCTTTGCCTCATTAAGTATGGCCTTTCACGGAATTGGAAATATGAAAGAAGAAACATATTTAAGAAGCCTAGAAATTAAGTATTCTACAGCTTTCAGATGTCATAGAGTTAAAGCAGCTGATCATAGCGTTATGCGACGCTCTATTTTTTATTAGTTTTTAGTGCTAAAATGCGCTTTTTCTTGGTTTTATCATCATTTTTAAGCGTTTTTTTCATTATTCATAATTGTAAAAAAACCCCGCATATAGCGAGGTTAAATAAAAGAAAAACTTATCTAATTAATCATCTTTTCCATCCTTAAAAAAATTTTTAATTTTATGCATTAAGTTCAAAATTAAACTTTCTTTAGGAGAAGCTATATACTTATTTTGCAAGAACGTAATTAAAATAACCACTGCACTATAGCTGAAAAAATATTTAAATAAATCAATTAAAGATGGTTTAAAATAGAATATTGATGGAACACCACATAACAACTGTATAATTAAGGAAGAAAACAAATATATAAATGGTATTCCTACTATTAGAATCAATCTATTAAAAAGATGCTCACTTTCATTGTAAGCAGCTTTAACAAGTCCACTAATACTGAAAAAGAATATTAAAAATATTAGGATTAAAGTAGTCTTTTGCCAAATTAACAATTTCCCATGGAATATATAAAGCCAATTTTTTTGTGGAATACTCTCAACAAAAAAACCTTTAAAAATCAAATTTAATAAAATTAAACTTAATAATAAAACAACAATTTGAGCTAATATAGCTTTCAAATATTCATTTCGCATATAATTCACATTATATTATAAAGTTAGAATCTATATTATATAGATTACTTCCTATTATCAAAAACCCTTTTCTTTTTAATCACAGTATTTTTAGACACTGGAACAACTACCAATACAGAAGTTTTTTTAATTGGTATCCGCTTCAACATTGTTTTAACTTCTACAGTATTTTGATCAACCTCTTTTTTAATCTGAGGGTCATTAATTTCAATAGATACACGCTTCAAATTCGACTGCATAAATTTCAAAGTGGTCAAAGCATAAAAATGACAATCGACGGCCTCATTGCGTGCTCGATCTGGCTTGTGCCACTCACGAATCGGTTGTTCTTTTACGTAACAAATAATTAATTTTTCTGCCGTTAATTGAAAATGTAGTAAAAGATAAAATTAAAATTTTATTTTCCCTAAGATAAGAAAGATTGAAGAAACAAGGTATAGATATCACCTTAAAATATATAATGAATATTTATACTAAATTGAGACTAGATCAGGTTTACGACTAAGCTTAGCCTTAATCGTTTTTTAAAGTTAAATGGACGAGTTATTAACAGTAGAAAAATATTTCATACCCCGAAAAGAAAAAACCGCCTTAACTGGCGGTTTTTTAAGTTACTGATTTAACAGCTAATCTTGGTAGGTATATCCAGACTCGAACTGGAGACCTCTACGATGTCAACGTAGCGCTCTAACCAACTGAGCTATACACCTAGAATGGAAAGCATCATATTCATTTTTCAAAAGCAA
>Ga0308165_1005156_pt1 | contig 12345 bp, 9 predicted proteins | sample PhyWR2_FD_201032 | JGI IMG/M metagenome (GOLD analysis project Ga0308165, IMG submission 201032) | Phyllosphere microbial communities from UC Gill Tract Community Farm, Albany, California, United States - DLSLW.R2 | ecosystem: Host-associated > Plants > Phyllosphere > Unclassified | place: USA...
AGCGATGTACTTTTACCTACCAATCCAAAACAGCGTAATGAAGTTATAGAATGGTTATTTGCAGCGCTTAATTCAGTAGAAATGGCGAGCCTTCCTTGGGCTTTATTAAAATTTTCTAATGCTCAGACAGATACTCCCACCCACGAACAATTTGATGCCTTTCTTCACTCTCGACTCCAACATATGGAGTCAATTCTTGCTGAGCGAGAATGGCTAACGCAGTCATTTTCTATTGCTGACATTGTTATGGCTGACGTATTACGATTGGTAAATAGATTTGATGGATTAACAGAGTTTCCCCATTGTCTCGCATATGTTCAAAGAGCCACTACACGCCCTTCTTTTCAAAAAGCGTATGCTGACCAAATGGCTCATTTTGCAGCGGCAGATGCCAAGAAGAATGCTTAAACATGTTATTTATCCATTCTACATTTATAAGCTAAAAATGAAGCTTTATTGATCACGCCAAGGTTTCAAAAAACGTTTTACATACTTTTTAAAAGGCCAAGTAAACTGTTTTATAAAACTATTTGGGATTTTATAGCCCACTGTTCCATACACACTTGCCAAATGTTTAGGCATATAGACGGTTTTAAAAATGACATCATAAAATGGAATAAACGCAGCGTAATTTTTATCAATGGCAGGTTTTTCCGAAGAATGATGCCAATGGTGGAATTCTGGCGTTGCGATAATCCAGCGCAAATAGGGAAACCGAAAACGTACATTGGAGTGAATAAAAATAGCGTGAAATGAAATAAAAACTAAATAAGCAAAAACTGCTGAAGTATGAAAGCCCAACAGGAAAATAGGTAAAGTGGCAATAAAGCGAGTCATCAGTACTTCAATGACATGCAGACGAGAAGAAGCTAACCAATCCATATATTCAGTTGAATGATGAATTGCGTGAAAGCGCCATAAGAAATTAACTTCATGCATAGCGCGGTGCAACCAATACACTGTAAAGTCGACTACAATTAATAGTTCAATAAATTGCAGCCAAATTGGTTGAGCTTGTACATAAGGCACAATTGGATTATCAGGTAGATGTGTAATCCAATATTGAATCGGCATGACCGTTAAAAAGCTGAATAATTGAATCCCCACATGGCTGACCATGAAATACTTCATATCGGTCACCCAGCCCACTCTTAATATTTTCTGTTCAGGATTTTTAGCAAAAAAACCTTCAAGGGGAATAAAAATGAACGCTAAAATGAATAAGGTCAGTACAAAATAATCGATACCAGCATAAAACGGTACACTTGGTAAAACGGGCGCCTCAATTACACCACAGCCCAAAACTGCTGCTACAAGTGAAAAACATAGTCCGTAAAAGCCATATCGGTTTTGACGGACAATTGCACTAAATGCACCGAAACCAGCACTAATAATAATGCCCGTAATCAGCCCATAATAAAAAAGATTATAGTGTTTTGCATAAATAGGACGGAGTTCTGGGGTGGTTAATACACTGGGAAATAAAAAACATAATGCCCCAAATAAACACAACAAGCTTAAAGACATTGAAATGAAAGCACTGATTTTTCCCAAACCAGCGTTCAGTTCTAAATTTTCAAATTTTGCTCTTAATTGATCTGTCATAATTCATATACAATTCTTATTGTGTATAACGCGAATGCTATCAAAATTTAATAATAAATTGGAAAGAACTTTAACTTCTCACTTCTCAGATCAAAGCCCTTAATCTGAAAATAGAATTTTAAATAGTTGTAAATAGTTCTTATAAAACTTCAAATATTTGACCGACAGATTGAATCAGCCATTTTCTGGCAATAATATCATCACTGCGATTAAACCAATTCAAGCTCACTTTAAAAGAATCCATAGCAAAAGGTAATTCAAACATTTGGACATTACCATGTGCTAAATAATGCCGAGCTGCGCGCGATGGTAATGTCACCAACATATCTGAACTCTGCAAAACACCTTGTAAAACACTAAAATGTGGAACCTCTAAACGAATTCGTCGCTTTAAATCCATTGTTTTTAAATATTGCTCAACTTGGATATGCCCTGTCGATGACTTGATAGCAATATGATCTTCTTGCAAATATTGCTCTAATGTCAGTTGCTGCTGTAGCCTTGGATGGTCAGCTCTAGCAATACATACATACCTTTCTTCAAATAAAGTACGCGTTTCTATTTTGGGCATTATGGTCTGCGTACTATTAAATACAGCTAGATCTAAAAAGCCATCAATAAGCCACTGTTCAACCTTAGACGACTGAATCTCTTCAATCTCAATTTGAATATAGGGCGCTGTTTTCTGCAAAAAAGCCATAAGACTAGGCAAGAGACAAATCTCCCCAGCATCTGACAGTCCAATTCGGAAAGTTTTATTTGAGTTTTCAGGACGAAATTCCTGTGCTTGAGCGATCGCTGATTCAATATTAAAAATTGCTTGATGAAAAATTGGATAAAGCTCATGAGCAACTTTTGTCGGTTCGACCCCACCTCTGCTTCGGGTAAACAACTCATCATTTAACTGACGGCGTAAACGGTTCAAATTATAAGTCACAGAAGGCTGACTCAAATTTAATTTATCAGCAGCTTTACTAATATGCCGAGACTCATAAATACAGACAAAAACTTTAATCAAACCTAAATCCATGGCTCTGATCCTTTAAATACTCTAAACAAAGACTTTAACTTCTTTGTTTAGAGTTTAGTTCCTTTTATAGGAATAAAAATGCTTAATTTTTATGGAGATGTGCTTGAATTTAGCATTACACGTTTGGTTCGATTACAAATACTTATAGCAATAACACTTAAGGTTGCCAGCACACAAGGAATGGCTAGCGCGATAAAATTATATTCAATGGGTAGATGTAAACTTAAAAGCCAACCACATAAAATCGGACCTAAAATTGCCCCAATACGGCCTACACCTAAAGCCATACCAATGCCCGTACTGCGGATTGGTGAAGGATAAAACTGAGCCATATAAGCTAGCAATAAAATTTGCCCGCCAATAGATGCCGCTCCAGCAATGGCAACACAGAGATATAAAATGACCATGGGTAAAGCATAGCTCAGCAAGTATAGTGAAATTGCACCCGCTAAGAAGAGTGAACAAATGACCTTGCCTAGGTGAAAACGATCAGCAAAGTATCCTCCACCGATTGCACCCAACATCCCGCCCAAGTTTAGTGCCAATAAAAAGACCAGACTGGTTGATAAATCATATCCGGCCTCGACCATGAGTTTTGGTATCCAGTTACCGAGCGCGTACACCATGAGTAAAGCCATAAATACACTCAGCCAGAAAAACACAGTGGCTAAAGCACGATTCTCAGTAAATAGAGCAACCAAAGGTCGAGCCGTAGTTTGTTGATTTTCTTGATGTAATACGATGCTCGTATGATCAGTTATGCTTTGTTGTGGTGCTAATTGTTGAAGTAAGTCACGTACCTCATTCCATTTTTTCTGGCGAACCAGATAATCGATTGATTCGGGTAAAAATTTCCAAATAATAGGTAATGAAATGAGTGGAATGCCCGCCAAAATAAACATGATTTGCCAACCAAACTTAGGAACCAGCCACATGCCTAAAAGCGCTGAGCTCATCCCGCCAATCGCATAGCCGCTAAACATGAGTGATACCAAAGTTGATCGTAATTTCTTTGGGGCAAACTCGGTCATTATGGCAATGACATTTGGCATTACGCCGCCCAAACCGAGGCCTGCAATAAAACGATAAATGGCAAACTCTTTAGGACTGTTGGCAAAACCACATAACACCGTAAAACCACTAAAAATAAAGACACACAGCATAATTAAACGCTTACGGCTAAAGCCATATGACTCTAATTTGTCGGCCAAACTACCGAAAATCATGGCACCAAACATCATGCCAAATAATGCAACACTGCCCAGCAATCCAGCAGTCATACTATCTAACTGCCAATGTTGCATGAGCTTAGGCAATGCCACACCATAAATGACTAAATCATAGCCATCAAAAATAATAATGAGCGCACTCAGCAAGATCACCCGCCAATGTAATGGCGTTAATCTTGCATCATCAATCAATTGATTTGCATTTAGTTTTTCCATAATTGCTTTCCTTAGCAAATTTTGTGTAAAACAAAAATTTATTTAAATGGTTGCCATTTTTAATTGATGTAATTGTTGCTTTGCTTCTGCAACATCCTGTTCTAGATCGTGTTGCCATAACCAATCAAACCGATGTTCAAGATGTTCACCAATTTCGGCAAATGTTGGGTACTGAGTCGAATAACACTCATAAATTTCGCCAGACTCACGAGAAGTTTGCTGAACACGACAAGCACGTTTTAAACGGAGCTTTTCATAAATTGAAGACACATCGATTAACTGATCTGCTTGTAAGTTTTTTGTCGACAATAATGCTGTAAGGATTAATGCATCTTCAAGACCTTGTCCTGCTCCTGCACCTTGATGGGGTAACATCGCATGTGCAGCGTCGCCCATGACAATGACATGACCTGAGGCACTTTGATAAGTCGAAAGTTCTTCAATTTCATGTAAAGCCCAAATGGTAGGCTGTTCAATTAAACCCAGTAATGTTTGGCAGCTTTCGCTCCAGTCTGAAAAATCGGAAAGCATTTGAGCTTTATCGACAGGCTTAGTCCACGGTGTATCGGCTGGTAGTACTGTATCTTCGCGGTTTGAGCAGAAAGCAACGATATTAATTTGCTCACCTTTACGAATCGGGAACGTTAAAATATGTTTATCTTTACCCAATAACATTTGGGGAATATCTGCTAAATCTGTATCGCCATTTATTTGCTGCAAAGCTTCTTTAAATGAAGCGTAAGAAATAATTCCACGATATGCCCAAGTTCCTGAAAAACGTGGATGAACTAGTGGTAAATGATGAGAAGCTAAAACATATTGGCGCGCCACCGAGCGGATACCATCAGCCCCAATCAAATAATCGCACTCATGCTGACTACCATCATTAAAGTGCAAAATTACCTGATCATCTTGTTCTTCAATCGCCTCTAGGCGTTTAGAAAAATGCACATTTTGCGTAGGCATGTGAGGAATAATGGCATCTAGAAAATCAGCACGATGAACAGATGACTGCCCTACACCTGTCGCTATAGATGCAGATAAATATTCATCGCTATAACCATTGCGCCATTGAAACCAAACATCTTGAAATGGTGGCGATACTTTATCTGCAATTGCATGATATTCGTTAGCTAAACCTAACAGTTCAATGGCTTTGACCGCATTGGCACCAAAAGAAATCCCTGCCCCAATTTCAGAAAACTGAGGTGCAGATTCAAACATTTGGACATCTAAATGGGCATGTTTACTTAAATTACTTGCTAAAGCCAGACCAGCAATACCACCACCGACCACGGCAATTCGAATATGTGTATTCATGTGTTTGTTCCTTAAACATCATTATCGTTTTCACATATTCATTTTTGAGAAGTTGGCTTATAAAGTCCAATTAGTATTTTTTTTGTTCAATTATTTAAAAATTAAATAATAGCCATTTGGGCGAGCCTCTATAAAGCCTAAAGACCGCCCATGCTAATAAATGATCGTTAAAACACTTTATGGTGTGCCTGGCGGGGTTCCAATAGCATATTTCATGGGAGCTTCATAAGTCGTCTCGGCAACCGGTGAAACGCGCCAAATCGTATTGCCCACATCATCTGCAACTAACACAGCACCTGAGAAATCAATTGCTACACCCACAGGGCGACCATACGCTTTGCCTTTATCACTGAGGAATCCTGTCAAGATATCTTGCGGTGGACCAGAGGGTTGGCCACTTCTAAATGGTACAAAAATGACTTTATAACCACTGTGAGGCTTACGGTTCCAAGAACCATGCTGACCGATCAATGCGCCTCCTCTAAATTGCGGCATGAGTTCAGCTGTGTAAAATGCAAGACCTAAAGAAGCCGTGTGGTTACCTAGTGCATAGTCGGGTTTAATTGCACGAGCAACCATATCCGGATTTTGTGGTTTTACTCGCACATCTACATGTTGACCATAATAGCTATATGGCCAGCCATAAAAAGCTCCATCTTGGACTGACGTCATATAGTCAGGTACTAAGTCACTACCAATTTCATCGCGCTCGTTAACCACCGTCCAAAGTTTTCCACTTTGCGGTTGCCAAGCCATACCATTAGGATTACGCAGTCCTGTTGCAAATGGGCGTGACTGACCACTTGCGATGTCAAACTCTGTAATTTGTGCACGGCCTTTTTCTTGATCTAGACCATTTTCAGCAACATTACTGTTAGAACCAACGGTAATGTAGAGCTTTGTACCAGCTGGATTAGCAATTACATTTTTGGTCCAATGGTGGTTTAAAGGACCACCCGGTAAATCCAACACTTTGGTTCCACTGGATGTAATTTGAGTTTCACCCTCTTGATAAGGAAAACGCACAAGCGAATCCGTATTGGCTATATATAAGTTATTACCGACCAATGCCATACCAAATGGAGAATTTAAGTTTTGAAGAAATACCGTTTTCTGATCGGCAACTCCGTCTCCATTGGTATCACGAAGTAAGCTAATACGGTTTGCACTTGGATGAGATGAGCCTGCCCGCTTCATCACAAAAGACATAATTTTACCTTTAATGCCTTTGCTATCTTCTGGTTTAGGTGGAGCATCTGTTTCCGCAACCAATACGTCACCATTCGGCAATACATAAAGCCAACGTGGATGCTCAAGTCCTTTGGCAAATACTTTTACCTTTAAACCTTCTGCTGGTTTTGGCATTACCCCACTCGGCCAGCCTTCTGCTGGCGCTATATTAACGGTGGGAAATAAACTTGATTTAGGTTCAGGTAATTTTGGATCTGGACCATAACTCTCAGTAATCGGATATTGCGAGGATGAAGCACATCCAGCTAATGTAATTAAAACCGTAGTGCCTAAAACTGGCAGTAAAAAACGTGTCGTCATGGGTTATCTCCATTTATTTTTTGTCGTCATGGAAATAGCGTAATTTATGTTTGCAATTAAACAAGCAACTTTAATGGAGTCTTTTGTTTATGGCTTGCAAAAAAGTTCTTTATCTTTTGGTAAAATCATCACTGAAGTAATTTCTCCATTTTTCATATAATAAATTTTAAGCCGATCTAATGAGAGCGCTGGAGATGAAAGTGGATTATGAGTAGGCTCTATTTGGGTAATATCATTAATATTAATTTTCCATCGGAATACCAAACTCTTAATCATTAAAGTGTCGTTCTCTACCAAATAATAAGTATTAAATATGGGAAGCCAAATAAGAAAAATGATTAAACTATAAATGACGAGATGTGGAAAATTTGAAGCTAAAGAATAAAGATGGTTTGCTTCATAAATTTTTATAACAATATTGGCAGTGATAATAATAAATATTAATAAAAGCCACCAATCAATTTTTGATCTAAATTTCAAAAGTTATTCTCCACATCTAAATGTTATTTATAACGAGACTTTCTATATTTTTTATAAAATAATTGAACTAAAAATTAGCTTTAAACGTCAATGATACAAAATCTCGATCATCTATCGTGCTAAATTCATTAGAACCAAAAAAGTTATTATAGGCAATCTCTGTTGTATATTTTTGCTGATAAATCATAGATAACGCCGCACTTACACTCATTTGCCCTTCTTGAAAGTTTTGGCTATATCCATAAACATCATGTCTAAAACTAAGACTTGGCGTAATCACTGTAGAGGGTAAAATATCTTGATAATTTAATGCGCCACGTAATCGGTAGCCAAATGACCATTCATTAAAAAATCCGTTTTTATTGCAAAAGCGTTCATTTAAATTGTCTATTTCTGCATTTGTAAGATGGGCTGTACCATACGGCGTACATTTAAACTCGCCTGTTTCAGGATTATAAGCACCTGTTGAAAGCTCACTACGGCCAAATGCGCCTGTCCGGCCAAACCGATGATTACCAATATCTGCAATATGATTTAAGGCAAAGTCTGTAGACCATGTCATCGAATTTGCTCCCAAAATATTGAATATGCTGTCAGTTGCTCCAACCGAAAATTGTGTTACGGGTAAGCGTACATATCCTTGAATATATTGACCTAATTCAACAGTTTTTCCCGGCGGCGCAAATGGTGTTCCTTCCGATAGCACTTGAGCATAGACAATGTCTGTGCCGTTTAGTTGTAAAGGTTGATTAGGTTTGTGGGTTAATTCACTAAAAACGGTTGTTGTTCCAACTTTCCCAGTCAGACTTAATCCAAACATTTTGATATTTTCAGGATAGATAGAAAAATAACTTGCGGTATTAAAATGTTCGGGTCCTGCTGCTGTTACAGCCGTTCCATCAAAGTTTGCATTACGGCTATGGTAGTTCGCATAGTAAATACCTAACTCAGCATTATTTAAACTTGGTAATGTCTGTTTTAAAGCAATGCCATATTGGCCATTGTCCTTTGCTTTTCTACTTTCTGCACGTGGAATATAGGTACGTAAACGAATTGCGGTATCTGATAATTTATCTCCCCCTCCAGCAATCAGAACTGGACCTGCGTTTTCGGGCACAAAGTCCGAAATCTCAAAGAAAGTTCCGTTACCATCAACAACTGAAGGTCTAAATTTAAATTGATAGAAACCTTCTATTTTCAGTTGGAATGATTCTTTCTTTTGCATCACCACCCGGTCGGTTAATTGCGGCAAAATCAAATGCACTCACCGAATTTAAACCGTTTTGAAAAAACTGAGATTTGCCCCAATTTAAAGTCTGTTTGCCTAATTTTAAATTGATGCTTTTTCCATCGTCCAATTCAAAATCTTTCCATATATAGGCATTCCATAAATCGATACCTTTGAACATTGCGAGCCTTGGCCATGCTGAGTCATTAAAGGTTTTAAAGTCTCCTTGTCCTGTCTCATAGGCATGGCCATACCAGTATTTAGTGCTAATAACCGCACCTTGTTGTTGTCCATTTAGCTTAACTTCAGTTAAGCCTCTGATGATCTGTGAAATGGCATCATATTTACTAAAATTCATTCGCCCATCATCACCATTCACATCAATGCTAGCGCCTTGTTTGCCTATTTTGTTTGCGTCAGGCCGATAAAGTAATGAAACGGATGGATCTTGCGTACTCCAACTTGCACCTAGGCTTAATGTCGTTTTTGTCTCGAACTTCCAGTCTTTATCAATATCAAAACTGGCTGCATTTGCTTTAGACATGAATAAAATTAGGCTTAATGAAACACCTATTTTTTGAATATATAAAACGTGATTATTTCTTTGATTTAAATAGACGTAATGACCCATCATATTATCTCCTTATAAATATGATTTTTCTTATTTATTGCTTATTATTTAAAGCCATCCATTGGCTTTAAATGGTTTTCATAAGCAGGTATTTTTTGCCCTAGGCTGGTTGTTCAACCTGATCTAATTGTTGAATGAATTGTTCAGCCAAGGGCCAATAGCCAAAGCCAGATGCAGGATTTAAATGCCCCACTTCACCCAAATTTACGAGTTGACTACCCCACTTTTCTGCCATTTCACCTACAGCTTCATAACGAGCTAAATGGTCATTGGTGCTTGCAACCAAAATGCTGGGAAAAGGTAGTTCTTGATCTGGTAAAGGACTCCATCCTTCTTGATGAAGTACGGTTGGGCTTGGATAATTTTCTGGCCAGCTTTCGTTTAAGTCAGGGGGAGCCACAAGTAAAGCACCCTGAATTGGTCGTTGATATTTTGCAGCCCAGTGTAGTGTCATCAGCACGCCTGCGCTGTGTGCAACCAAAATGACAGGCCCTTGTATTTGTTCGAGTTGTGCCTGAATAGCAGCAACTCTATTTTCACAATTGAGTTTGTTGGTTTGCACAGGTGGTACACAGCGAACCTTTGCTAACTTTGTTTCTAAGATTGTTTGCCAATGCTCGGGAACATGATCGCGTAACCCTGGAATAATTAAAATTGTTGCTTTGGTTTGTATTTTTTCCATTTCAACGCCTGTGAATTTTGCCATCTAGGAGCCATAAGAATTTTTATAAAACTCCATTCACAATAAAGGCTCATTTCAGTTAATGGTGTACATAAGGCGTCACGGACTTTTCATTTGACGACACATCTTTTTAAAATTTCGTAAATTAATTAAAATAGTTTTTGTAATTACAAGTGAGGCAAAAGAATAGTTTTAAAATTAAGTAGACATCACGATTAGGCTCTTAAATAAAAGCTTTTGTAATGTAGATATTTTAGTTATAACTAGATATGAGCTGTAAGGAATATGGCTGATTAAGAACAGGAGATAATAAAATGGTGCCTCTTGCGCATACCGCCTCTTTAAAAAATTATTTGGCAGTTGCTCAGCAATTAGATCTAAATCCCTACCATTTATTATCACGTGTTGGGCTTAGCCAAACTCAATTGAATGATCTTAAACAACGTATTCCTGTAGATAAAGCCATTACCTTGCTTGAAGACTCAGCCCAAATGAGTAATTGTGATGTATTCGGTTTATATATGGCAGAGCAACGTGAAATCGCGGATTTTGGTGAACTGAGCTTATTATTAAGTTACCAATACACTTTGAGAGAAGCGCTACAAACGATTGTTCGTTATAGAAATTTACTCAATAACTCACTTGAAATATATATCGAAGAAATTGACGATACGGTTGTTATTCGAGAGGAAGTAGTGACAACAACTTGCGGGTATAGTCGCCAAGCCACAGAACTTGCTTTAGGAATCACCCATCGTTTTTGTGCAGCACTCATGATGCAAAAATGGCGGCCGTTAAGTATCCACTTTACTCATAACCCGCCCAGTGATTTAACTTTGCATCGGCGGATTTTTGGCTGTGCGCTCGAGTTTGGTAGTGACTTTAATGGTATTGTTTGTACGGCGGCCGAACTTGATACAACAAACCCTCAAGCAAATCTGGCTATGGCCAACCATGCACAGCGTTATTTAGATATTTTGCAGAATAGCAATGAATCGACCATGATTTTTGATATTCGTAAAAGTATTTATCTTCTTTTGCCAATGGGCCGCGCTACGATTGATCAAGTCGCTCAAACACACGGTATTCACGTACGGACTTTACAACGTCGATTAGAAGAAGCTCAAACGAGTTTTAGTGATTTAATGAATGAGGTACGCAAAGATCTCGTATTTCGTTATTTAAAAAATCTAAATTATTCACTCGCTCAAGTGTCTGATATTTTAGGTTACTCAATGCCGAGTTCTTTTACACGTTGGTTCATTAGCCAATTTGGTATATCACCAAATATGTGGCGTAGTCACAATAAAGCTCTGCTCAGTTAATTTCTCTTTATTTGACGCCAAATGAAGTCATTTAAAATATAAGGAAGCTGGAGAACTACTCCATAGCTTCCTTAAAAATCTAATTTTTAAAATTAAAACCACAAGCGCATAAGCCCAAGAACCAATACCACTAAAAAGATGCTTTCGCCGATCATTAAAAGAATCGGTTTAATGCCGACAGATGCTAATTCTTTTAACTGAGTTTTCATTCCTAAAGCACTAATTGCAATGACTAAAAACCAGCGTGATAAATCATTAATTCCATTTTGAACCATCGTTGGTACCCATCCTGTACTGTTAATACAAGCCAGTATTAAAAAGCCAACAGCAAACCAAGGCAGTAATGGTGGCCGCTCTCCAGTTGAATCTGCTCCTTGCATACGGGTAATCATAGCCGCACAAACAATGACTGGAAGCAGCATCGCCACACGCATGAGTTTAACAACAGTCGCCGTATCACCCGTTTGAGTAGACATGCTATAGCCAGCGCCGATCACTTGCGCCACATCGTGAATCGTTGCACCAAGAAACACACCAGCTGCTTGAGGCGATAACTCTAACCACTTCGCGATCATCGGATAGACAATCATTGCAAATGTTGAAAGTGCTGACACGCCAATCACGGTAAACAGAGTCGCTTTTTCTTTTTGCGGATGATTTGGAAAAGCAGCCGATAGTGCCAGTGCGGCTGAGGCACCGCAGATTGCCGTTGATCCACCAGTGAGCATGCCAAATAGTTTTTGGAAACCTAAGATTTTAGCTGCAATAACAGAAACGGCGATTGTGACAATAACCAGAGTGACGACTAACGCAACAGGTTGCCAACCTAGTGCGGTAATTTGCCCCAAAGTTATACGCATTCCGAGTAATGCAATACCCATCCGAAGCACACTACGTGCGGTAAATTCAATACCTACCTTACATTTACTTTCCGCTGCTAAAAAATTCACGCTCATGCCGAGCAATAGTGCAAATAGCATGACTGGCGCACCATAGTGCTCTGATAAAAAACAGGCAGCCGCAGCAACGACCGAACTGACGACAAAGC
>Ga0308165_1005158_pt1 | contig 12343 bp, 12 predicted proteins | sample PhyWR2_FD_201032 | JGI IMG/M metagenome (GOLD analysis project Ga0308165, IMG submission 201032) | Phyllosphere microbial communities from UC Gill Tract Community Farm, Albany, California, United States - DLSLW.R2 | ecosystem: Host-associated > Plants > Phyllosphere > Unclassified | place: USA...
CTACGTTTGATAACTTCGCGATGCAGCACATTCGCGATCAGGACGATATCTATCCGGTGTTCAGAGAGCTGTTCCATAAGCAATCTACCACCAGCAACAGCTAATCCCGCCGCCGGTCCTTGACCGGCGGCGTCATTTTTATCAGAAGTTCACGTTCATCTTCGCCCAGAAGGTACGGCCTGGCTCGTTTACCGGGGTGTCCGATGAGTAGCCAAAGCTGCTGTTGCCGGCCAGGTTAAGATGCTCGCTGTAGGCTTTATCCAGCAGGTTATCCACCCCGCTGCTCAGCTTCAGGTTCTTATTCACTTTATACGCCGCATTGGCAGAGACAATCGCGAACCCGGCGCTCTGGTCAAAGTCTTTCCCCACCACGTTTCCTTCGTTCATCGCCACCCGATGCTGAGGGCTGACCATGCGCAGCAGCCCGGTCGAACTCCAGCTGTCTTTCTCCCACGTCAGACCGAGACGCGCTTCCAGCGGCGGCATTTGCGGCAGCGGCTGGTTGTCGTCGGTGTTCTGGCCCCAGGAGTAGTTCAGCGTGGCGTCGGTTTTCCACTGGTCGCTCAGCTGATATGAGGTTCCCATTTCGCCGCCCATAATGGTGGCATCGACGTTGTCGGCCTGACTGACGTGGCTGTCGTCCGGATCGTAGATAAAGAGAATGTAGTCGTTGATGCGCCCGACGTAAGCGGAGATCCAGCCGGTTGTGCGTTCACCTTTATACTGGGCACCGATGTCCAGCTGGGTGGTTTTTTCCGGCTTCAGGTTGTCGAACACGTCCGAGGTGCCGTCCGGCCCGTAGGTCGGGGAAAACAGTTCCCAGTAATCCGGGAAGCGTTCGGTGTAGCCAAGCCCGGCGTAGACCATCGCCGGTGCCGTGCCGAGGTTATGCTCCACGCGTAAAAAGCCCGCAGGCAAAATATCTTCGCGGCTGTCGCTGCCCACACCGGTGTAATTATCTACTTCGACCTTATCCAGACGCGCACCGCCAATCACTTTGCTCAGGTCGGTGGCATTCCAGGTCAGCTCGCTGAACGCGCCGTAATCGTGGAAACGGGCATCCTCCTGCCAGCCGGCATCTTCGTCGTCTTCATTGCTGCGATGGGTGTTGGTTTGCATATCCACGCCGCTCTGCAGCTGATAGTCCGACCACAGCCAGGTGCCCATCATCCTGCCGCCGACGGTCCGGCGATCGACCTGTTTTTCCATCGGCATCGACATATCCATCGAGCCCATCGGCATCCCGCCCGACATCGTGCCCGGCGAGCGCATCGAGTAGTTATCCATGATGTGGTTGGCATAGTTGTAATACATGCTCATATCCAGCGAGTCGAAGACCTCGCCGATATTCTGTTTCTTAAAGCGCAGGCCCAGGCTTTCGCGTTTGAACTGGGAACCGTCCATCCCGCGTCCTGCGTAGCTGGCGTCGCCATTGCCCTGCCCGGCGGTCAGCTCCAGCAGCGTGTCGGCATCCGGGGTCCAGCCGATGGCCAGATCGGTGTTCCATTTGTCCCACTTCGAGGCCACGCTATCGCCATTCCCGTCTTTGTAATCGCCGGATTTTGATTTATTGCCGTTCAGGCGCACATAGCCCGTCTCGTTGCCAAAGCTGACGTCGGCGTTCTCATCGAAGCGATCGTTAGAGGCAGCCAGCAAGCTGGCGTCGCCCTTGATCCCCGCTTTATCAAAGCGCGGTGGTTCACGGTCGAAGCGCACCGTCCCGGCAGAGTTGCCTGGCCCCCAGAGCACGGTCTCCGGCCCTTTGGTCACCGTCAGCAGGTCATAGCTTTCCGGCGAGATGTACGAGCTGGGAGCATCCATGCGTGACGGGCAGGCACCGAGCATTTCGCTGTCGTTGGTAAGCAGGCGCAGGCGCGAGCCAAACATCCCGCGAAATACCGGGTCGCCATTGCTGCCGCCGTTGCGGATTTGGCTGAACCCAGGAATGGTTTTCAGGTAATCGGAACCGTCGCTGGCCGGTACCGGCTGACGGGGCGCTTTCGGGGAGGTCACCACTTCAAGGGGCGAAAGCACTGGCGCGGTCACGGTGATTACATCGTCATCGTCTGGCAGCGGAGCCGCGTTTTTTTCTGCGGCAAGCGTCGAACACGAGATCGCGACCAGCAGCGACCACGCCAGCGGATGAGGGGCAAATTTAACTTTTTTCATTACGGTACCTGGGCTTATCATTTCGTGATGTACCACTGCAAAGAACGAATCCCTTAGTTCAGAGAATGACCGTAACGAGCAGGCACATAAGACAGGCCGAAATTTTGCCGGGGAGAATGAAGGGGAACAACGATTAGTGAAGAGAATATAAAGTGCAAAAAGGGGTTGAAATTAAATGCAGCCAGTGATTAATTCCCTGGCTGCTTTCATTTAGTCACTGAATTTTTGCGTTTCCAGTCGTTGATTAATCAACTGAATGCAGTTGCGGCCACTTTTCTTGCCGATATACAAGGCCTGATCCGCTCGCTCAAGCACTTCACGCAGGACTTCGCCGGGATGAATCCGCGTCAGGCCGCCAGTAAAGGTAATGCGAATAATATGCTCTCCGGCAATCGTTTCCAGTTGCGCAAGGTCGCGACGAAGGCGTTCGGCAATTGTGACGGCCTCGCGATCGTCTCTGGCATGCAGTAAAACAATAAACTCCTCGCCGCCATAGCGATACATCGATTCAGACCGGCGAATATTATTACTCATATTCAGGGCCAGCGAACGCAACACAATATCCCCGTTGAGATGCCCGTAAGTATCATTCACTTTTTTAAAGTGGTCGATATCCAGTAATAATAAATACAGCCCCTCAGCGCCCAGCTCTTTATTCATGCTGGCAAAAGATTCGTCGAGGATCCGCCGCAGGGGTAAACCGGTCAGCGCGTCATAGCTGGTGCGCAGCTGCAGAAGATGGACTTTATAAGTGGTCAGGGCTTCGGTAAATGCCAGCAGCGACTGTTCAAAAACGTCAAATACGCCGTCGGTCTGATATTTGTCATTGATGGCAGTAATAAGATTGCGGCAAGCCTGATGCACGCGAATATGCTTTTTACTGATATCCAGTAAAAAGTTTTTCCCTTCCCGCTCCTCTAACAGCCGGGTGTGAATCCAGTGGCCAAAGTCACAATGCTGGTGGGCGTCATCACAGGTTATTTCCGGTAAATCGACGTCATGATTAGCAATAAAGCGCAGTATTTTGACTAACCATTTAAAATGCGCATCCGTAGACTGATTTAACCCACGGATGGTTTCATCAATCTCTGCGAACTTCCTGTTCATAGGATCTCCTAAATAACAAATTAATAACATTAAAAATCATAACAGATTTAATCTCAATAACTGTCAGGGCATTTAAATATTATATAGGGGGCTATTAATAAATCCATGAAATGATTGTTTCCAATTATCTGTAAGGCTTTCTTTGTTCCACGCCTCGGGCATTCGCCCAAATCAGCACATTTTTTGGATAAAAACCCTGTTTCCCGGCGGTCGAGGGCGTAAAGTAAGCACGCTTACTTTTCTTTTTTTGGCAAGGAATACAACATGCTTGACCCTACCCTGCTCATTCTTCTGGGCCTCGCCGCGCTGGGCTTTGTCAGCCACAACACCACGGTCGCTATTTCCATTCTGGTGCTCATTATTGTGCGGGTAACCCCGCTCAACACCTTTTTTCCGTGGATTGAAAAACAGGGCCTTACCGTCGGCATTATCATCCTGACCATCGGGGTAATGGCGCCAATCGCCAGCGGCACGCTACCGGCCTCCACGCTGATCCACGCCTTTATGAACTGGAAATCCCTGATCGCCATCGCCGTTGGCGTGTTTGTCTCCTGGCTGGGCGGACGCGGGGTGACGCTGATGAGCTCTCAACCGACGCTGGTCGCCGGACTGCTGGTAGGAACCGTGCTTGGTGTGGCGCTGTTTCGTGGCGTCCCGGTCGGGCCGCTTATCGCCGCCGGGCTGGTGTCGCTGTTTATCGGGAAGTCGTAGCAAGGTTGGCAATATAGCGGGCCGGGGTCTGGCCGAGCCCCTTCTTAAACATGGTGATAAACGCGGTGGTGGAGTCATAGCCCAGAGCTTGCGCCACCTGCTGCACCGACTGGCCGCCAATCAGCCCCTGGAGCGCCAGAATCAGCTGGAGCTGGTGCCGCCAGCGCCGAAAACTGAGCCCGGTTTCGCTCACCACCAGCCGGGCCAGATTGCGCTCACTCATCGCAAAATGCTGTGCCCACTGGTGCAGCGTCTGCCAGGCGGCGGGCGCTTCGGCCATCATTTCACTCATCAGGCGAATTTTGGGGTGGGATGATACCGGAAGCTGGAGCTGCTCCTGCGGCTGGCGGGGCAACTCGTCAAACAGCACCTCCACCAGCCGCGAGGTGGCAGGCTGCTGTTGACCCGGGCTGCGCTCGGCCAGCGTCAGGATCAGCTCCCGCACCAGCGGCGAAATTTTTAGCGTGCAGCAGCGCGTCGGCAGCGTCACCGCGCCGGGCTCAATAAACAAAAAGCAGAGCCGGGCGCTGGGCGTGGCTTTATTGCTGTGCGCCAGCTGTCCAGGGATCCAGACGGCGTACTGCGGAGGCACCATCCACAGGGCGTTATCCACTTCGCAGGTAATGGCCCCGTGCAGCGCAAGGATCAGCTGACCCTTGCGATGCTGATGTCGGGGGATACGCTGCTCGTCTTCCACCACCCGCACATGAAATGCCACCGCCGCATCGTGCTGGCTGTCAGGATCGTAACCCTCAAGACCGAGACCAATCATCATGTTGTCCGATATTAGCGATAATCTGTCATTTTAGCTTGATTTCATCTGCGCTGAAAACGCGTATCGTGTGGGCTCATTTCGACGTAAGAGAAAATCATGACTACTGCCACGCCTGCCTCCGGTAAACAACACGCCCTGCTGATTGCCGGGATCCTGATGATTGCCACCACGCTGCGGGTGACCTTTACCGGCGCCGCGCCGCTGCTTGACGCCATCCGCAGCGATTATGGCTTAACCACGGCGCAGACCGGGCTGCTGACCACCCTTCCCCTGCTGGCCTTCGCGCTGATCTCTCCGCTGGCAGCCGGCGTTGCCCGCCGGATCGGCATGGAGCGCAGCCTGTTTATCGCCCTGCTGCTGATTATGGCCGGGATCGCCCTGCGCTCCGTGCCCCATGCCACGATGCTGTTTGTCGGGACGGCGGTGATTGGCTCCGGGATTGCGCTGGGCAACGTGCTTCTGCCGGGGCTGATTAAACGCGATTTCCCCGGCCAGGTGGCAAAGCTAACCGGGGCCTATTCCCTGACGATGGGGGCCGCCGCCGCGCTGGGCTCTGCGTTGGTGGTACCCGTGGCGCTTGGCGGCGCAGGCTGGAACGGGGCGCTGCTGATGCTAATGGTCTTCCCGCTGCTGGCGTTTGCCCTGTGGCTGCCGCAGTGGCGTCAGCGCCCGGCCGGTTCCCTGAGCGGTGCCCGCGCACTGCATAACCGGGGCATCTGGCGCTCTGCCCTTGCGTGGCAGGTGACGCTGTTCCTGGGGATTAACTCCCTGATTTATTATGTGATTATCGGCTGGCTGCCGGCGATCCTGCAGAGCCACGGCTACAGCGAAACCCAGGCGGGTTCCCTGCACGGACTGCTGCAGCTGGCGACGGCGGCACCGGGCATTGTGGTTCCGCTGATCCTGCTCCGGGTGAAGGATCAGCGCGGCATTGCCGGGCTGGCGGCATTGATGTGTGCGGTGAGTGCGGCGGGACTGTGGTTTATGCCTGACCAGGCGGTGATGTGGACGCTGATTTTTGGCTTTGGCTCAGGGGCAACGATGATCCTCGGCCTGACCTTTATTGGCCTGCGCGCCAGTTCGGCGCATCAGGCGGCGGCACTGTCCGGGATGGCGCAGTCGGTTGGCTATCTGCTTGCCGCCTGTGGACCGCCGCTGATGGGCAAAATCCACGATACCCAGGGCGACTGGCGTATCCCGCTGCTGGCCTGTGCGCTGGCGTCGGTGGTGATGGCGGTCTGCGGCGTGCTGGCCGGGCGCGATCGGGAGATCGCGCCAGACTAAGCCATCCGCAGACTAATTCTGCGCGGCGCGCAGCAGCGCCTGGACCAGCGGTGCCGGGCGCCCTGCCAGTGCAGCGCGCTCATGCTGGAACAGCGTGGCCACAAAAAACGGGTGCGTGACCAGCTCTACTGCGCGGATCTCACCCTGGTTGTCCCAGCCGGTGACGCGCATATCGCCCTTTTCCAGCGCCAGCGCAAACTCCGGCGAGACGCCGTAATTGCAGTGATAACCCTCTTCAATCTCGTGCTGCACGTAGGCTTTCGCAATCAGGGTGTTGGCGCGCAGTTCGATGGTGTCGGATTGTTCCACCAGCGAGCAGGCCAGCGGGGCAATCACCATCCGGCCTTCGGTGTCGGTTTCCGCATGGGCCGCATCCTGCCAGCCCAGCACGTTACGGGCATACTCAATCAGCGCGTGCTGGAATCCGCCGCAGGTACCGAGAAACGGCACGCTGTTTTCGCGGGCATAGCGGGCGGTAATAAATGCGGCGTCGGTGTTTTTATACGGGCTTGCCGGAACCAGCCAGATAGCATCGTAGCCGACCAGATCTTCCGGGCTGGTCAGTTCGGTGGTCGCCAGCCAGTCGTAATCGGCCGTAACATCCAGCACGGCAGCGGCATCATCAATCGCCAGAGGGATCGCCTGGTGAGCTAAAACGTCAGGGTTATAGTCACCGACCAGCGCAATTCGGAGCCCATCTTTTACTGCGGAGAGTTCCATACAAGGATCCTTATGCCAGGGAAATAGCTGATAACATAAGGCGCCTCACACTACCGATCTTTCGTTGATATCACAACACCTTAAATTGCGTGGGCAAAAAGTCGCAGCCAAAGTGTGATAGCGTGGTGATCCTGCATTACGGAACGTATAAACCTTAATGAAAACAAAAATTCTGGTCAGCGCCTGTCTGATGGGGCATCAGGTACGCTACAACGCCAGCGCCAAAGCGCAGCTCAACGCCCAGCTTCGGCGCTGGCGTGAAGAAGACCGACTGGTGATTCATTGTCCTGAACTTGCCGCCGGGCTGCCGGTTCCCCGTTTGCCCGCCGAAATCGCTGATGCCAACGGCGATGAGGTGATGGCGGGCAAGGCGCGCATCCTGGAAAGTGACGGCAACGATGTCACGCCGCATTATCAGCTTGCCGCATGGCTGGCCCTGCGCGCCGCCCTGGACGGAGGCTGCCGCGCAGCACTGTTAACCGACGGCAGCCCAACCTGCGGCAGTCAGCTGATTTATGACGGCAGCTTTAGCGGACAGCGCCGCGCCGGGATGGGCGTCGCCGCAGCCCTGCTTCGCGAGCATGGCATCGACGTTTTTTCCGACACGCAGCTCCCGGCGCTTATCGCCTGGGTTGAGGAGCAAGAAAATGATTCAGTGCAAACGAGTATATGACGACGCCAGCGTTGATGATGGCTACCGGATCCTGGTCGACCGCCTGTGGCCGCGGGGGATCAAAAAGAGCGAACTGGCGTGCGATGAGTGGTGCAAGATCCTGACCCCGTCAACGGAACTGCGTAAAGCCTTTCACAGCGAGGTGCTCGATTTCGCCCATTTCAGCGAGGCCTATCGTGCTGAACTTGCTCACCATCAGGACGAGGGCCAGCGCATTGCCGAGCTTGCCGCACATCAGACCGTGACGCTGCTGTATGGTGCGAAAGACCGCCAGCAGAATCACGCCCTCGTATTAGCCGACTGGCTCCGCCAGCAGTAGGTCACTCCAGCATCAGCGCGTCGAGGATTTCCGGCGAGTCTTCAGGGGTAAGCGGCAGCAGATGTTCCGGGCGGACAAACGCAAAACCGTGCTGGTTATCAAACGCAAACACGTTGCCGGTGACCAGCCACAGGGCGCGATCGGCTGCAGGCGGCAGCTCGGTCATCACGCCGTTAACCGGGTTCAAAAAACGCTGCCCAGGCTGGCAGAGGCCAAACAGCTCAACGGATTTACCGATATTGCGACGCCCTGCTGGCGTGCGGGCACCGATGATCATCGCCAGGCTGCCCGGATTTAACTGAAACATATTTCCTCGTTTTGGATGACTGAGATTCCAGGAATTTTCTTAATGCGGAGTGTATATCAGCCAACTTTCCGTGTCACCAGGGCGCGCTCACGCACAGCCCTTCAACGGCATATTTTCCCCGCCATAATCCGTCGTCTCCTCCTGGAATATATAAAATTTTCATGATTCATGTTTTACTGTTGTTCAAAGTTGAATCTTTCAGCAAAACAGTCAGGTACAGAGGTCTTCTGTAGGGGAGTTGCGCAGCGTCATGTCGGATATTATTCTTGCCCGTGTTTCAGAAACGCTCGCGACCGAGCAGTCTCTGGAGAGCCTGGTGCGCCAGTTGCTCGAAATGCTCGAACTGGTCACCGACATGGAGTCGACCTATCTCACCAAAGTCGATATCAATGCCCACCTGCAACATATCCTGTATGCCCGCAACAGCAAGCATATGCAGATCCCGGAAGGGCTAAGCGTGCCCTGGGGCGAGACCCTGTGTAAACGCGCGATCGATTCCGACTGTTTCTTCAGCAATGAAGTCGCCGAGCGCTGGGGAGACTGCGATGCGGCAAAAGCGCTGAACATCACCAGCTACATGAGCATTCCCATTCATCTGGCAGATGGTTCCCTGTACGGCACCCTGTGCGCCGCCAGCAGCCGTCGACAGAATCTGAGTGAACGCGGTGAGCAGGTACTGAAACTCTTTGCCGGGCTTATTGGTCAGTACATTCAGAAAGAGTCGCTGATGCACGAGTTGCGCGAGGCCAATGCGGCGCTGATTGCCTATTCGTATACCGATGCGCTGACCGGCCTGCCGAACCGCCGGGCCATCTTCGACAATCTCAGCACCCTCTTTTCACTGGCGCGCCATCTCAATCGCAACGCCATCATTGCCTATATCGATCTTGATGATTTCAAGCTAATCAATGACCGTTTTGGCCATCAAACCGGCGATCAGTTTTTGATCGAGGTGGGTAAACGTTTGAACGACGGTCGCGTTGGCGACGAGATCGTCGGTCGGCTGGGCGGGGATGAATTTATGGTCGCCAGCCTGTGTCGGGATCGTCAAAGCGGGACTGACACCCCATTAACCCTGCTGAAAACCCAGATCGGCGCCCGGATTGCGGGGGAATACTGGCTGGGAGATGTGCACATTGTCTACCCTGGCGCCAGCCTTGGTATCGTGGAGGTGGATCCGACAAAACACGATGCCGACAGCGCACTGCGGGCTGCCGATGCAGCGATGTACACAGATAAAAAAGGCAAACGCAAAACCGCCTTTCTCAATGTTGATTAACCCCGTACACTCGACGGGCTTTTTATTTCAGGACAGGTGATCGCATGCGGCTTGGTATTCTGTTCCCGATCGTCATTTTTATTACGGCGGTCGTTTTTTTAACGTGGTTTTTTGTCGGCGGTTACGCAGCGCCCGGGGGATAAATGAGAAAAACAACCATTATAATGCTGATTGTCGCCGTCGCGGCCGTTGTCGGTAGCCAGCTTGGCTGGTGGTAAGCCAAATGAAAAGACCGCCATTATTGGCGGTCTTGTTCACTAACGCGGGGGTTAGCTTCTCACTTTACGGTAGATAAACAGCACCACCAGTGCGCCGATCACCGCCACGACAAAGCTGCCGAAGTTAAAGCCATCCACCCGACCAAATCCTAACAGGGTACTGATCCAGCCACCGACTACGGCACCAATGATCCCCAGGATGACCGTAATAAAGAAGCCACCGCCATCTTTGCCCGGCATAATCCACTTAGCCAGAATCCCCGCAATAAGCCCAAAGATAATCCAGGATATGATTCCCATAACTTTCCTCTCCGTATGGTTTTTGTCGTTAAATCAAGTACCCACAAAGCTTAGCACAGGATTCAGAAAAGCAAGTTTGTGACAAACATCACAATGAATATTTCGGAATATTACGTAAAACTGCGAACCACATAAAAAATGGGGTTGCATCCTTCAATGAGAAATATTATCTTTCTCATTACTGAATAGTTGAGCAAATCACTCAGGTATTCAGTACGACATTGCTCACATTGCTTCCAGTATTTCTTGCCCACTTTATGTGGGCTTTTTTTTGTCTCTTCACTGGCCCGATTTGATCGATACGCCATTTGCTATTAGGATTGTTAACACAATTCAAACATAGCAGTATTGGTTTCGATAACATGAACGTATCCAGCAGATTCGTGATTTGTATTAACCTTGTGTGTGCCAGTTCGTTAGTGGTCATTCTTTCTGACCGATTCAACTGGTTTTGATGTGAGCAAACCCGGCCTTGTGCCGGGTTTTACGTTTTAGTCATCCCCTTCGATTAAAAAACCCGCGCGGCGAATCGCCTCTCTGCTGTCGTTAACCCCTGCGGCGTACCCTGCTTCGATATCGCATACCGGGCTGGCGCTGGTGAAGGGAAGTTTTACTTCTTTGGCTAACTGCTGTTTCAGCAGAGCGATCTGGTGACGGCTCGCCAGCAGTTCAGCGGCAATTTGGGTTAATATCTCAGGTGTTGCTTGCACAAACTCACCGCCAGCAGCGCGTTGAAGCCAGGCCTCATCAGTCATGGTGGTTCCTCCTGTGCATCAAGCATAGTCGACAGGCGCATCCACACTGTCGTTGACGCTTAAAACGATGATGGACCCAGCGTGGGGCTGCTGACGGGGCTTTTCGAAAAACAACCTGATGCTGCTTTTACACTGGTGTGTCACGCCTTCGAAGACAGGAAACCCGAGTGGTGGCGACGGTTCTTTCCGGATCCGCAGAGTTAAAAAAACGCTGTTGTAATAAATCCTGATAGATCGGGTATGTTAACTTCCGAAAAATAACATAAACGGAAGACGATAAGCGTTGTAATTTCAAGCCATAGCCAGGAAACGAAAAATGAAGATCAGGCATAATGTCCTGAAAAATGCCTGTTAAAAATTCTTATCCAGAGAAAGCGTGACATATCTCTGTCGATAATCATAAAAATCGATATTGCTATCGACCTGCTTATAGGTGAAATTCAGTTTCGGCATCACCCCAAAGAAATAAAGGTCTCGATGCCAGAGCGAGAGGTTATAGATCTGTTCGTTATCTTTCCGTCGTGTCGAGAAGATATCACTGTCGGCCTGGAAATTGCGTCTGGCAATGGCCGTGGTGGCGGCAAAAGAGAGTTGCCAGGGCATATCAACCTGCACCCCGCTGCGCAAACCTACCCGATGGCTAGATTCACTGCGAGTGAAGGTCTGCTGATCGAGCAGGTCGAAGCCGGCAAATCCTGACACCCGGTTACTGAAGGCATGGGACAGGGTTGTGGAAGAGTAACGATTTTGCCCGCGCAAGAATCGATAATCTTTATCATCATAATCCAGTTTCTGATATTCCAGCGCCTGACTCACCTGCCAGGTGGGCGTAAGTAAATAACTGTATTCGGCGCGGACGCCAGGGCCAGAAGAATACGCCTCGGTGCCATACCATCTTTTTTCATAAAAAGGTAAAAGAGCAAATTGTTGCCGGAAATTACGCCATTGATATCCAGCATAAGCCCGGGTGGTAATATCATCAAAATCATGATTATTCCAGTAGCTCTTGCCGTTTACCGTACCAAGAAATCGCAAGCCATGCTGATCGTAGAGTTGAACATCTTTTTGTAATGCGCCATTGAACCAGAAACCTTCTCCGCGCTGCGGGAAACTATCCTTATTACGAATAAACAGACGATCACCAACCTGAATGGTTTTACCCGATGAAGCATTATTCACATTGCTGTCATTCAGATAACTCACGCTGAATGAACCTGTTAATGCGCTGCCTTTTTGAATGCGCTCAAGATATTGTGCAATGACCTGCTGAATATTCTCAGGCGGATTGCTTTGTAATACACGACGAAATTGATAATCAGCCGCGTCAAACTGACGATTTTCAAACATGGCACGCGCTAAATCCAGACGCACCGCAGCAAAGTCAGGATGCCTGCTCAGAATAGCGCGATAGTGTTCAATCGCCTCTGCATAATGCCCCTGACTGCGCGCCAGACCGGCTTTTGCAAAATGAATCAGGGTGGGATCCGGATTGGGTGACGCTGCATAGACCGGTAAAATGGCACGAACCATCGGCCACTTTTCTTCACGAATGGCCTGATCGAGCAGCGCCATCGCCAGCTCGGGCTGTTCCGCCAGTTGAGTATTGGTAACATGCAGCGTCTTTTCTCCAGGCTCGGTGCGCTTGTCCGGCGTGGTCAGTCGTTCAAAGTGGGGAGCAGCAGGAATCGAGTCGGTTTCCGGCGGCGCAGCAAACGCAACGCTGAGC
>Ga0308165_1005159_pt1 | contig 12341 bp, 9 predicted proteins | sample PhyWR2_FD_201032 | JGI IMG/M metagenome (GOLD analysis project Ga0308165, IMG submission 201032) | Phyllosphere microbial communities from UC Gill Tract Community Farm, Albany, California, United States - DLSLW.R2 | ecosystem: Host-associated > Plants > Phyllosphere > Unclassified | place: USA...
CGCATCGCGGGAACAACAGCCGCAGCCAATTGTGGTGCTGTCTCCTGTTGCGGACGCATTGATGGCACTGGAACAAAACCGGTTAGCATCGCGTTAGTCCCTGCATCAGCAACCTGCTGTGCAGCACGCTCGTCGGGTGTTGCAGCGGCTGCAAGAGCAATCGCATCTTGTGCCGCATTAGCAGGCTTACGCGAAGGAATAGGAACATTGAACGCAACCGCAGGCGCTTCTTCCGGTTGCTGTGGAACTTCTACAACTGCCTCTGGCCGTGGAGCCTGCATTGGAATAGGCGCATCACGTGCAGGTAATGCAGCGATCATTGCTTCAGGCTGTGGCGTCTGAACTGGAGCCGCAGGTGTTGGAGCCTGACGAACAGGAGCAGCACGCGCCGGACGTGCTGCAGCTGGCGCTACATCGCCGTTATCTTCTTCTTCATCAGCGCCACCGCCACCAAATAGCGCGCCAAACAGCGTCTTGCTCTTACGTGGTGCAGAATTACGTGCCATCATGACATTGCCGCCACTGGCTTTTTGTCTTTCGATCATTGCCAGTGCTTGCTCATAGCCCGGCAGTGGCTTGCCGTCAGCTGGAAGGTGAGCAGTTTTACCATCTGGGAAGAGCGCGAGAAGTTCGCGACGGCTCATACGTGGCCACGAGCGGACATTGCCCACATCCATATGGGTGAAGGGCGAACCAGAACGCGGATAGTAGCCAACGCCCCCGACCTGATAGCGCATGCCAATGGCACGGAGCTTTGCAAGCGGTACACCCGGAATGAAAAAGTCCATTGCTCGGCCTAGCGTATGCTGGCTCTTTTTGGCAACGCCGCTGGTCTTTGAACGAAGCATATTATTGGTTGCTGGCGAACGATAAGCGGAAACAACAGTGATGTACTGGCTTGATCCAGTCGAGCGATAAACCTGCCATACGAGATCGAACAGACGCGGGTCCATGCGCGTAGGCTCATTACGACGCCAATCGCGCAAGAAGACATTCAGCTTTTTCAAACCATCAGGCAGAAACTTGCCGTTCTTCTTAAAGGTAATTTCTGCTTTTTCACCCGTATGAACATAATAGAGCTTCAGCGTACGTGTTTCGGCAGACGCCTGCGAAGGCGCCAATGCCGTTACAACCGCCGCTGCAACCAAAGCTGTCGAAGCAGACGCTCGGAACTGGGAAGCTGAATTGAACAATCCCGTCCAGACTTTCACCAACCGCGCTTTGATAGTCGATATGCTGCTCATCGAATTATATCGCCTTACCGTGTTGTCCGCCCTAAGGGCCGTATCAGAGTTCCAAGAAACGAATATGCGTGAACCCTTATTGTCGGATTTAATGGTTAATGGACGCTTAGTGAACAACAAATGAGGAAACACCATGGCAAAAAAGACACAGAGGCGCATCTATTTTCATCATGGTAAAAAAATTATTAACAATCTTCGTTGATGCTAACATTCTGGCAACACCTACAGGCATTGCGGCAATAAATTAATATTTTCAGTAATTTAACTGATTTCAAGCACGCAAAGCGTGTATCTGATTGCCCTCTTTAGAGCTTAAATCTTCGTCTTCTTTCTTTGACGAGATAGACGCCACATCGATGCCATATTCTTTTAATTTTCGATAAAGTGTCGTTCGGCCAATACCCAAACGACGAGCAACTTCACTGATTTGACCGTCATAATGACCAATTGCAAAGCGGATCATCTCTTCTTCGGCAGCGGCAAGTGTGCGCACTTGCCCCTCAGGCGTTACACCGCTGATCGATCCCAAATGTGAAATTTCGTGCGAATGAACAGACAATCTCGCGGGCGAGGATATATTTGCGTTAGGATAACTGACGCTGCCAAAAATATCCGTATTGCGGAAATCATGCACTGTTAGCGCATGCTCTTCACAAAGAAGAACTGCCTGATAAACTGCATTTTTAAGTTCGCGAACATTGCCGGGCCAGTCATAGCTTTTCAGACCCTCCAGCACGGCAGGCGTAATACCCGTGAGATGCCCCAAGCGTTCTTCGCTCGCAAAATGCATCAGAAACTGATGCGCAAGAATTGGAATATCTTCCAGCCGATCTCTTAGTGGCGGCACCGTAATCTGAAATGAAGAAAGCAATTGATAAAGGCCAGGGTGAAATCGGCCCATGTGAACAAGATCGGCTAGCGCCCTGCTATTGGATGCAACAACGCGTGTATTTGATAAGAACGCATCATCTGTCGTCGTCTGTGTCCCTCGCATCGCTTCAAAAAGGCGAACTTGAGTCCGATAAGGCAGGGCACTTATCTCGTCAAAGAATAGCGTACCGCCCTGCGCTTCCGCTAATTTTCCAGCAATACGGATAGGCGGCTCGCCCCAATTTGATCCGCCATCCCCATTTGATTGACCAAACAGCACTTCATTGGTGTTTTGCTTTGCGATCACGCGACAATCAATGGCAACGAACGCGCCCTGCCAACGTGCACCGCCACTGCTGATGGCACGCGCCAAAGTTTCCTTGCCTGTACCATATTCACCTTCAATCAGAAGCGGTGAATCAAGCTGCATCACGCGTCTTGCAAGCGTTGAGACATTTTCCATCTCCTGACTTTTCATGACAAGTTCAGATAGCAAGATATGCGACTTCTGAGACGTCCGTGTTCGCTTTAATTCCTGCGAAAGCGAATCGAGCTTGAATGCGTTTGCAACGGAGACTTGCATACGTTCGAAAACGACCGGCTTGGTCATAAAATCAGTAGCACCGAGACGAATAGCTTGCATCGCTTTTTCGACTTCATCAGCCTGAACGATTGCAATAACGGGAACTTTGATATTGGCTTCCCGCATCCGAGCAAGAACCGCGCAACCATCCAGATCAGGCATAGTTAGGTCAAGCAGGACAAGCGCTATATCTTTGCGGTTAGTGATAAAACCAAGCGCATTGATACCACCATCCGCGAGAATGGTTCTATGCCCCATACGCAACACAGCAGCCTCAAGGCTTCTGCGCTGTATCGGATCATCATCGACTATAAGAATACGCGTACTCATTAACTGCTTATCTATCAGTGGTTTATATGATGGTGTATCCCAATAACTAGTATATGTCTTATTTCAGGCGTGCATTTGCAGTCGGGCCTTCTTTGAATGCAACCCCTCATATGGTCTAAGCCCATTTCATCCTCAGAATTGTTGAATCACCCAAGCTGCTGGCTACCCCCTTGGCGTGTTGAAAAAGACATGCGAGAAGAGGGCAACAGGAGAATGCAATGACCGAAGCGACAAAACTTGGACAATTGCCGGAATGGAATCTGGCTGACCTCTACCCTTCTGCCGAGAGCGCTGAACTGAAAGCCGATCTCGAAAAGGCGGCAAAGGATGCAGCAACGTTTGAGACACGCTGGAAGGGTAAGCTTGGCGAAGAGGCAGCAAAGACAAATGGCGGTAATTTTGCTGATGCGATCAAGGAATATGAAGCTTTAAGCGAACTTATGGGCCGTATCGCTTCTTTTGCGGGTCTTTATTACTACGGCGACACCACCGATCCCAAGCGCATGAAACTGTTCGGTGATGTGCAGCAGAAGCTGACTGACGCCAACACGCCGCTTATCTTCTTCAGCCTCGAAATCAACCGTATTGATGACGGCATACTTGAAGAAGCTATCGTCTCTAATCCAGCGATCGCTCATTATCGTCCATGGCTGGAAGACCTGCGTCTCGACAAGCCTTATGAGCTTGAGGATAAGCTGGAACAGCTTTTCCACGAAAAATCGATCACTGGCTATAGCGCGTGGAACCGCCTGTTTGATGAAACCATGTCGAGCCTGCGTTTTGAAATCGATGGCGAAGAATTGGCCATCGAGCAAACGCTCAACATGCTGCAGGACGCGGATGGTGCGGTGCGTAAAAAGGCATCGGAAGCACTTGCCAAAACTTTTGGCACAAACCTTCGTACCTTCACGCTGATTACCAGTACATTGGCCAAGGACAAGGAAATCTCCGACCGCTGGCGCGGTTTTCAGGATATTGCCGACAGCCGCCATCTTGCCAATCGCGTTGAACGTGAAGTGGTGGATGCGCTCAGCAGTGCCGTTGAAGCAGCCTATCCACGCCTGTCACATCGCTATTATGCGTTGAAAGCCAAGTGGCTCGGCCTTGAAAAATTGGAGAACTGGGATCGCAATGCGCCGCTGCCGGAAACACCGCAGGCGCTGATCTCGTGGGATGAGGCACGCGAAACCGTACTTTCCGCCTATGGCAACTTCGCGCCTGAAATGGCCGAAATCGCAAAGAAATTCTTTGACAAAAACTGGATTGACGCGCCGGTGCGTCCGGGCAAGGCGCCGGGTGCTTTTGCACATCCAACTGTGCCTTCCGCCCATCCTTATGTGCTGCTCAACTATATGGGCAAGCCGCGCGATGTGATGACGCTTGCGCACGAGCTTGGCCATGGCGTGCATCAGGTGCTAGCCGGCGAACAGGGTGCGCTGATGGCATCCACGCCACTCACACTGGCTGAAACGGCTTCCGTCTTTGGTGAAATGCTCACGTTCCGCTCGCTGCTTGAACGCACCACCAACAAGCGCGAACGCAAGGCCATGCTGGCTCAGAAGGCCGAGGACATGATCAATACGGTCGTGCGCCAGATTGCTTTCTACCAGTTTGAGCGTCGTGTTCACACCGAGCGCCGCGAAGGCGAACTGACATCAGAGCGTATCGGCGAAATCTGGATGGATGTTCAACGCGAAAGCCTTGGCGATGCGGTCAATCTCAATCCGGGCTATGAAACTTTCTGGACCTATATTCCGCACTTCATCCATTCGCCGTTCTATGTCTATGCCTATGCTTTCGGCGATTGTCTGGTAAACTCGCTTTATGCCGTCTACCAGAACTCGGAAAAAGGCTTCCAGCAGAAGTATTTCGACATGCTGAAAGCGGGTGGCACCAAGCACCACAAGGAACTGCTGGCGCCATTTGGCCTTGATGCAACTGATCCGGATTTCTGGAGCAAGGGCCTGTCGGTGGTGGAAGGCATCATCGACGAACTCGAAGCCATGGAAGACTGAGCAAATTCGTGACCCACAAGGGTTTGAATAGGGGTTTGAAGAGGCCGCAAATCCTTTTTCGGGATGACAAGGCGGGCCGCGATGTTTTATTCGCGGCTCCGTCTTCGATTATCCGCGCCGATACGCCAGATACGTTCGAAGCAGCATGGGAGGCCATGCAACGCGCCCACGAAGCGGGCAAATGGCTTGCAGGCTATCTCTCCTATGAAGCGGGCTATCTGCTTGAACCCAAGCTGAAAGACCTTCTGCCGGAAGGTCGCAAAGCGCCGCTTTTATGCTTTGGTGTCTTCGATGGCCCATCAGACGAAGCCTTGCACACGCGCAGCGATGACAACATCACGTACTTACGTGAACCGATTGCCCAATGGTCGCTTGAGGATTACCAGCCGAGGTTTGCACGCCTTCACCAGCATTTGCGCGAAGGCGATTGCTATCAGGGCAATCTGACCTTTCCGGTTCATGCTGAATGGGACGGCGATCCACTCGTGCTGTTCAACACGCTCGCAAAGCGTCAGCCTGTTCGCTATGCGACCTATTGCGATCTCGGTGGCCCGGTCATCCTGTCGCGTTCGCCGGAACTCTTCTTTGAAGTGGATGGCGAAGGTTATATCGAAACCCATCCGATGAAGGGCACCATGCCGCGTGGTGCAACGCCAGATGAGGATGAGGCGAACCGACAATTCCTGATGACCGACCCTAAAAATCAGGCGGAAAACCGCATGATTGTCGATCTGTTACGTAACGATATTTCATTGATCAGCGAAGTCGGATCGCTCGACGTGCCTGAAATTTTCCGGGTCGAAACCTATCCAACCGTGCATCAGATGATCAGCCGTGTGCGCGCAAAACTGAAGCCAAACCTGAGCTTACGTTCGCTGTTTCAGGCCCTCTTTCCTTGCGGCTCTATCACCGGCGCGCCGAAAATTAGCGCGATGGAAATTCTGCACAAACTGGAAGGCGGCCCGCGCGACATCTATTGCGGCTCGCTCGGCTATATAGAACCGAGCGGACGCATGCGGTTCAATGTTGCCATTCGCACGCTCTCGCTTCTTGAGCAAAATCGTGCAATTTTCAATGTTGGGGGCGGCGTCGTTTTCGATTCCACAGCGCAAGCGGAGTATGAGGAATGTCTTCTGAAAGCACGGTTCGCAACGGGACAGCGACCAGCGATGCAGAACCAGACTATCAGCTGATCGAGACAATGCGCTGGGAGCCGCTTTCTGGCATTTTGCGTTTTGATCTCCATATGGCGCGACTGGAAAATTCAGCACGCGAACTCGGTTTCCATTACAATATGGAAGCCGTCCACCAGAAAATTTCCGAAATTAGTGTGGGTGAAAACCCTCTCAAACTCCGGCTAACCTTAGCCCCTGATGGGTTGGCCACAATAACTGCCGCGCCCTACGAACCGCTATTGGCTCAAACTGTGTGGCGCATCGCGTTGGCTGAAACGCGTCTCAATCACGACGATGCGTTGCTCCGCCACAAGACGACACGACGCCAAGCCTATATTTCTGCCCGTGAAGAATATTCGTCAGCCGAGGTGGATGAAGTCATTCTGCTCAACGAACGTGGCGAAGTGTGCGAAGGCACCATCACATCGATTTTCCTCGATATCGGCGGCACGACCTGTGTCACCCCTGCCCTTTCCTGCGGCCTGCTCGATGGTGTTCTGCGGCGTGAACTTCTGAACAATAGCGTGGTTCAGGAAGGCGTTGTGACATTGGATGATCTTAGTCGCGCGCGAAACATTCTCGTCGGCAATTCGCTGCGTGGAATGATCCGGGCTCAGCTGGTTATGATATAAATTCGTTAAACACGTTTACTGTCATAGGCTTGTGACGTTTCTTTCTTTCTATGAACCTGTGCTATCGTAGCAAAATGAGTAATTCCGCACCCCGGAAATACCAAGCGCTGCATCCTTGCGGCAGGAGAGAGAAAGAAAATGGCGAAAGCGAAATGGCCAGTCTATGGCGAAATTACCGGCTCTGTTATCATGATTGGCTTCGGCTCGATCGGGCGCGGTACCCTGCCACTGATCGAACGCCATTTCAAATTCGACAAATCCCGTCTGGTCGTCATTGATCCATCTGAGAAGAACCGCAAGATACTGGATGACAAGGGTATCCGCTTCATCAAGGAAGCGATCACCAAGGACAATTACAAGAAGGTTCTTGGGCCTCTGATCAAGGAAGGCGAAGGCCAACCGTTCATCGTCAATCTGTCCGTCGACACTGGTTCACTCGACCTGATGCGCTACAGCCGTGAAGAAGGCGCGCTCTATATCGATACGGTTGTCGAACCATGGCTTGGCTTCTATTTCGATGAAAAGGCCGACAATGCCGCGCGCACCAATTATGCACTGCGTGAAACGGTACGCGCTGAAAAGAAAAAGCATCCCGGTGGTCCGACCGCGGTTTCCTGCTGCGGTGCAAATCCCGGCATGGTGTCATGGTTTGTAAAAAAGGCGCTGATTGACCTCGCCACCGAACTCAAATTGGAATTTGAAGAGCCTGCCACCGATGACCGTCAGGGCTGGGCGAAGCTCATGAAGAAGGTCGGCGTGAAAGGTGTTCACATCGCCGAACGCGATACACAGCGCGCCAAAGAACCAAAGCCATTTGATACGTTCTGGAACACATGGTCGGTTGAAGGTTTTATTTCTGAAGGCTTGCAGCCTGCCGAGCTTGGTTGGGGCACCCATGAAAACTGGAAGCCGAAGAATGCCCGCAAACAGAAAAAGGGCAACAAGGCTGCAATCTTCCTCGAACAGCCCGGCGGCAACACGCGCATTCGCACATGGTGCCCGACCCACGGCGCACAATATGGCTTGCTCGTAACCCACAATGAAGCAATTTCGATCGCCGACTTCTTCACGGTACGAAGCAAGAAGGGCAAGCTCGAATATCGCCCGACCTGTAATTATGCCTATCATCCGAGTAATGTCGCCATTCTCTCGCTTGATGAAATGTTTGGCGGTAGCGGACGTGCGCAGACGGTCCAGCATGTTCTCGAAGAAGACGAAATTCTCGACGGCTCGGATGAGCTGGGCGTTCTGCTCTATGGTCACGACAAAAACGCCTATTGGTATGGCTCGCAGCTGAGCGTCGAAGAAGCCCGCAAGCTGGCACCTTATCAGAACGCAACGGGCTTGCAGGTGTCATCCTCGGTGCTGGCCGGTATGGTGTGGGCGCTTGAAAACCCGCAAAGCGGCATCGTTGAAACCGACGAAATGGATTATCGCCGCTGCCTCGAAGTGCAGCTGCCCTATCTCGGCCCCGTCAAAGGTTATTATACCGACTGGAACCCGCTTGAGGGCCGTGGTGTTCTGTTTGAAGAAGACATCGACACCAAAGACCCATGGCAGTTCCGCAACATTCTGGTGCGTTAAATTACACGTGATTGCCCGGCCTTTGCCGGGCAATCAGCATTGCGGCACTTGAGCAACAATCTCATAATACTCTTCAACAGGGCTTGTATTCGTGTAAATTTCCATACATCACACGCTAAACACTCTTACGGAGAAAATGGACATGAAACGCTTCCGCATCATCGGCTCTACGGCAATCGTATCGCTCGCGCTTGCAGGTTGTGTGGCAACCGGCCCCGGCGGTGGTGGCAATGTCCCTGTCGTCAATCGTGCACCCTCTGGCATTGATGGTCGTTGGGCTGATCCGAATGGCATCGTCTCGTCGTTCAATGGTGGCATCTTCGAAACGCGCTCGACCGACACCAATGAAAAGTTGGCAGAAGGCAACTATCGTTACCAGTCACCACAGCTCGTTGAGATCGACATGCGTTCGATCGTGCGTGGCACGTCCTCCCGCGTAAATTGCGCACTTGTTTCGCAGAACCAGCTTAACTGCACATCATCGGCGGGCTCGCGCTTCTCGCTGACGCGCCGCGCTTAAAATCTATCTGCATGATAGTTTTACGGCATACGCTTTCTGCGTGTGCCGTTTTTTCATGCGTTCCTGTCCCAAATAACTGACAATTCAACGGCCTTTGGCATTGTTAGGATTGTAATTTACCTTTTTTTCTCTAGTTTTCCGGCAAAGCAGGAGTCGGAAAATGAGTGAGACAGATAAAGTAATCGCCACGCCAGCCAGCCATGCTGTCAAACAGCCAAAAGTTGGTGTGTTGCTGGTCAATCTCGGGACGCCAGATGGCACGAGCTATGCTCCGATGCGGCGCTATCTCGCTGAGTTCCTTTCTGACCGCCGCGTTATCGAATGGTCGCGTCTTTTCTGGTATCCGATCCTTTATGGCATCGTGCTAACTGTCCGCCCAAAGCGCTCAGGCAAGCTCTATGATCGCATCTGGAACCATGAGAAAAACGAATCTCCTCTGCGCACCTACACCCGCGCTCAGGGTGAAAAGCTCGCAATCGCCCTCAAAGACGAGCCGAACGTCATTGTTGATTGGGCTATGCGCTATGGACAGCCTTCGATTGAAGACGTGACAGATCGGTTGTTGAAACAGGGCTGCGAACGCATCGTCATGTTCCCGCTCTATCCGCAATATTCGGCCACCACGACTGCGACAGTGAACGATAAGTTCTTTGAAGTTCTGATGAAAAAGCGTTTCATGCCAGCGGTGCGTACTATTCCGTCCTATGAAGTCGAGCCTGTCTATATTGAAGCGCTTGCTCAATCGATTGAGAAGCATCTGGCAACGCTCGATTTCAAGCCGGAAGTCATCCTTGCCTCCTATCACGGCATTCCAAAAAGCTATTCCGACAAAGGCGATCCTTATCGTTCGCAATGCCTTGAAACATCGCGCCTTTTGCGCGCACGCCTCGACATGGATGACAAACAGTTCCGCTCAACATTCCAGTCGCGTTTCGGCCCGGAAGAATGGCTCCAGCCTTACACCGACGAAACCCTTGTGGAACTGGCCAAGCAGGGCGTAAAATCCGTTGCAGTGCTCAATCCCGGCTTTGTGGTGGATTGTTTGGAAACGGTTGATGAAATCGGCCATGAGGCCGCAGAAGAGTTTCATGAGGCTGGCGGCGTAAACTTCAGCCACATACCGTGCCTCAACGATAGCGAAGAAGGCATGAAAGTCATTGAGACACTCGTCCGTCGCGAGTTGCAGGGTTGGGTTTAATTTAGAGGGTTTGGATAATGACTGGTTTTGACATCACGCTGCTGATTTTAGCTGCACTCGTACTTATTACCCTTTTTGCAGGCATTAAGACCGTGCCGCAGGGTTATAATTATACCGTTGAGCGTTTTGGCCGCTATACCCGCACGCTGATGCCGGGCCTCAATCTCATTGTGCCATTCTTCGACCGAATCGGCGCACGCCTCAACATGATGGAACAGGTGCTCGACGTTCCAACGCAGGAAGTTATCACCCGCGATAATGCGATTGTCGGCGTTGATGGCGTCGCTTTTTATCAGGTATTAAACGCCGCACAGGCCGCTTATCAGGTTTCCAACCTGCAATATGCAATATTGAACCTCACCATGACCAATATTCGTTCTGTGATGGGTTCGATGGATTTGGACGAGCTTCTCTCCAACCGTGATGCGATCAATGATCGTCTGCTGCGTATTGTTGATGAAGCGGCCCATCCATGGGGTCTAAAGATGACTCGTGTGGAAATCAAAGACATCAATCCTCCGGCAGATATCGTTACCTCAATGGCTCGCCAGATGAAGGCGGAACGCGATAAGCGCGCACAGGTTCTGGAAGCCGAAGGCGACCGCAATGCGCAGATTTTGCGCGCGGAAGGCCAGAAGCAGTCACAGATTCTGGAAGCTGAAGGCAAGCTTGAAGCCGCAAAACGTGAAGCTGAAGCACGTGAACGTCTTGCAGAAGCCGAAGCCAAGGCTACAACACTCGTTTCAGATGCTGTTTCAAGCGGCAATGTTCAGGCACTGAACTACTTCGTTGCCCAGAAATACACTGAAGCACTCGGCAATATCGCAAGCGCTAAGAACCAGAAAGTGGTTCTAATGCCGCTTGAAGCAAGTTCGCTAATCGGCTCGCTGGCTGGCATTGGCGCGATTGCAAAAGAGGTGTTTGGAGATAGCAGCCACCCCGTTGACCCGACGCCAACTGCACCTGCACCTCGCTCGCGCAGTGTTCCAACGACCCGCAGCTAAGACAGGATTAACGCCATGATTATTCATTTCCTGTCACAACTTGGGCTCTGGGGTTGGTTCGTTCTCGGCCTCGTCTTGCTCATTTTGGAAATTATGGCGCCCGGCATTTTCTTGATCTGGTTTGGACTTGCTGCTCTTGTGACAGGCGGCATTTCATTCCTGCTTGGCTCACTTGCAGGTTTTGGCTGGCAATTTCAAATTGTGTTGTTTTTGGTTCTTTCCGTAATCTTCGTGCTGGCAGGCCGTCGCGTTTTCGGCTCCAGCGATCGTCAGGATGAACCATTACTCAATCGGCGTGGTGATCAGCTTGTTGGTCAACGGGCGACGCTCGCAGAACCAATCGTCAATGGCCGGGGCCGCATCCGCATCAACGACACGACATGGCGCATCAAAGGCCCAGACCTACCAGCTGGGACCGAAGTGCATATTGTCTCATTTGATGCGATTACGCTTGAAATGGAAGTGGCTGTTTAAACAGCCGCTTTCCTTAGACGCGCATCTTAGTCCGAAAACCGTTTCACACTTTTCGGGATGCGCTCTAGATTAAGCAACGCCAATTCGCAGCAGATCGTGGAAGTGAACCAAGCCAATCGGGCGATTGTTTTCCGCAACAATCAATGCGCCGATATGCTTCTCGTTGATCAGACTAAGCGCTGCACTCGCCAACAAATTCTGCTCAACCGTTTTAGGCTTTCGGGTCATAATATCATCGACCGCAAGCTCGGAGAGATTGCGAGCCAGATTACGTGAAATATCACCATCAGTAATGATACCTGCCAGCTGCCCATCCTGTTCCACAACGATCACGCAACCGAAACTCTTCTGCGCCTGCACCTTCATGGCCTCAGGCATCTTTGTACCGACAGTGACTAGTGGCAGACGGTCACCCTTATGCATGATTTCGCGAACATGAACGAGGCTCGCACCGAGAGAACCGCCCGGATGAAAGGTTTTAAAATCTGTTGGACTGAAGCCGCGTGCTTCGAGAAGCGCGATTGCAAGCGCATCGCCTATGGCCAACTGCATCATTGTTGATGTTGTTGGTGCGAGGCCATGCGGACAAGCTTCCTGCACCTTTGGCAGCAGCAACGCGACATTGGCCGCACGTCCTAGCGCCGAATCCTCACCAGCCGTAATCGCAATCAGCGGAATGCGGAAGCGCTGCGAATAATTGACAATGCCCTGG